>Ga0209648_10004101_pt1 | contig 12334 bp, 11 predicted proteins | sample GraSoi2013_115cm_FD_185830 | JGI IMG/M metagenome (GOLD analysis project Ga0209648, IMG submission 185830) | Grasslands soil microbial communities from the Angelo Coastal Reserve, California, USA - Sample 9_17_2013_115cm (SPAdes) (version 2) | ecosystem: Environmental > Terrestrial > Soil >...
TCTGACGATGCGCGCGGCGGCCGGTGAGACCATTCCGGACCTGCCCGCGGACGACCGGACGACCCGGCCGGACAGCGCGGTAGTCGATGATTCGCCGGCCGCAGCCTCGGAGGTCGTGGAGGAATACGTCGAGGAGTGACCCCGCGTGAGCACCCCCGGCCACCCTGACCACTCCGAGGGCGCGGCCGCTGTGCGACGAGCGTGCCGAGGCGCGCTTCGCCGAGCACCCGTCCACCTCCGGTACCTTCTTCCCGATTAACTCAGGCGTCGGAGGGTAGCTGGCGACCATGGCTACTAGGCGCATAGCCGGGTACGCAATCCCGGGCTTCGTCGTGTTCTTTGCATGGCTTGTTCTGATCGTCCTTGCCCTCATCGGTTCCGCAAGCCAACTCGTGACCCGCAAATATTCGGCAGGGAGGATCCGGCGCGAGGAGTCATGGCCCTCCCGTCACGCCCTGTAGTTGGCGCTGCCCACTGCCCGGCACACGATATCCGCCCAAATGGACGCCCAGTTGGTGTGCGGCACTAGGCCGGGGGGCTGCCTCCGGCATCCGACCGGGTGGAAGCACACCGCGGGCACGTGTAACGCGCCAGGCGTGCCCGGCGTTTCTCCGTATAGGGCCACATAGTTGCAAGGCCTCTACCCCCGCCGGGTCCCGGCCTGACCCCCCGAAGGCCGGGACCCTTCTTACGCGCCGCGGTCGGCCGCCTAGGCTGCGCCGGGGAGGCTCGCTGTCGCCCACTCCATGGTGGATGTTTCCGGTCAGTGTCTTTCGCGATCTGCGCCCAGTCACGCTTTGAGGCGTACTTGAACGAATTCCGCAGGAGATGAACAATGCAGATCTGCACGATCGTCTTCTCCTACACAGCGCTGACCGCGTCGGGCAAGCCCTTGAGCCTGTCGTCATCAGCGCTGGTGGTAGTCCTCGCCGGTGACGTGCTCGCCCCAGCTGGGCTCGGGCCGTTCGTCGCCGGGGACGGCTTCGGTGGTGGACGGGCGGGTTATGAAGTGGTCGGGTGCGGCGCCGTGCCCGTGTCATTCGCCGGCCGGGGTACAGATGATGTCGCCGGCGCGGATTCCCGCGATCTGGCCGTCGCGTGGCTGGTGGAGGCCGTGGCCTTCGGTGAGGTAGAGGGCCTGGCCCACGGCGTGCCAGTGCCATGCGGTGCGGGCCGGCGGGGTGAACCGGGCGGCGCTGACACCGACGGGTGAGGGTTCCTGGCCGCGTGCGGTGGCCTGGCTTGCGGGCCCGCCCGGACTCGCCGCAGCAGGGAACGGAGTGTGGACGCATTGGCGTAGCCCACCTGCGGCGCGATCTGCTCGACGCTCTGCGCCGTGGTGCGCAGCAGATGGACGGCGCGCTCGGCCCGCAGACGCTGCACGAGCGCGAGCGGGCTCATGCCGAGCGCCGCCTGGGTCCGCCGCTCGAGGGTGCGCCCGCTGATCCCGACCGCCGCCGCAAGCTCCCGGACATCCAGCGCCTCGCCCAGGCGGGCGCGGGCCTGCTGCTCGAAGGCAACGACCAGCGGGTCGTTGTGGTCGAGGTGATCCAAGGCGAGGTAGGCGCTCTGGGAGGCGCGTTCGTCGATGACCAGCAGCCGGGCGACGTGCTCGGCGAGACCAGGGCTGACCCGGCGCACGAGCGCGAGAGCCAGGTCGATGTGGGCGAACGCGGCGCCCGCGGTCACCACGCCGGCGTCGGCGACCACCATCTTGTCGAGGTCGAGGACCACGGCCGGGTACCGGCTCCGGAACGCAGCACCGAGCCACCAGCTCGTGGTGGCCCGGCGCCGGTCCAGGAGCCCGGACTCGGCGAGGGTGAAGACGCCGGTGCACGCGGCGGCGACGGTGGTCACACCCGGGTCCAGGCCGCCGAGGGCCCTGATGATCGCCCGGCTGCCGGACGCGGCGAGCGCGCTGAGCGTGTCCTCAGCGGTCATCGTCCCGAGCGCCGGCACCACGACGACGTCCACGGCTGGCAGGTCGCGCAGGTGCATCGTCACCGGGACGGTCAGCCCGGCCCCGGTGGTGACCTTGCGGCCGGTGCCGGTGACATCGACGCGGATCGGCGGGATCGAGGGATCGACGCCGGGCCGCTGGGCCTGCGCCGTCGAGAGGACGTCGATGAGCGCGGTCAGCCCTGAGCTGAAGCACCCATCATTGGCGAGCAACCCGACGTGCATGGCGCAAACGGTAGCAACACTGTCGTATCCGCCACTGGCCCACCCAGGTCAGACCCTCATAGGGTCCTGGTGGCGGCCGGCACCTGGCTAGCCGCTGGCCGTCGCGGCACCCAGAGGCTACCAGGCCTGCGGGGGCGTGCCGCGGCGGCAGACCGCATGGCACCGGTGTCCCTGCCGCCGGGCTGGATGTGCTACAGCGACCAGCACCGGCACCCTGGCAATCCTGCGGCGCCAAGCGCATCGCACTCTACTTGCCTTTGTCGAGCCAGGTGCCGAGAGGGCCGCGCGCCCTGTGTCTGTGGGCATCGCCAACCGGGCCGGGGCGCCCGGTTTCAACGCTGAGGTGCCCGCTACCGCGAGCCGGTTCCGGCGCCCCGGCGACCGGGGCAAACTAGCCCCAGCTACTCTGACCCCGCGGCTGCCAGATCCTCCAGGCCGGGTTCGCCGCGGCCGCCCGCCGGCCGCCGGGCGCGGCGGTGATCTTGCGGATCCGGCCCGCCGCGGCTGCGGGCTCGGGGCCGTGCTCTTGAACAGCATGCGGTCACGGCCATCGCCCGCACCCTGTCGGACTACTTCACCAGCGATGTCGCTGGCCCCGGGAAGTCCGCGGCGGTCAGGCGGCGGACGGCGAGCATGACGTCATTCGCCGGCCGCCCATGGCACCGCTCATCACGCACCGTGCTTGATCCAGGTCCTGCCGCAGCGCGCAGTCCCGCCGTTATCTCCGCGCGGTGTTGCGCCGTTGGGTGAGCTATGGGATGTCGCGGCGGCCCTGCGATCCGGCCCAGATCATCGCCTGGCCTGGTGATCACCGCCGTGGGCAGAAGGCGTTTGTGAGAGCAAGGCGCAGGCCCGGCCACCGGCGTGCCGCCCAGGCAGCGGCGGGGGCTGCCACATCAACGGCGTGGCTGGTGCACCGCCGACATCACTGCCGCCCGCCTGCACCGCCGATCCGGCCACTGGTGTCCTGTTTGCCGTATGGGAGGACGGCCATGCCAGCCCGGCTGGGCAGGTCCCGATCGCATTCTCGGTGTCTCCGCAGGCCGCCCGGACCAGAGCGCGCCGATCCTGGGGCATCGAGCAGCACCGGGCCGGCGCCTTCTCGATGCCCGGCTCCGCCCGGCGCACACGGTGGCCGGGACGGACGATGAACCAGCCCGCCGGCCGGCGGGCTGGTTCATTCTCGCCTGGTCTGGTCACGATCTGCGAGTTGCCGGGAGGGCTTGCGAACCTCCGGTGTCAGGGCGCTCCCCGTCCGCTCGGCGAGCAACGCCATCTCATATGCCACCAAGCCCAGATCGCAGTCAGCAGCAGCGAGCACAGCCAGGGACGAGCCGTCGCTGACCGGCATCACCAGCAGCAGGCCGCGGTCCATCGTCACGAGCGTCTGGGCGACAGGTCCTCCCTCGAATAGCCGGGCCGCACCCTGGACAAGGCTGGAAATGCTCGACGTCACCGCGGCCAGCTGATCCACCCGGTCGGCCGCCAGGCCCTGCGAGTGCGCCAGCGGAAGGCCGTCGGAGGAGACGACGGCCGCGTTCGCAACAGACGGAACACGCTCGGTGAAAGCCGTGATCAGCCAATTCAGGTCCTCCGCCCCGCTCACCGGTACTCCCTACGTCCTGGCCGATGGCTGCCGCATCCGCTCGGCCATGCCTGCCCGCACGTTCCCCAGGACCGCCAGCGAGCCGGCCCGCAGATCAGCCGCCGGGCCAGGCAGCGGCCCGGCCGCCGCGAGACCGGTCCCGGCCAGCAACAGCCCGGGCCGGCCACAGAAGCTGCGGCGAGCCGGGCACGGCGCTGCCGACCACGGCCGCTACCAATTCCACCGACCTCACGACGCATCCACTCACCGAGGCGGCGCACCACGGCACCCAGCCCGGCCGCGTGCAGCGCCGCGTCCTTGACCCGCTCGAGGCACCGGGCCGGACACTCGTTCGCCACCCTCGCCCGCTGCGCCATCGGTACCTGCACCCGCCTCGGTCGCCCGGCCTCCCTCACCGCAAAGCGCCACCAGGGCCCTGGCCGTTACACACTGAAGCGCCCGGCGAGTCCGGACACCCAGAACCGATGACCTGCAACAAGCTACACGCGCGATCGGCGCGGCTCCGGCCACACCGACTCGCCAGGCAGCGTGCAGGGCGTCGCACGCCGTGTACCTCACGCTCTGCGACGGCGCATCCGCCACCCGACGCGCCGTAGCCGCCGTTATGCGCGCGAGCTGCTGTCTGCTAAGGCACTATGTGCCTCCGCGCCGAACAGGTCGATCTGCGCGCGGATCTCCCAGCGACAGGATCGTCTGGTTTCACGCTCATGCGTGATGAGCGTGCGTCACTTCGCCCAGATTGCAACGCGTGCCAAGGAGAGCGTTCCGGCTACTCCATGGTGCATGCAGCGACAACGGCGGTGAGGTCAGCCGCCCTCGCCATCTCCGTCCGCTAGGCCATGCCGATCAGAACATCCCGGTCAAGACAAGGCCGCGGACTGCGTGTCAGCGGCCAACCCTATCGATGCGGGAAGCGGTGCACCTCCTGCGGCCAGCCGACCGCGACCGCGATCCTGCCGGCCCAATACTTTGCCTCGGCATCGTCGGGCACATCGACGACCGCGAAACCGCCGAGGTGCTCCTTGGTCTCGACGAACGGCCCGTCGGTGAATACGGGCGAGCCGCTGCTCGGGTCGACGCTGCACACGACGGTCGACGCGTCCAGACCGCCGTCGCTGAAGACGAAGACACCGGCGACCGTCATCTCCTCGATCAACGCCCTGCCGGATGTGCCCCTCTCGCGCAGCTCCTCCAACGAGAGGTCGGGCACCCACTCGTCGTTGAAGGCGATCAGGTACAGCGCCATCTCAAGCTCCTCTGCTCACGGGCAGCCCGGACGGCTGCCACTCACCTTCTCCACGAACGCACTAGGGTCGATCCGACACCCCGGCCAAGATTGTTTCCAAGCCTTTCCGCAGCCAAGTCGGTCGAACCCTTCGGGAACTTCGGCTTCCCTCCGCAGCGGGTAGCCAGTTGAGTGCACGGGCTCCGATTCCCGAGGAGGAACGGTGTGTGCAGGGTCGACGTGCGGCAGCCGCCGTGCATCCTCTCGACGCGAGATTCGAAAGGGCCACCGTGGTGACGCATGAGGCGCCGATCCGGGGCGATTGGTCTTCGTACCGGACGTGGGGCTGCTGAGTCCGCTCATGCCGCGAACCGGTGAACGGTTCGATGACGCGCCGCCCCGTGGGCGAGAATCGACGCGTGACGAGGGATCAGCCAAGCCGCGAGCCCTACCTAGTGCGGCATGACTGCGGGATGGGCGCCCTGTGGTGGTGGACCACAGCTGCGTCTGCAGCGGAGATCACGACGACATTCGCCGAAGTCGAGGTCATCGACGACCCCACGACCGTCCGGGCAGTCGAGTCGTGGTCGCTGGATGAACTCGACATCGCTGATGCCATCAGCAGGCCGCTCGCGGAGCTTTACAGCAAGCGGAAGCAGCAGTGCCAAGACCCCGCGTTCGGCAAGTTGCTGGGCAAGAGCCGCGTCTACTTTCGGCTAGCCGATGCCGAGGTGGACCTGGGCGGGTGGCTGAGCGAGCATGGCCCGGACGGGCGGCGCGTGCGCCAAGTCGAGCTGCGACCGGACGGCACCGCAGTGGCAAGCTGCGCCGCCGACTGGCCGATGAACCCTCCATTCGATCTTGCTGACCCCCAGTTCGCGTCGAACGAGATCTCCCGAGAAGAGTTCGAGCGGGCCTGGGAACGTGCGGCAAGGCACGAGGAATAGGTCCGGACGGCACGAGCAGGTCCATCGGAAACGTACGCCCACGATGCTCAGGATGAAGAAACCTTCGCTGCCGTACTCATTCAGGTGCTGCTCGTCTCGTGGTCGGCGAGCGCGCCCACCGCGATCCGCCGGCTCATCCGCGTTCCCTCCTGTCTCGGCGTGGCCTCGAAGAAGGGATCCAGCCGCAACCCGGCGAAGACGCGTGCGCCGTTGCCGCGCTCGCCCTGCTGGTCGTTGACGCGGAAGGAGACCGTGCTGAGGTGCCGCAGGGGTGCTCAATGTTAATGAATCTGACTTACTGCTTGCGTGTCCGGGGAACCGTTGCCAGACTCGTTTGTTGCACGGACCAAAGGGAGCCCTGGGAATGGCCCTGAACACCTCAGCCCCGGGCTCATCGTCAATCGCGGTCTGCCCTCCGCTCTGCGTTCTGTCCGACCGTCAATGACGACCGCCGCGAACGATCGGCAGACCTCCGAAGGAGGCGCGATGAACGGACGAAAAAGGCGACGGTTGCTCGTGCTCACGGCGGTGGGCAGCGCGCTGTGCGCGCTGTGGGCCGTAGTGCCGGGGGTCCAGGCCGCAAGCGCGGCGCCTACGGCCACGGGTGCCCTGGTTAGTGTGGGAAGCCCGACCGGCAATCACCCGCAGAACGCCCAGAACGAGCCCGCGCTGGCCGTCGACCCTACCTCGCCGAATATCCTGGCCGCGGGTGCGAACGACCTGGTGGACATGCAGCCCTGCTCGCAGAAGGCTGCCACCACGGCGGGCGCGTGCTCGTTCCCGCTGGGAACCTTCAACCTCGGGGTCGGCCTGGGTGGGGTCTACTTCTCCTTCAACAGCGGCCACAGCTGGATCCAGCCCACGTACCGGGGGCTCACCGCCGCCGACTGCAGTCCGACGGTCGAGCCGTGCACGCCGCACGTGGGGCCGATCCACACGGTCCCGAACTTCTTCGAGAACGGCCTGCGGTCGCGGAGCGATCCGGGTGTGGCGTTCGGCCCGGTGCCCGTGAACGGGACGTTCTCGTACGCCAACGGCACCCGGCTGTACTACGCCAACCTGGCCACGAACCTGACCGACACCAAGATCTCCCAGGGCGGCATCAACGCCGCTACCGCGATCACGGTCTCGCACATCGACAACCTGACGCCGGCCCGCGTGGCCGACCAGGCGAACTGGTCCAGGCCGTTCTTCGTGCCCGCGCACATCCCCGCCGCCTCAGGCCTGGACAAGGAGCAGGTCTGGGCGGACAACGCGGCCAGCAGCCAGTTCTTCGGCCACGTGTACGTGTGCTACACCGACTTCCTCAGCCTGAGCAAGGGCAACAACTTCGCCCAGGTCCCGACGGTGGCGGTGTCCGATGACGGCGGCCTCACCTGGAAGGCGCACCAGGTCGCGCCGCCCACCACTGTCCAGGGCAATCACCAGGGCTGCACCGTCCGTACAGACAGCCACGGCGTCGTCTACGACTTCATCACGCACTTCTCCGCGACGTCGAACAACGCCGCGCAGACCCTGGTGACATCGAGGACGGGCGGCGAAAACTGGGGCCGGCCGGTCGACTTCATGCCGGTGAACGCCGGCTGCTTCTTCGTGGACCCGGTCGAAGGCCGCTGCACCATGGAGGGGCCGGCGGGCGCCCGGATCGACCTGATGGCCATGCCCAGCATCGACATCGCCAACGGCGCCCCCACCGGCGCGGGCGCCACGAACGAGATCGTGGACGCGTGGACCGACGGCCGGCTCGGCCTGAACCACGAGGTCGTCCTGCTGTCGTACTCGACCGACGGCGGCCAGACCTGGTCCGCACCGGCGACAATCTCCCGGCCGGGCGACCGGGCGCTGTACTCCGCGCCAGGCATCGCCCCCGACGGGTCCCGGGTGTATGTCGCCTACAACGCGTTCACCACGCCGTTCGCCACCACCACGGCCAATCCGCGCCTCGAACACGGCACGCTGCTGTCGTCTGCGATCGGTGCGAACGGCGCCCCGACGGGGTGGACGACGGAGTTCGTGGGCCCCAGCGGCGACGCGCGAGGCACGACCCAGGGCCGGATCCTCTACAACGAGTTCCTTGGGGACTACGTCTACGCCATCGGCACCCGCACCTACGGAGCCGGCGTGTGGACCGACGTGCCGAACACGGCCGACTGCCCGGCCATGGACGCCTGGCGGCAGGCATCCTTCAACGCCGGCCACCACGTGTTCCCGGCACCATGGCCGCTAGCGGACTGCCCGGCGAATTTCGGCAACAACGACATCTCCAGCGCGACAACGGCGCCCTAGGCGAGAGCCCTCATTGGCCCAGGGGGAGGGTGAAGGCCTCCCCCTGGGTGACACCTGGACGCAGGCCCTTCACCAGGAAAGTCCACCGTTACAAGGCCAACGCCACCGATAGACGCCCCCGGCCCGCACCACCCAGGCAAAGGCGGTGACCCCGTGCCCCAAGGGGACTCGCGACGCCGCCGAGGCGGCCGAGCTCGTCGCCGTCGGGCAGCCGGACAAGGCGCGGCGCATCTCGGCCTGGCTGCGGGAGATCGGCGCGCGGCTGGCCCGGCGTCGTCGGCGACAAGGCCCTGGAGTCGGGGTTGGCTGGGTGGACTCGGCTCATGGCCATAAGCCCTGCCGCTGTACGACGCCCTCAACTGCGCCCGATGCGCATCACCGACCACCGCGCCGTAAGCAACGGCCAGATCCAGACGGAACCATCTATTGGGACACCCACGGATCGGTGTTCCGGGCCCACCCGGGCACACAACCGGCTGATCTGAGCCCGCAGCATTACCAGCGCATGAGGCTTGGCGAGCCGCCCGTATTCGGCGATGTGCGCGACACGGCGTGGCCGCCGGGGGTGTGCCCGAGCTGGGGGAATACGGTCTGTGCCGGTGACACCCCTGGCGGTGATGGGTGATGACGTGGTTACGTTCAGTGGTGCGGTCAGGCAGCCGTGCCGGTCGGCTCGATCGGGGTGAGGGTGACCTTCATGCCGGGGTTGAGCCGTTCGATCTCGCGGATTCTGGAGCGGGTCTGGCGTATGGGGTTCTGGGCGTTGTAGTGGCCGGCGCCGAGGTCGGTGAAGCGGGCGGCGCGGTCGCTGATGAGGACGCAGGCGATCTCGCAGATGGTCCGGGAGACCGCGACGATGCCTTTCTGCTTGCCGCGGCGTCTGGCTATGCGCCGGTATTGCTCGCCGAGGCGGGTGTCGGTCCGGGACGCGGCCATGACGCACTGGCCGAGCGCGCCGCGCAGGTACGGGTTGCCCTTGCCGGTGCGGCCGGGCCGGGCGCTGTTGCCGGACTGGAGGGTGCGCGGGGTCAGGCGGGCCCACGCGGCGGCGTGCCCGGGGTGGGGAACACCGACATGTCGGTGCCGAGCTCGGCGATGAGGACCTGGGCGTTGCGGGCGCCGACTCCGGTGATCTCATCGAGGCGTTCCACCAGGCCCAGGACGGCCGTGTCCTTGCTGGCGCAGCCGGGCGCGTGCCCGCCGCCGGCCAGCCCGCACGCGGTGCAGGCTGGCGCCACCCCGGGGATGGACGCCAGCTGCTGCTCGATCGCCGCGTCCAGGCGGGTGATCTCGTCGTTGATCGCATCGATGAGCCGCAGGTGCGTGGCGATCTCGAAGGCGTGGATGTCGCGGAACCGGCCGGTGAGCGCGGCGGCCAGCTGCTGTGGGGTGGCCTTCAGCTGGGGGTGGCCGAGCGCGGCCAGCGCCCGGGGGCTGCGCTCCCCGGCGACCAGGGCGTCCAGGAACCGCCGCCCGCTGGCCCCGAACAGGTCGGAGATCACCACCGAGATCTTCAGCAGCGCTTCTCTGAACTATGGAGATCACGTCTGGGTTACCAGGGACTGGCGGCTGGCCGCTGTCCGTTGGCGTGAAGGACTGCCTGGCTGAGCAGTCCGGCGTTGCAGGTGTCGATGCCGGTGGTGGCATCGCGAAGGTTGACCGGCAGGTCCTCGCCGAGGCTTGCTGCCAGGCGAAGGATCCGTTCCTCCCCGGCGGAGCAGGGCAGGTTGCCTTCGTTGAGCGCGTCGACCGCCGCGGACCAGTCGATGCAGGCCAGTTCGGTGCCGCCGAGGCTGGTGCCTGGGTGCACGAACTGGTCCCGGAAATCGCTGCGAGCGAGCCAGGTGGCCTGGCTGATGAGCAGGTCGCAGGCGGCTTCGTCGGGATAGATCCCGCTGGCCCAGGCGCGCAGCGGGCCGGCGAGCGGCGGTTCGGCGGTCGGACGGGCGTCCGCCGGTGATGGGGCGAATAAACGGAGCATGATGCGGCGCACTACCGCCCGGGCGGCTCTGGCGGTTGGTGCTCTGGGAGTTGTCTTCGGAGACAGCGCCGCTGGCCATGCGCGCGAACGTCGAGCACAACCAGATCCTGCACGAGCACGTCCTCATCCTCGGCATCGAGACCGTGCCGGTACCGCACGTCCCGGACGCCGAACGGCTCGATATCGACGACCTCGGCTACAAAGACGACCGGATCATTCACGTCACCGCGCGCTTCGGCTACATGGACGAGCCCAACGTCCCCGGCCTCCTGCCGCTGATCGCAAACCCGACATCGAAAGCCCCCTGGACGACGCCAAGCTGTCCTACTTCCTGTCGACCATCGAGCTGCGCCGGGGCACTACGCCCGGCATGAGCCGCTGGCGCAAGCGCCTCTTCCTGGCCACGATGCCGACGCCGCCGAGTACTTCCACCTTCCCCGCGAGCGCACCGTCATCATGGGCTCCGGCATCGAGCTCTAGGCGCGTCCCCTCCGTGGCCCTTAGATCCGGTCGCCGCGGTCCTGGCGCCGCACCGACCTCGCCGGGGCGGCGCGAGCACGGGTGGAGGTGACCCTGGCGCCGCTCTTGTCGGCGGGCCGCAGCGGCGGGGCCCTGCTGTGCACCTGCAGCTCGATGGCGATGGGAGACGCGGTGAACATCGAGGAGTACGTGCCCACGGCAATGCCGATGAGCAGGGCGAGGGCGAAGTCGGTCAGCGAGTCGCCGCCGAGCACCGTGAGCGCGCTCAAGATGAGCACGGCGCCGAGGCCGGTATTCAGCGTGCGGGGCACCGTTTGCAGTATGGCCCGGTTGACCACCTGCGCGAAAGGCACCTTCCGCGTGCTGGCGGCCCACGTCTCCCTCACCCAGTCGAAGACCACCACGGTGTCGTTGACCGAGTAGCCGATGACGGTGAGCAGCGCAGCCAGGAACACCCTGTCAATCGGCTTGCCGAGCCAGGCGAAGCTGCCGATCAGGATGATCACATCGTGCGCCATCGCCGCGGCCGCACCGAAGGTCGGGCGGAACCGGGCCGAAAGGTACGCCAGTCGCACGGCCAGTGCCACGCCCAGCGCGATCAGGGCCTTGCTCCACAGTTCATCCCCGAGGCTGGGGCCGATCAACTCGTCCCGGACCTTCGTGGTCTCGCCGCCCAGCTCGGCGACGGCCTTCTGGATCTCGGCTTCCTCGTCGTTGGACATGTCCCCGGTCCGCACGGTGAGATCGTCGGCTCCGGATGCCCGCACCACGGCACGGGGGAAGCCGAGGTCGGCGGTGGCCGCTCGGGCCTGCTCGGGGTTTACGGCAGTACTGGTCGAGTACTCCACCAGCCGGCCGCCGGCGCCTTGCCCGCCTGGGCCTGGAGAACCAGGCGGGCGATCTGCGCCAGCTGGGCGTCGGCGCCGACCCTGGCGGCGCGGACCACCAGCCGGCCGCTGACGTTCACGCAGGCGCCGGTCACCGCGTCCCCGGCGGTGACCTCGGCCGGGACGGGCTCCCCGGTGAGCATCGAGGTGTCGACGGCGGAGCTGCCGGATTCCACCACGCCGTCGGCCGCGATCTTCTCGCCCGGGCGGACCACGAAACGGTCGCCCACGGCCAGCTGCTCCACCGGTATCCGTACCTCGCCTCCGCCGCGGACCACTGCCACGTCCTTGGCGCCCAGCGACAGCAGCGCCCGCACCGCGGCGCCCGCGCCGTTTCGCGCGGGCCTCGAAGTACCGGCCGGCCAGGATGAACACGGTCAGCGCCGACGCCACCTCCAGGTAGATGTCGTGCGCGCCGGGCCCGCGCGCCAGCACCGCGAAGCTCATGTGCAGGCCCGGCCGGCCCGCGCCGCCGATAAACAGCGCGTACAGCGACCACAGGTACGCGGCCGTGACCCCGATCGAGATCAGCGTCTCCATCGTCGCCGCGCCATGCCCGCCGACAAAACGCGGCCAGCCTCGCCTCCTCCGCGCGCGGATGGCGTATTGCCAGCAACCGCTGGCCGGGCGGCGAGGCGGTAGCGGTGAGCTGGGCCCGGCGACGTCTGAGAACCGGGTGGTAGCGCCTTGGCGGTGCAGGGCTACGCGGCCAGGAAGTCCAGGATCCGCTTGTTGATG
>Ga0209648_10004102_pt1 | contig 12333 bp, 10 predicted proteins | sample GraSoi2013_115cm_FD_185830 | JGI IMG/M metagenome (GOLD analysis project Ga0209648, IMG submission 185830) | Grasslands soil microbial communities from the Angelo Coastal Reserve, California, USA - Sample 9_17_2013_115cm (SPAdes) (version 2) | ecosystem: Environmental > Terrestrial > Soil >...
GGCATCGTCGCTGCCCTCTATCTGTTCTGAAGTTCCGCCGCTCCTCATTTTTGCCACGTGTCCCGCCCAGGCTGCGCGCGGCTGTGACGTCGACGGGATCGGGATGACCAGCCATCCGGAAATATTTGAGGCTTGCTCTTTCGCGGCAATCGCGCGCGCGGTCGTGGCCGTGTGCGCGCTTGGCCTGGCCGCGCCCGCACCCGCACAAGACCTCCGTCCCCCCGGCGATATTCCGAGCCAGCAGGCGGGCGAGTCCGCCGCTAATCCCTCCGCGACGCCGGCGCCGGATTCCGTTTTCCAGCCGGGCTTCGTCGATACGATCGGCCATTGGCTCAACGAGGGCACGACCAGGTTCAAAACGGATTTGCAGGGCACGCAGGCGACGTTCGACCAATTCGCCAAGGAGACCCGCGACGTCGCCAAGGACGCCACCGACGCGGTCATGGGATTGCCGAACGCCCGCATCGTGACCGTGCGCGAGCGCTGCGCCGCGGCGCCGAACGGCGCCCCCGACTGTCAGGCGGCGGCGGCCGCGGCCTGCCGCGGCAAGGGATTCCAGACCGGCAAAACCGTCGATACTCAGTCGGAACACAAATGCCCGGCGCAGGTCCTGCTCAAGGGCCGCGCGCCGAACGATGCGGAATGTTCGACCGAGATTTTCGTAACGCGCGCGGTGTGCCAATAACACGACCGCGTACCGAGTCCGCAGGGCGCATGTATGAACCTGCGCTGGACAGTTCGCGGTTCGTCTGCCGTAATAACTCCACTCCTTGCGACGATCGGAGCGCTCCGTGAATCTCCACGCCATGCTGCTCGAACGGCAGGCCGCGGGCCGTCCGGTCACCGTCGGCCTCATCGGGGCGGGCAAGTTCGGCACCATGTTTGCTTCCCAGGTGCGCTTGACCGACGCAATGCATCTCGTTGCGCTGGCCGATCTCGAGGTCTCCCGCGCGCACCGTCAGCTTCGCACCGCCGGCTGGAGCGATGAATCGATTTCCGCGCCCTCGCTGGGGGATGCGCTCGCGCGCGGCATCACGCATGTGACGGAAGATACGGAAGCGCTGATCGCTTGCCCCGAGATCGAAGTAATCGTCGAGGCGACCGGCGTCCCGGCCGCCGGCATACGCCACGCCTTGAGCGCAATCAGGCACGGCAAGCACATCGTGATGGTCAACGTCGAGGCGGATGCGCTTGCCGGTCCGCTGCTCGCGCGCAAGGCGAAGACCGCCGGCGTGGTCTATAGCCTCGCTTGGGGCGACCAGCCCGCGCTCATTTGCGAGCAGGTCGACTGGGCGCGCACCTGCGGCTTCAAGGTGGTCGCCGCCGGCAAGGGCACGCGCTACGAGCCGCACTATCACCGCTCCACGCCCGACACCGTGTGGGACATTCTCGACAAATATCTGTCGATCACCGACCGCAATTCGATCAATCCAAAAATGTTCAACAGCTTCGTCGACGGCACCAAGTCGGGCATCGAGATGACCGCGGTTTGCAATGCCACCGGACTCGTGCCGCAGAGCGAGGGATTGGGATTTCCGCCGGCGACGCGCTTCGAGCTGGCGGACGTGTGCAAGCCGAAGGCGGCTGGCGGCACGCTCGAGAGGGCCGGCGTCACCGAAGTGACCTCATCGGTCTATCGCGACGGCCGCGACGTGCCGCATCATCTCGCGCTCGGCACCTACGTGGTGTTCGAGGGCGAGAGCGACTACGCGCGGCGCTGTTTCAAGGAATACGCGATGCTGCCGGACAAGAGCGGACGCTACGCCGCGCTGTACCGGCCCATTCACATGATCGGGCTCGAGCTCGGCGTGTCGGTGGCGAGCGTCGCCTTGCGCAAGGAGCCGACCGGCGCGCCCACGGGCTTCCGCTCCGACGTCGCCGCCACCGCCAAACGCACGCTCAAGCAAGGCGAGGTGCTCGACGGCGAGGGCGGCTTTTGCGTCTGGGGCAAGCAGGTCCCGGCCGCGCGCTCTCTCGCCGAGGGGCTGCTGCCGCTCGGGCTCGCCCATGAGGTCAGGCTCAAGCGCGGCGTCGCGGAGGGCGAGTGCTTGCGCTGGAGCGACGTCGACTACGACGAAAACGCGCTCGCCGTGAAGGTGCGCCGCGAGATGGAGGCGGCGTTCGGCCGGCCGAACGAGGCGGGCGACCCGTCGCCTGGCTGACCGCCGACGGATCGGCCCGCTGCCTCACCCCTTCGTTGACGGCAACGAATTTTGTTGCAAGCATTCGGCGCCGCGTTGCGTTTGAGCGCGCGCCGGACCGTTTGGACCGCGGAAGGAAGGGCGTGATGGCCATCGCCAAAGCCGAGAAGGCCTCTACCGACGCCGTCGGCTCCGGCGATGTCATCGAGGAGCTGCGGCGCCGCTACGACCGGCTCACGCAATCGCAGAAGCGCATCGCCGAATACATCATCGCGCACTCGCACACGGTGGCGTTCTCCACGGTCGATCAGATGGCCGCGCAGCTCGACGTCAATCCCTCGACCATCGTGCGCTTCACCTATCGGCTCGGCCTCGACGGCTTTCCGGATCTGCAGGAGCGAATGCGTGAACTCCTCCGCGGCCAACTCGCCCGCACCGGCGACCCGATCAGCGAAAGCAACGTCGCCAGTCATTTGGAGGGCACGAGTTTCGGCGCCTCGCTGAGCCGCGATTGGCAGAACCTGCATCACACCATCGCCGGCCTCGACGCCGCGGTCTTCGCCCGGGCGGTGAATATTCTGTCGCGCGCGCGCCGGGTTTACGTGGTCGCCGGGTTCTCGACCTTCCCGATTGCGAATTACTTCGCGATCATCCTCGACCGGCTGCGCACCGACATTTCGCTGCTCGCGTCCAACGACGCGTTCGCGACGCCGCGGTTGGTCGAAATGAAGGCCGAAGATTGCTTGGTGGCATTCACCTTTCCGCGTTATGCCAGCGCGACGCATCGCATCGTCATGTGGGCGAAGGAGAACAAGGCCAAGGTCGTCGCCGTGACGGACTCGCCGATTTCGGCGGTCGGTCAGATCGCCGACGTGGTGCTGCTCGCGGCCTCGGCTGGACTGGGAATGCAGAATTCGCTGATCGCACCGTTGGCCGTCGCCAACGCGCTGCTCAACGGCGTGGCTGCCGCCAAGGGGACGAGCGCGCTGGAACGTTACGGCCGCCACGATCATTTGATGAAACGATGGGATGCGTTCCTGCTCAAATTGGGCGAGCGGTGAGGGGGCGCGCGAGGGATTTTCATCGTCCATGGGAGAGCGCGCGTATCGCCGCGCAGCGATGCGCCGCACCGGGTGGCTCAATCGCTTCCGTCGCTCATCCCGTCGCCGTCGGCGACACCGTGTCGTGGAGAAGAAGGGGCCATTGCTCCAGCAACGCCCGCGTCCGCGTGGGCGAAGGGGTAGCGAGGAACAGCGCCAAGTCGTCGGGCGTGTCGATATCGAGCGCGATGCGTGGGAGCCGCACCACCGTCGGCTCGATGGCGCAGCGCTTGGCGGCGGCGAGATGCGGCAGGAAGCTGTCGGCGCCGAAGCGCAGCGGCACGGCGGCGGCCGGGGAGCACAGAATTGCATTGGAGCCGCGCTCGTCCCGCGCCGGCACGATGGTGAAGCCGCGCGCGCCGCGACCAGTGGCGTTGCGGTGAACGTCGATGAGGTGGCGGACGTCGTCGCCTTCGACCAGCGGAATGTCGCCCGGCAGCGTGAGCATGGCTTGCGACGCGAGCTCTCGTGCCGCCCCCGCCACCGCGCCGGTGTGCCCTTCGCGCGCGCCGGCGTTGGAGACGCGGGCGCCGTAGCGCGCCGCAATGGTCGCGGCGGCGGGATCGACCGTCACCGCGACAATGCCGGCGAGCTCGCGAACGCCGGTGAGCGTTGCCAGCACGTCCTCGAACATGGCGAGCGCCAATCCCTGCCGACGCGCGGCGCAGAGCACGTCGGCGAGACGCCGTTTGGCGTCGCTCGTTTCTTTGATCGGCACCACGGCGTGGATGGGAGCATTCATGCGGTAGCCTTTGCCACCGCGTCGGCGCTGGCGAGCACGTGGCGTGCCAGCTCCTGGCGATCCGCAAGCGTCGTCATCAGGGTATGCGCCAGCGTGACCGGAATGCCAAGCTCGGCGGCAGCGGCGGCATCGGCGCGGTCGAGCACATAAGCGTCGAGCAGATCTCGGTAGCGGCGCGCCACCGCCCTTGCGCTCACCTCGAGCCCGAGCGCGGACATCATCTTGGCGGTCGGCCCTTTGACCGCGCGGCCCGCGATGATGGGCGACACCGCCACTACGGGGGCGGCGGACCCGGCGATGGCCTCGCGCAGGGCGCCGACGGCGAGGATCGGCTCGATGCTGAGGAACGGATTGGACGGGCAGATCACGATCGCGCGCAGGCGTGGGTCGCGCAGCGCCGCGAGCACGTCGGGATGCGCGCGCGCCCGCGCGGCGCCGTCGTAGGCGACCTCCAAGACCGTCGGCGCGCAGCGCCGTCGCACGAAATAATCCTGGAAGTCGAGCCAGCCCATATCCGTGCGCAGGCGCGTGCGCACGGTGTCGTCGGTCATCGGCACGAGGCGCGTCGCAATTTTGAGCCGACGGCAGAAATCGGCGGTGATCGCGGACAAGGCTTCACCCGCCGCGCGCCGTCGCGTTCGCTCCAGGTGGGTGGCGAGGTCGCCGTCACCGAGCGCAAACCAGGTTTCGCCGCCGAGCGCCGCGAGCGCGGCCATGAAGGTCCAGGTCTCCTCGCGCCGGCCCCAGCCGCGTTGCGGGTCGGCGAGGCCGGCGAGCGTGTACATGACGGTGTCGAGATCGGGCGAGATGGCGAGGCCGAGATGCTCGAAGTCGTCGCCGGTATTGGGGACCACCATGAGGTCGGCGCCCGGCACGACGCGGCTCAGCCCGAGCGCGAGCTTGGCGCCGCCGACGCCGCCGCACAGCGCGACGACGAGGGTCTTGCGCGGGTCGCCGGCGGCGCTCACCGGAACAAGTCCTCCTCGGCCGAGCGGATCAGCGCTGCGGCGGGCGAGGGCGCTCCCGACCAGGCGAGCCCGCGCACCAGCACCATCGGCCGCGCCTCGTCCGCCTGCCCCATGATGAGCGACGCGGCGCTGGCGATCTCGTCGGCGAATCCGGTTTGGGTGACGTGCAGCTCGTGCCCGAACAGATCGGGGCGCCCGCGCAAATCCATCAGCGCCGGCAGCCCGGCGGCGCCGAGCGCGACGCCGACGGTGCCGCGCCGCCACGCGCGCCCCCAGCTGTCGGTGACAATGACGCCCGGCCGGCTGCGAAAGTGCGCGGCGAGCCGCTCGCGCAATCGAGCGGCGGAGGCATCCGGATCGCTCGGCAAAAGCAGCACGGGCTCGGCTGCGACGTCCGGGTCGATATTGGATCGGTCGACGCCGGCATTCGCCATGATGAAGCCGAGTCGGTGCTCGACGATCAGCACGCCCGGCCGCTGCCGCACCACGCGCCGCGATTCCGCGAGAATGACTTCGACCAGACGCGGGTCCTTGTTCACCTCGACGGCGAGGCTCGCGGCGCGCGGCGAGGGTTTGACCTTTGCGAGATCGACGTAGCGCCCTTCCGCCTTGGACACGATTTTCTGCGCCACCACGACGACGTCGCCGTCCGCCGGCGCAAGGGCGTTGCGCTCGCAGGCGACGATCAGCAGCCCGGCAAGGTCGTCTCCCGGCCGGACCATGGGAATGTCGGGAATTGGCGTCAGCGTAACCGCCATCGCTGCCGAGCCCACCTCAACGCAACATCAACCGCGGCAACGAACCCCGCGTGGCCCCGCCGCCGGCGCTGCGGTCGGCCCATCCTACCCTGGATTTCTCCCAGGACGAGGCGGGTTGCCGCCATGGGACGAGGTCATCGCAGCCGCTTGCGCGCTTGCTCGCAGCGCGCGGCCGCGAGCACCATCAGCGCATGGGCGCCGAAGATGGGGGCGCGAGCGGCTTGCGGGCCAGGACGACATTATAGGCATTGCCGAATACGAAGATCTTCGACGTGCGCCAAATGATCGATTCCAACTCCACCATCGTTCGCATCCGCAGCCGAAACTTCCACAACAGCAGGTGTTGAATGAAATTCCAGGTGATGCCCCAGGCCCAGAACGGGAGCCGCCGATAGCGGATCGGGCTGAAGCCGAGCCGGCGCAGCTTGAAAACGAGAAGGTTGGCGCCGAGGAAATTGTAGCGCCAATTCTCGAAGAACGCCGTGACGTTGCGATAGTCCTGTTCCCGACGACAATGATCGAGCGATCCCGGCGAACGGATCAACAGGCGTCCTCCGGGCTTGAGCGATCGCCAGCAGCGTGCCAGCCAAGCCTCCAGGTCTTTCGTGTAGCCGATGGATTCGAGCGCATAGATCGCATCGAAACTTTCGCCCGGGAGGTCGAGGCCGTCGAAATCGGCAACGACGACGCGTACGCGGCCGTCGAACTTCTCGAATTTCCGCCGGCAAATCTCCGCCTGCACCGCGGAATTCGTCACGCACACGATTTCGACGCTGTAGTGACTGGCAAGATAGTCGGCCGCCGCCCCCGATCCGCATCCCAGATCCAAGAGACGCATGCCATCCGCCGGCTTGAGCAGAGCGCGTTCGGCATCGTAAGGCTGCGTGAAGGCGGCGCGGGGGAAGACACACGTGCTGTAATTGTCATGCTCGCCGCGATAAAGCCCGAACACGTCGTCATACGTGCGATTCTCGTCGTCGTGCTTGAGAAAGTCTTCGGCCTTCGGCGTCCACTCGACGAGCTGGCGCTGTTCGAATTCATTCAACGCATGACCGATATTGCCGGCGTCCCGCGGATGGGTGACGAGGAGAAAGAGCATGTAATGAAACAAATTATAGACCACGAACAACCCCACCACGATCGCCGCCGAGATCAACGCAATATCCACGCATAGCTCCTTTCGAAATCGGGCCTTGCAAGCTGTGCACGTCCTCACGACGGCACGGCGGTCGCGCGCAGCATTGCCTATCTCGCGATGATTTTCGCTGTCCCGCCGACGACTTCATACATCCTGTGGATTGGAAATACGACTGTTCTTCGGGCCATCCCGACGGGCGAGGGGGTGATCCTTCCGGGGCAAACCACCTATGATGGTCGCATGCGCCCGATACCGCTGGGAGCGAAGGGAACTTTCACGCTGCGCGTGACGCCCGCGCATCTCGCCAACCAGTTCAAGGATGCGATGCTGCCGCCCGTGTTCGCCACGCCGATGATGATCCTGGCCATGGAAAACGCCGCGCTCAACGCCATCCGCGGCTACCTCGATCCGGGCGAGAGCGCGGTCGGCAGCGCGGTCGACGTCCGCCATTTGGCGGCGACGCCGGTCGGGCACGAAGTGACGGCCGAAGCCGAGGTGACCCGGGTCGACGGCCGCCGCGTCGCGTTCAACGTAACCGCGCGCGACGAGATCGAGGAGATCGGTCGCGGCACCCATGAGCGCGTGGTGGTCGACCTGCGCCGGCTCGATGAACGGCTATCCCGCAAAAGCAAATCCAATACCAGCGGCGGTTGATCTCAACTCGTCATGCCCGGGCTTGACACCGCAAGTCGGGTTTACCGGACTTGCGGCGCTTCATATGCAGAACTCGGGCAAGCCCGAGTTCTGTGCATCCATCGAAAGAAGCATTTCATCGAAGATGATGGGTTGCCGGGTCATAAGCGCGTTTACGCGCGTCTTCAACGCGCTATGCCCGGCAATGACGGCACGTGGATCGGCGTTTCACAGAGCTCGCGCAGATTCAGCAGCCCCGCGACGGCATCACTTGCCGCGCGGCGCGTTCAGGCTGGCATCGAAGAACTTCAAGGCGGCGTCGCCGATCGCCGCGTGGATCTTGCCGCGGTCGACGCCGGGACCGTCGATGCAGGCCTGCGGAAATTCATTTCTGCCGTCATCATCACATTCATTGATGAAGATGTCGTGATCGACGCGGCCGGGAATGACGTAAAGCTCGGCGTGGGCGATGTGTCGCGCGGCGAACTCGGCGTTGTCCTTCGGTGGCGCCTGGGTGTCGCCGGCGCCGACGGTGATGTAGGTCGGCACGGCGAGTTGGCGCAGCCCGGCCTCATCCATGCCGAAGGCCTGCACGATGCCGGGCGCCATCGCGAACACGGCCTTGACGCGCGGGTCGTGCACGTCGAGCGCCGGCCGCGCGTCGAGCGGCAGCTCGTTGCGCAGATATTCCGGCACCATCGGATTGTTGCGCCAGCCGCGTTGGAAGGCGAGATACTTGTCGGGATTGACCCGCGCGCCGCCGACCCAGAGCGCCGTGAAGCCGCCTTGCGAATGGCCGGCGACCCCGATCCGGTCCGCGTCGATCGACTTGCCCCAGACCGGATCGTTCAGCAGGAAGCTGATGCTGAGGGCGATGTCGCGCGGGCGTTGCCAGAGCTTGTTGGCGAGATAGGCGATGGTGGAGTCGTAGGTGTTGGCGCGGTAATGGTTGAGCGCCGCCACGATGTAGCCGTGCGAAGCCAGAAACTCGGCGAACCAGGCATAGTAGAGACCGTTGCTGCCGCGCCCGTGGGAGAAAACGACGAGCGGACGCTTCTCGCTGTCGGCGGCTTCGGCATCCTTGTAAAGATTGAGCTTGGTGAAGAACGGCAGCACAAACGGTGTGACGGAGCGCTCGCGGATCGCGGCGGGATAGAACACCCTCAGCGTCAGATGGCGGCCGTCCTCGTGCGGGTCGACGTAGTCGAGCTCCCTGATCCCGACCGGAAAGGCGGCGGCGCCTTGCGGGCCCTGCGCGAGCGTTGCAGCGGGAGAAGCCGCCAGCAGCGCGCAGGCAAGCGTCGCGCCGCGCGCGGCGACCGCCCGCCGGCGGACGGGCGGGAGAAATCTCCGGATCAAGCCCGGCACATCGTCATCGCGCATGCGCCAGTTCTCTCCTCGATTGGGCGTGAACGCAAGGCGCGCAACAGCGATGTTCGAATTCACGTCTTGCTTCCTTGAGGCGAGAGAGACTGCATTGAATTCCGCTCATTCCCCCCCGCTTTCGCGAGGGTGAACTCCAGCGGGAATCCAGGAGGGACTGGGTCCCCGCAACGGGGTCCCCGCGACGCATAGCGCGTCGTTAAGGGCGTTCACGCCCGTCTTCGACGGGCTATGGACGCGCGTAGACGCGCTTTTGCTGTCGCGGTGCCCCTCGCGGGGACGAGCGGATTTTCACGAGCCCGTCTCCTCCCGCGCAGGCGTGTGGCATTGATTTCTGATCCCGCGTCCTAGTATGAGCAATTGCAATGAACGCCATTCGCTCCATCGTGCATCCCACCGATTTTTCCGACCTGAGCGCCGCGGCGTTTGCCCATGCGTTGCGCATCGCCTTGGCGGCACGAAGCAAATTGCACCTCCTGCACGTGTCCCAATACGACGCCAACGAAGCCTTGGCGTTTCCGCACGCACAGCGCCTGCTCGCGCAATGGGGGCTCTCCCACGAGGATGATCCGCCATGGACGATCGCGAGCAAGCTCGGAATCGAAGTCGACAACATCCGCATCAAATTGCAAGAACCGTCGCAGGCCATCGTCGACTTTCTGAGCGAGCATGGGAGCGACCTCGTCGTGCTCGCGACCCATGGGCGCGACGGCGTTGCGCACTGGCTGCATGGGTCGGTGGCGGAAGCTGTATTCCGCCGCTCGGCGATCCCGACGCTGTTCATTGCACCGGGGGCGCGCGGTTTCGTCGATCAAGTCAGCGGCGACGTGCAGCTCAAGCGCGTGTTGGTTCCGGTCGATTTCTCGCCGCCGCCGGGTCGTGCAATCGCAGCTATTCAACGCTTCGGCCGCCTTCTGACCGGCGGCAATGTCGCCGTGGACCTCCTTCACGTCGGCGAGGCGGCGCCGCGGCTGCGTGTTGCGTCGTCGAGCGCCTTGCTGCCGGTGATCCTTCGATCCGGCAACGTCGTGGAATCGATCGTGGACGCCGCCATCGAATTTGACGTCGACGCCATCGCCATGCCGACGGCGGGACACCACGGCGTCCTCGATGCGTTGCGCGGCAGCACGACCGAGCGCGTGATCCGTCATGCGCCGTGTCCGGTCTTCGCCCTATCCGCCGCGTCCCCGGGCTCGGGATGACGGGAGCGGCAACTCGTCGCTCCTTCTCACAAGGCGGAGGATAAGACCGAGTTCGCCGCTCGCGCTGATTCCACCCGGACGAACGCGCGCTTTCGCCGCCGGCGCTATTGCTTCGCCTGCTGCCGGTAGGCCTTGGCTTGCGCGAGCTCGGGCCTCGTGCCGCCGTCGGCGAGCTCGAGCACCTTGCCATAGTAGCTGCGCGCGGCGGCCGTGTTTCCGGCGTCGGCTGCGGCAGCCGCCGCGCCGGCATAGCCGCGCAGCCGGTTCTTCGCGCCGCGCAGCGACGCTTCGAAGGCCGCGAACGCCTCGCCCGGCCGCCCCAGCTCCAATAGCAGCAGGCCGAGCGCCTCATGCGCGGTCATGCCGATCGGACCGGGGCTGAGCGTGTCGTGGGTTTCAGAGGTCTCTTCCGCGTCGGCCGCCTCCTGCATCAGCGCCACGGCCTCGGCGTTGCGGCCGAGCGCGCGCTCGACGAAGGCGCTCGCCACCTTGTGCTGGATTGCGACCTGTCGCGCCCAGTAGAGGTTCTTTGCGTCCGCAAGCGCCTTCTGCAGCGTCGCGAGCCGGTCGAGATCGGCGCTCGCCTGCTCCGGCCGGCCGCTGCGCGGGAGTCCGACCGCGCGCGCGAAATGCGGCACCGATTCGGCGTAAGGGTAGCGGCTCGGCCGCGCCGGCAGGCTAGCCGCCGTCGCCCAGTCGAGACGCTCCAGCGCCCAGCGCGCTTCCATCGCCGCCACGCCGAACGGACGGGAACGCAGGCCGGTCTCGTGCTTGCGCGCGACCAGGTCATTCTCGATCTTGAGCGCAAGATCGAGCGTTTCCTTGGCCTTGGCGTCTTGAGCGAGCTGCAGATGGGCATAGACGAGATAATCGAGCGCGTGGATGCGATCCTCCGGCGTGCCCCGGTCGGCTTCCGCGGTCTCCGCCGCGTCGTTTGCCGTGATCGTGTCCTTCCAGCGGCCGAGCAGCACGTAGGTATGCGACGGCATGTGGATCGCATGCGGCACGACGGTCACGCAGATCGCGTAGTTCTGCGCCGCGGCGAGCGCGCGGTCGACCAGCGCCGGATAGTCGTAGGCGTGAATGATGTAATGGCTGGGGCCGGGGTGTTGCGGCTTCTCCACGAACACCTGCTCCAGAATCTCGCCGGCCTTGAGCTGATTCCTGTAGGTCTTGTCGAGACCGTCGGCGGTGGCGAGCAGCGACAGCGCGTAGAAGACGCGTGCTTCACGATCGTCGGCGTAGCGCTGCGCGAGCGCTTCCATCTTGCGCATATAGGCGGCGGCGCGCGTGCGATGATCGAGCTTGTCGTAATCGGCGTAGAACGCCGCGAGCGCGTCGAGATAGTCGCGTTCGCGCGGAGTCTTCGCATCTAGCGCCAGCGCCTGCGTGATGGCGTCGCTTCCCTTCTTCAGGTTCGCCGGGGTCGGCGGCGCCCAAATCTGGTTCCAGACGCTCATGGCGATACCCCAATACGCCATGGCGCAATCGGGTTTGGCCTCGGCGATCGCGGTAAATTCCTTCAATGCCTGGCCGTACCAGAACGAGTGCAGGGCCGCGAGCGCGGCATCGAAGCGCGCTTGAATGTCGGCGCCGCACGAGACTGGAAAGCTCACGTCCCGTCCGCGCCCTTCCATCAGATCATGAGCGTTGCTCTGCGCGCTGGCGCTGCGCGCCGTGCCGAGCGCAAGCATCGCGGCAAGAGCTGCCACAAGCCACGGTCGTGTCTTGGAGCCGGGCCGAAGTCCGGTGCGATCAATCATCATGGCAGCACTCCGATGCGGTTCCGTCTGTTCATCATAGGTCAATTCGAGCGCTCCGCAATCACGCGGCGTCGCGCCCCAAACTGAGTGAGGCGAGCCTTCGCACGCCAGGCTCGGCAGCGGCTACTTCCTCTCGGTGATCTCTTGGATCAGCGGTTTCCACTGTGCAATTTCCCGCAAGATCTGCGCACGGAACTGCTCGGGCGTGGTCTTGACTGTGTCGGCACCAGCCTTGCCCATGATGTCCTTCACCTCTGGGTCGTCCGCCATCTCGATCAGGATCTCGGACAACTTGCGGATGATCGGTTCCGGGGTCTTCGACGCGGCCATGATGGCGTTCCACGTCTCCACGACAAAATCGGGGACTGTCTCATTCACAGTGGGAAGATCGGGCAAGTAGGGGCTGCGGTTGAGCGAAGTCACGGCTAGACCGCGCACCGATCCGGCTTTCACCTGCGGCAGACCGTCGGTCATGTTGGCGAAGGAGAAATCGACCTCGCCGGAA
>Ga0209648_10004104_pt1 | contig 12333 bp, 13 predicted proteins | sample GraSoi2013_115cm_FD_185830 | JGI IMG/M metagenome (GOLD analysis project Ga0209648, IMG submission 185830) | Grasslands soil microbial communities from the Angelo Coastal Reserve, California, USA - Sample 9_17_2013_115cm (SPAdes) (version 2) | ecosystem: Environmental > Terrestrial > Soil >...
GCCAGGGTGGGACCGCTGTGATCCAGGACATGAGCCACGGCGCGACACATGCCGACATCGAAGACGAGGTCAAGGGCATGGACCTCGGCCGTCTGAGCTCATTCATGACGAAGGCGACGCTGGAGAGGCTCCGCAACCGCGCATACTCGCCGCTTCAGTTCGAGCTTCTCGTTGCGGAGAGTCCTTTCCAGACATGCGAGATCACGACCGCGGGGATCGGCCTCGAGGTACGGCTCGAGAAATCGGCAATCACCAACTGAGAGGAGCAGGGCACGAGCGGTAGCCGTCCACGAGGAAGAGGCTGCCGTGGCCTAACCTTTTGGTGTGGCGAAAAAGCTCGCCGAGTACGAAGCCAAAAGGGATTTCAAGAAAACACCTGAACCCGGCGCCAAGGTGCCAAAGAAGGTCACCAAGGCGCCGCGGTTCGTGGTGCAGGAGCATTCCGCGCGCCGCCTGCACTGGGATTTCCGGCTCGAGAAGGATGGGGTCCTTGTCTCCTGGGCGGTGCCCAGAGGAATCCCGCCGGACCCCAAGAAGAACCACCTCGCCGTCCACGTCGAGGACCACCCGCTGGACTACATCGACTTCGCGGGTGCGATCCCGCAAGGCGAGTACGGCGGTGGCACGGTGAAGATCTGGGACAGCGGCACATATGAGACCCACAAATGGTCGGATCGCGAGGTAATGGTCACGCTGCACGGAAAGCGAGTGCAGGGCCGGTACGTGCTCTTCCAGACCGACGGCAAGAACTGGATGATGCATCGCATGGATCCGCCCCAGGATCCTGATCGGCAGCCGGCGCCGCAGCGCATCGAGCCGATGCTCGCCAAGGTCGTGCGCAAACCGCCGACGCCCGACGATGTGTGGGGCTTCGAGTTCAAGTGGGATGGCATCCGCGCGGAGGCATACGTCGATGGCGGAATCGTGCGGCTGCTGAGCCGCAGTGGCGAGAACATCACGGCGCGCTATCCGGAGATCCACCCGATCGGCCGCGCGTTGGGATCGGCAGAGGTCGTCCTCGACGGAGAGATCGTCGCCCTCGATGAGAAGGGCCGCCCGAGCTTCGAGGAGATCCAGCAGCGCATGGGCCTGACCTCGGAGTCAGAGATTCGCAGAAAGATGAAGGAAGTCCCGGTCACGTACATGCTTTTCGACGTCATGTGGAGGGACGGGCACTCGCTGCTGAAGGAACCGTACGCGAGCCGCCGCAAGGCGCTCGAAAGCCTGAAGCTCAAAGGCGCCTCGTGGCAGACGCCGCCTCACGAGAAAGGAGGCGGGCCGGCCATGCTGGAAGCGAGCCGCAAGGCGGGCCTCGAAGGCATCATGGGCAAGAAGCTGGACTCGCCTTACGAACCGGGCCGGCGCAGCGGCCTGTGGGTGAAGATCAAGAACCGCATGGGCCAGGAGCTCGTCATCGGCGGCTGGCTCGAAGGCGAAGGCAAGCGCCGCGGCCTGCCAGGATCGGTGCTGGTCGGTTATTACGACGATGGCAAGTTCGTCTACGCAGGCAAAGTCGGCACCGGCTTCACAGACGCGACGCTCGAGAAGGTGAGCGACCTGATGAAGTCGCTCGAACGCAAGACGAGCCCTTTCGATCGCGGCTCACCGCCGAAAGGCGTTCATTTCGTCGAGCCCAGCCTGGTGGGAGAGTTCGAGTTCGTGGAGTGGACCAAATCTGGGCAGCTGCGCGCGCCGGCCTTCAAGGGACTACGCACTGACAAACCCGCCCGAGAGGTGGTGCGCGAAATTGCCTAAGGAAACCTCAGTCGAAGTCGTCATCGAGGACCGGACCCTCAAGCTCACCAACCTGGAGAAGGTCTTGTACCCAGACGTCGGCTTCACCAAGGCGCAGGTCATCGACTACCTCACCCGCATGGCACCGGTGCTCCTTCCTCATACGCGCGACCATCCGCTGACGCTCAAGCGCTATCCCAACGGGGTCGACGGCGAATATTTCTACGAGAAGAACTGCCCCAAGCATCGGCCGGCGTGGGTGGAAACGGCCAAGGTCTGGAGCGGGGGCAACAACCGCGACATGTTCTACTGCCTGGCGCAGGACTTGCCGACGCTGGTCTGGCTCGGGAACCTGGCCACGCTCGAGTTCCACACCTCACTGTCGCTCTGCAGCACCCTGCCCGAGCCGCGAACTCTTGTCTTCGACCTGGATCCGGGACCGCCGGCGACCATCGTCGAGTGCTGCCGCGTGGGATTGATGCTGCGCGACGTTTTCGCCGACCACGGCATGGAGTGCTGCGCCAAGACGTCGGGATCTAAGGGATTGCAGCTCTACGTGCCGTTGAACACCAAGGTCACATACGACGAAACCAAGGTGGTTTCCAAAGGCCTTGCGCAGCTATTTGAAGAGAGGCACCCCGACCTGGTCGTGCACAAGCAGCTGAAAGAGCTCCGCACCGGTCGGGTGCTCATCGACTGGAGCCAGAACGACCAGTACAAGACCACTGTCAACGTCTACTCGCTGCGGGCGCGGTCGCGCCCGACGGTTTCGACGCCAGTGTCGTGGGACGAGGTCGAGCGTTGTTTGAAAGCCGGCGATCCCACGAAGCTGGTTTTCGATTCCGACCAGGTGCTCAAGCGCGTCGAAAAGCTCGGCGACCTGTTCGAGCCCGTGATCAAGAAAAAGCAGAAGCTGCCCAAGTCGCTGCTCGAGGCGACCGGCGGCGCGGAGGCCCTGGACAAGATGGCCAACCGCAGGCACAGCGGAGGAGGACGCTTCCGGAAACCTCCAGCCAAGTGAATACCCCACGAAATCTTCGATTTCGCGGGGACCCCTGAGTGAGCCGCCCGCGGGTGGTGATCGCAGGGGCCGGATTCGGCGGCCTCACCTGCGCCAGGGCCCTGAAGAAGGCGCCAGTGGACGTGCTGCTGGTCGATCGCAACAACTACCACCTGTTCACGCCGCTGCTCTACCAGGTGGCTTCGGCACTCCTCGATCCTGGTGAGATTGCGCGGCCCGTGCGCGAGCTGATCCGGCCGCTCGGCAATGTTGGGTTCAGGCAGGCCGAGGTCACTGGCGTCGACCTGGATCACAGGATTCTGAAGACCGATCGCGGCGACCTGCCGTACGACTATCTGGTGCTGGCGACCGGCAGCCAGAGCGACTTCTTCGGCAACGCGTCGCTGGCCCGCCATGCATTCGGCCTGAAGTTGCTGGACGAAGGCCTTGCGCTGCGCAACCGCGTCTTGAGCCGCGTCGAGGAGACGCAATGGATCACGGACCCGCAGCAGCGGCGGATGATGCTGACGTTTGCGATCGTGGGCGCCGGGCCGACCGGAGTCGAGATGGCAGGCGCACTTTCGGAGCTCATCCGCCATGTCCTCAAGAAGGACTATCCAAATCTGGATCTGAAAGAGGTTCGCGTGATTTTGCTCGAGGCCGCCGATTCAGTCCTGGGTACTTTCACGCCATCGCTGCGCGCGGCGGCGCTGCGCTCGCTGGAGAAGAAGGGCGTCGAGGTCAGGCTCGGCGCCAAGGTCGCGGAGGTCACCGACACCTCGATTCGCCTCGCCGGCGGCGAGGAGATCAACGCCGGAACGGTCGTGTGGACCGCCGGCGTGCGGGCGTCGGATGTGGGCGCGCTGCTGGGGCTGGAGCGCGCCCGCCAGATGCGGGTGCCCGTGCTCCCGACGTTGCAGGTCCCTGGACACCCGGTCATCTTCGTCATCGGCGATCTCGCCGGCGCCGTCGTCGACGGCATGCCGCTGCCGATGCTCATCCCGGTGGCAATGCAGGAAGGCCGCCGCGTCGCAGCGACCATCGGCGATATGGCGCGCAATGGCGGCGCCTCCGCCTTTGTGTACAAGGATCCAGGCACGATGGCCACCATCGGCCGGAATTCGGCAGTGGCCCAGCTCGGCCGGGTGCATCTATCGGGATTCCTCGGCTGGGTTTTCTGGCTCACAGTGCACCTGGTCAACGTCGTCAGCTTCCGTAGCCGGGTGCTCGTTCTCATCAATTGGGCCTGGGACTATCTCTTCTACGACCGGCCGATCCGCCTCATCCTGCGCGCGTCGCGCGACCGGCCAGAGGACCCCGGCGCGTCACAAACAAGCCGGACGCGGGGCTGATACTTGTGAAGTGCAGACCAGGCTTGCGTCCGTTTGCGCCGGCACGCTGATGCTGGTCTTGTTCGCTTCGTGCGGCGGGCTTCAGCCCGAGGACCCCGCGCAAGCCCTTCGCGAGGGCGGCGCCGCGATGGCCAAGCTGAAAACGGTGAGCTCCAACCTGAAATTCACCAAGAGTGCGATCAGCTTTCGAGGCTTCGCGCTGGTGTCCGCAAAGGCGGCCCTCCGGCTTCCGACCGACAGCGACACCGTCTACACGGTCCGGCAGCAGGATGTGCAGATCGCGCTCGAGGTGATTATCGCCGGCGGCCACATCTACCTGCATCTACCGTTCTCCGGTTACAACGAATTGACCGGGAAGGACGCCACCGACATTCCCGACCTCGCCAAGCTGTTCGACGCCACCAGCGGGCTGCCGGCCATCATCCCCGCCGGCCGCAACCCGAAGTACCTGGCCGCGGAGCAGGTCCAGGGCGTCGATTCGCACAAGGTCGAGGCGACGTACAGCGCCACCCAGATCCACGGCATGCTTCCGCAGCTCAACTCGTCGGCGGACGTGGACGCGGTGATCTGGATCGGAGGGTCGGATCACCTGATCCGCAAGGCGGTGCTGTCCGGTCCATTCGGCGACAACGGCAGCCCGAGCTCGGTCGAGGTCGACCTGAGCGGATTCAACGGCAGTGTGACGATCTCTTCTCCGCCCGCCTTAACAACCAGGGTTGTGGGCGATTTTCAAACCACATAACCTGCAGTCAGGAGCGTCGGTTGGGGGAGGGACCGACAAGCGGAGGAGGGAGGGCCCGCCAACGGGTGGGTCTGAGCGCAAAATCGGACCCGACCACGCCCACAGTTCCTGACACCCATCCGCTGACCGGCCGCAAGCTCCTGCTGCTAATCGCTGGAGCCGGCCTCTTCGTCACCGCCCTCGACGCGTACGTCGTCGTGACCCTCCTGCCGGCGATGGTCGCCGACGTCGGCTTGACCATCGATCGCTTCGAGCAGGCGACTCCGATCGTCACCGGCTTTCTCGGCGGCTACGTCGTCGCCATGCCCCTGCTGGGCGCGTATTCCGATGTCCGTGGACGGGCTCCCGTCTACGCCGCCTGCATGCTGATCTTCGCCGCCGGCTCCATCGTCACAGCGACGGCGGGTCTTTGGAGCTTCGCTGGTCTCCCGTGGCTGGTCGCGGGCCGTTTTCTCCAGGGACTCGGTGGTGGCGGTCTCGTCCCGTTATCCCTGGCGCTGGCCGCCGACCTTTATCGCGACCATCGGCGGACGCTGGCGCTCGGCTCGGTGGCGGCGATGCAGGAGGCGGGCAGCGTCTTCGGACCCCTGTATGGCGCCACTCTGGCGGCGGCCGCGACGACGGTGGGCGGCTGGCGTTTCGTCTTCTGGCTCAACCTACCGCTCGCCGCTCTATGCGCGGTTGGACTTCTCGCCGGCACCCGCAAGCAGAGCCGGCTCGACTCATCGGCCGCCACCTCGCTCGACTGGGTCGGCGCCGCGCTGCTCGGAGGCGGCCTCGGTCTGCTCGTTCTCGCCCTCTATCCCGATGACCCGACGACCCGCGCCACCAGCGGCCTGCTCATCCCCGTCGGAGCCCTGAGCCTGTTGGTGCTTGGACTCTACGTCCGCCGCCAGACAACCCATCTCGAGCCACTCATACCCCTCAGACTCCTGCAGAGTCGCGCTTTCATCGGCGCCACCGTCGCCAACCTCCTGATCGGCGTGGCGCTGATGGTCGTGCTCGTCGACGTCCCGTTGCTCGGCCGCCTCGTGTTCAAACTCGACCAACTGGGATCGGGTCTCCTGTTGTCACGATTTCTGATCGGAGTACCACTGGGCGCCGTGCTGGGCGGACTGCTCGCGACGCGCATCGGGGCGAGGGCCACTGCGGTCGCCGGGACTGTCCTGGCAGCAGCGGCATTTACGCAGATGGCCGGCTGGCAGTCGAACGAGCTCACGCTGCATATCGGGCCGCTGCATGTGGCTGACCTGGCCCTCGTTGTCTGCGGGCTCGGCTTCGGGATCGTCATCGCTCCGCTTGCAGCCAGGGTCCTCGAGCTCACCCGCTCAGAACATCACGGCCTCGCCTCCAGCCTCGTCGTTCTCTCTCGGACGATGGGGATGCTCATCGGCCTCGCCGTCTTGACCGCCTACGGGTTGTATCGCTTCCATCAGATACTCGGGACTCCGCAGCTCACAGATCCCGACGTCCGCGCCCGTGTCGATCACCTCGAGCGTCTGGTGGCGGCTGCCTTTCTCCAGGAGTACCGCGAGATCTTTGCGGTCGCCGCTGGGGTCTGTCTGCTCGCGGCGCTGGTCGCGGGTTTGACGATCGGAAGCACAAAGGCAAAAACGACGGCGCCGGTCTGACCACGGCCGGATCAGGTCTTGGTCGCCACCACCATCAGATACGAGTGGTGATACCGCCATGCGTCGTCGGGATCGCCGAGGCTCTCCATCGCCGCCTCGACCTCGCCTTCGAGCTCGGTCCGGTAGCGAGGCCCAAGGGCCTTGATCAGCGTGTAGGGCAGCGGTCCCGCGCCGGCCATCATGTCCGTCCACTCGCGCGCGTTCTGCGCCTTGCCACCAGTGACCATCTCGGTCAGCAGGTCGACCTTGAAACCCGCTGATTCGAGCATCTGGGGCAGCACGTCCGGCTCGCCGAACCGGCTGCGATCGGATCCATATCGCGGTAGGCTCAGGTAGTGCCTTCGCGCGAGCGGGGCCAGGCCCTGGAAGAAGAGATCTTGGGCCCGTGTGCTGAGGCTGCGCCGCTGGCACGAAACCGCCAACCGGCCGCCAGACCTGAGGACCCGATGGGCCTCGCTCAACCCGTCGCTTGGATCGGCGAGATATGCCAGGGCCTCGCCCATGGTCACCAGGTCGAACGTCTCGGGCCGGAACACCAACCGCTCCGCGGCCATGCCCAGGAACTGCGTGTGCTTGCTCAGCTTCGCGCGCGCGATCGAGAGCATGCGATCCGACAAGTCGATGCCGATCACAGAACCGGGGCTGACCTTGGCCGCCAGGAGGTGCGCGACCAGCCCGGTGCCGGTCCCCACGTCCAGAGCGTGCTGGCCCTTCTTGGGTTTGACCAGCTCGACCAGCCTCGCAGCCACCCTTGCGTGCTGACCGTTGGCCCAGCCGTCGTACACAGGGGCGACCTGGTCGAAGAAATCGACCAGATGGTCGATCATCTCATCAGACGAGTCCGGATCCATCAACGCCACCGTTTGATTACCAGGATCTCCACGCGCCGCGGGTTCCCGGTTGCCTCCCTTTCCTGTTGTCCGACGACCACTTTGCTACGATGCTAGCTCGTCTAAATCCCCGCTCTTCCGAATTACGCGTAAGTACGCAAGTCCAGTTGCCGGTCAGAGTTGAGCAGAACCAGTCAAAGGCTCGATCATCGCTGTGGAGGATGCCCAAATGGCCCAAGCTGAAAAGTCCGGGACTCACCCGCCGGCGACCACCCAGAACGGTGGCACCAACGTCGTCAACCTCGGCCCGCGCGACAGCATGCACGGGCGCCTCGAGATCCAGGGCGACCTCAAGGTCGCCGGCACGGTCGAGGGCGAGCTAAAGGCGAGCGGCGACGTGACCGTGGACAACACCGCCAACGTCCAGGCCACGATCGAGGGCGCCAACGTCAGTGTCCGCGGCCAGGTCAACGGCAACGTGACCGCTCGGCGCCGCCTCACGCTGGGCGGATCCGGCCGCCTCAACGGCGACGTCAAGGTCGGCCGCCTCACAGTCGAGGACGGCGCCACCCTGAACGGCAACGTCACCATGGCCCCGGAGAAGTCCTAACCCAGCTAGCCACCTCCTTCCGCGTGCTTGACGGCGGGGAGGACGACGGTTTCCAGGTAGTTGCGGGCCGCCTCCATGACCGCGTGGGTGATCCTCCATTCCATGGCCTCCAATTCGGCCTGGTCACGATTCAGGCTCGCAAGTCGAAGCCGCCAGAAAGCCATCCCGACGTTGAGACCAGGCGGCGGTCCATGAGGTTTGGCCCCGGCGGACGGTGCCCCCGCCGCCGGTAGAGCGGTGTCGGCCGGCGACGCTTCCACCGCGGGAAAGATCAAAGGTGCCGCTGGACCCGGCGCCACAACCCCGGCGACCACGTGCCATGCGACCAGCAACAGAGTGCCGACGACGACGCACTCGGCGACGATCATCCAGGTCAGCGGCGCTCGAACCAGCCTGCGCATGCAGCCAGGCTAGACACACCCAAACGAGGTTGGAACCCTGCCTGTTAACGACTCCGCTGGAGGGAGCGCAGCGCCTCGAGCCCGCGCTCGATGGTTTCCAAACGCTTGGGAAAGCTGAACCGGAGGTATCCTCGACCGAGCTCCGGATCGTGATAGAAGCTGGACGCGGGCACCGTCGCGACGGCGACCTGTTCGATGAGATGGCGCGCCATCGCAGTGTCGTCATCGAAGCCGAACCCTGCGATCCCCGCCATCACGTAGTAGGCGCCGTCAGGCATCGTGGCCTGGAAGCCACACTCCTGCAGCCCGGTGACGAGCGCATCGCGGCGTTCGCGATAGTCGCCGACCAGCTCTACATAAAAGGACGCGGGAAGCTCGAGCGCGGACGCGATCGCAATTTGCAAAGGGTGGGCAGCGCCGACGGTGAGAAAGTCGTGCACCTTGCGGATTCCGCCAGTGAGGTCGGCTGGGGCAACGATCCAGCCCACGCGCCAGCCGGTGACTGAGAAAGTCTTGCTGGCGCCGCTGATCGTGATCGTGCGGTCGGCCATGCCCTCGAGCGTGGCCATGCTCACATGGCTTCCGCGGTAAACGAGGTGTTCGTAGATCTCGTCGGTGATGGCGATGGCGTCGTGCTCGACGCACAGCTGCGCGATCATCTCCAACTCCGAGCGCGAGAACACCTTTCCCGTCGGATTGTGCGGCGTGTTGACGACGATGGCTCGCGTTTTGGACGTGAACGCGGATCGCAGCTCGTCGGGGTCGAACGACCAGTTCGGCGGGCGCAGCGTCACGTATCGCGGGGTGGCGCCACTGAGGATGCAGTCAGGCCCGTAGTTCTCGTAGAAGGGCTCGAAGATGATGACCTCGTCGCCCGGATCGACAGCGGCGAGCATGGCGGCGATCATGGCTTCAGTCGCCCCGCACGAAACCGTGACCTCGGACTCGGGGTCGACCTCACGGCCCCACGCCACGCCCTGATTTCGTGCCACCGCCTGGCGCAGCTGCGGAGCGCCCCATGTGGTCGCGTACTGGTTGAACCCATCCCTGAGCGCAAGCGCTGCCGCGTCGAGAATCCGCGGATCGGTGGCGAAGTCCGGAAAGCCCTGGGCGAAGTTGACCGCGCGATCGGGTCCGTTGAGCGCAAGGTTCAACCGCGTCATCTCCCGGATGACGGACTCGGTGAAGCTTTGCGCCTTTAGCGACAGCCGATCAGTGCCCAGGATCGCCTCGAACGAGATGGATGTCGGTGCTGGAGCACGAATAGCACCTCTCCGGCATCTCGAGCCCGCGCTCCCATCGCCCGCACACGTTGCACGTCCAGCGGGTCGAGGCGAAAAAATCGAGAACATCCGAGCGGCTCAACAGGCCGACCATCTTGCCCCCCTTGATGACGGGCACGCGCCGGATGCGCTCGCCGATAAGGAGTCGTGCCGCCTCGTCGATGCCTGTCTCCTCGCTGACGGTGATGACGTGCGAGCTCATGATGTCGCGCGCGACCTTGCCTTTCTTGGAGAAGACGTCCACCTCGGAAACGATGCCGCTCACGTGCCCATCGCCGCCGATGACGGGCGCGCCGGTGATGTGCTTTGAGGCCAGCGTCGTCGCGATCTCATCTATCGGCGTGTCTTCGCGGAAGGTGATCACGTTTCGCGTCATTACCTCTTTGACGGGGATCATCAGGTTCCGAGCAGTGTAGCCACCGTCTTCAGGTTGGCGTTACCGCCGGTGAGGATCAGGCCGGCACGGCCGCCGGGCAGCTTTCCCGCCGCATACGCGGCCAGGGGCAGCGCGCCCGTCGGCTCCAGCGCGAGGTGAAGGCGCGTCCACGCCAGCGCCACGGCCGCGGCGATCTGATCCTCGGTGACGGTGACGATCTCGTCGACGAGCCCCTGCCCGAACATCGTCTCGAACGTGCGCTCGCCGACGGCCGTCGTCCGCACGCCGTCGGCAAGGGTCGCCGGCGCCCGCTCAAGAGTTTCGATCTTGCCCGCCTTCCAGCTCCGGTAAGCGTCATCGGCCACAACCGGTTCGACCCCGACCACCCTGATCTTGGAATCGTGGCTTTTGGCGGCGATGGCGGTTCCTGACAGCAGGCCGCCGCCGCCGACCGGTGTCGCAATCACATCGAGGGCGGGCTCATCCTCCAGGAGCTCCAAAGCAGCCGTGCCCTGTCCATGAATCACATCCCAGTCGTCGAATGGATGCACCAGCGTGAATTGCCGCTCGGCCATCACCTCGTGCACACGCTGCTCGCGATTCGCGAACGTGATCCCCTCTTGCATCACCTCGGCGCCCAGCGCGCGTGTGGCGGCGACCTTGGCCGGGTTGGCGTCCTCGGGGATGAGGATGAGGGCGGGCAGACCGACGGTTCGCGCGGCCAGCGCAACCGCCTGCGCATGATTGCCGGAGCTGACAGCGATCACACCGTTGGGACGCGGGCCGCGCTCCATCAACGACAGCACCGCATTGAATGCGCCCCGAGGCTTGAAGGACCCCGTGACCTGAAAGCATTCCGCCTTCAGGCGCAGGTCCGGGCTGAGGTCCGTGCGCAGCGCCGGCGTGCGGCGCACGTACGGACGGATACGCTCGGCCGCCGCACGCACTTGGTCGGCGTGCTCGTCCAGAAACCGGCTCACGCCGCGGCCGGTTCTTTCTCGGTAACTTGCTTCGGCTTGCCAGCCCGCACGTTTGTGAGCACGATGCCCGTGAGGATCACGACCATGCCGATGATGATGGGCATGGTTGCCACTTCCTGGAGAAGAATGACGCCCCAGATCACGGCCGTCACAGGAACCAGAAGCGTCACGCCCGTCGCTTGCACCGGGCCGAGCGACTTCATGATGTAGAAGTACAGCAGCAGACCAATCGCCGAGCCACCGACGCCGAGCGCGATGACGGCGGCCATGGATGAAAGCGCGAAATGGACGCTGGATGTCGCTGGCGCCGCAAAAGGAATGGCCAGCACGGCCGTCGCGGCCAATTGCCCCAAAGCAGCCTCGTACACGCTGACGCCACGCATGTTGCGGCGCAAATAAAGGGCGTTCACTGCATACGCCAGCGATGCCAGCACCACGGCCAGCGCGCCGAGAGCGCTGCCCCCGATGCCTTTGGTCGCAAGGTCCGGCACGACCAGGATGACAACTCCGGCGACGCCGACCAGGACGCCGACGTAGTTCAACGCGCTGGGCCGGTCGCTGGGGATGACCCAGTAGACGAGCACCGCGGTCCAAAGCGGAGTGGTCGAGTTCAGGATGCTGGCCAGCCCGCTCGAGATGCGCGTCTCGCCCCAGGCGATGGACGCCCATGGCAGGAGCCCTCCTGTTATGCCAAGAACAGCAAACGGGATGATCCGGTGCCGCCAGCCTTCGCCGAAGAGTGGGCGACCCGTGACGCGCACGATCACCGCGAGCGCGATGGTGGCCGAAGCGGAGCGGAACAGCACGAGCACGACCGGGCTCATGTCGTGGACCGCGATCTTGATAAGGAGGAACGAGACGCCCCAGATCAGCGCGAGGCCGACCAGGGCCAGATAAGGAAGTGCACCGCGGCTCGAGCTAGACACGCGTGGGCCAATCGTCAGACGAGAGCACAAGCGTCACCGGACCGTCGTTCTCGATGGTCACCCGCATATCCGCTCCAAAACTCCCGGTCTGGGTCTCTATTCCCCGCTCGCGGAATCGCTGGACGAACGCGAGGTACAGATCTTCTGCGCGTTTTGGATCGCCCGCCTTCAACAAGCTCGGCCGCCGGCCGCGGCTCATGTCCGCGAAGAGCGTGAACTGCGACACGATCAACGCCGATCCCTTCACGTCCTCGAGGCTCAGGTTCATCTTTCCGGCCTCGTCCGCGAACACGCGCATGTCGACGACCTTGTCCGCGAGCCTGCGCACGGTGGAGTCGTCGTCGTCTGCACCCGCACCCACCAACAACACGAACCCAGGTCCGATGGTTGCAACTTGTTGTGTGCCCGATTCCTCCCAGGCCACAGACCCGCTGGCGACCCTCTGGACGACCAGCCTCACCTAGTCGA
>Ga0209648_10004105_pt1 | contig 12333 bp, 17 predicted proteins | sample GraSoi2013_115cm_FD_185830 | JGI IMG/M metagenome (GOLD analysis project Ga0209648, IMG submission 185830) | Grasslands soil microbial communities from the Angelo Coastal Reserve, California, USA - Sample 9_17_2013_115cm (SPAdes) (version 2) | ecosystem: Environmental > Terrestrial > Soil >...
TGGCTTGGGTCTTAACACCCTGGGTAGGCGCGGGCTCGATTCGAAAGTACGCTGGCCACAAATTCACGGAGGTGTTCGATGGTCAACAAGGTGATCCTGATTGGGAATCTCACGGCGGACCCGGAGGTCAAGGCGACCCCCAAAGGCACGTACGTCGCCAAGTTCGGACTGGCGACCAACTCGTATGCGGGCAAAGATGACGCCGGCAACGCAAAAGAGCAGACCGAGTTTCACAACCTGGTCGTTTTCGGGAAGCTGGCCGAGTTTGCAGGCCAGTACCTGCATAAGGGCAGAGCGATCTTCGCGGAGGGCCACCTTCACACGAGCTCGTGGGAGGACACCGCCGGCCAGAAGCGCCGGCGGACCGAGGTGATCGTGGACGAGCTGAGGTTCGTGGGCGCGAAGCCGCAGGAGTCCGCGGCCTAACCGCAGCGGGGCGCCCAGGACCCGCCCAGGGTAGGGGCCGTCGAAGTAATCTTGTAATCGATGGCGGACGACATTTCCGGATGGTTCGCGAGCAAGATCCCGGCCGGCTGGTTCGCCGGGCCGCCGGAGGTGCTGAGCGACGGAGACGAGATCTTGGTGATCGGCCCGCTGCCCGACGTCGAGCTGGCGGCGGGCACCTCGGAGGAGGGCCGGGCGGCCGCGCGCTCCGCCCGCATCGACCGCTTCCGCGAGGAAACCAGGGACGAGCGCGTGCGGATCGCCCGCGAGGCGGAGCGGCAGTTCCGCCGCAAGGTCGCCTGGGGCGCGAAGTGCGGGGACCAGACCAGGGTTTTCACCGCCCTCAGCGTGCCGGTGATGACCCGGCTCCGGATGCCCGAACGCGCGATCTTGGACACGCTGGTGGCGGGCGGTGTCGCCAGGAGCAGGAGCGACGCGCTGGCCTGGTGCGTAAGGCTGGTCGGCATGCACCAGGCGGACTGGATCAAAGGCCTGCGGGACGCCATCGTCAAGGTCGACGAGGCCCGCAGCAAGGGACCCCTGAACTAGGGCCCGCCAACCAGCAAGAGTGAACCCACGGGGCTCGTTGCTACCCTGTGGGCACTTTGGTCGCCGAGGGCGGTCGACCGCACGTTGTCGTCATGGGCGCCGGCCCCGCTGGGCTGACTGCCGCCTATGAGCTTTTCAAGCACGACGTCCCGGTCACGATCCTCGAGAAGGACCCCAAGCAGGTAGGAGGCCTGGCTCGCACCGTCGAGCACAAGGGCTACCGGTTCGACATCGGCGGCCACCGGTTCTTCTCCAAGAACCAGGAGGTCGAAAACCTGTGGACGGAGATCCTTGGCGACGAGATGCTGACTCGGGGCCGGCTGTCCCGCATCTACTACCGCGGTCGCTTCTTCGCGTATCCGATCAAGGCGGCCAACGCGCTGTGGAACCTGGGTCCGATCGAGGCTGTCCGATGCGTGGCGAGCTACGCGCGCGCGCGGCTGCAGCCGGTGAAGAATCCGAAGAGCCTCGAAGACTGGGTGCGCAACCAGTTCGGCTTTCGCCTTTTCAGCATCTTCTTCAAGACGTACACAGAAAAGGTGTGGGGCATCAGCACCAAGGAGCTGTCCGCAGACTGGGCGGCTCAGCGCATCAAGAGCCTCGACCTCTGGCTCGTTGTGCGAAGCGCCCTCATTCCTAGCCGCGGAACCAAGAGTCGCGGGGAGATCGTCACCACCCTGATCGACAAGTTTCGCTATCCGCGATTCGGACCTGGCCAGATGTGGGAGCGCGTGGCGGACATCAGCAGCGAAAAAGGGTCGCCCGTTTTGTTCGGCCGCTCGATCGAGTCCATCAAGCATGAAGGCGGTCGCGTCCAGTCAATCGTGACTCGCACCGATGACGGCACGCTCGAAGAGCACGCCGGCACGGATTTCGTGTCCAGCATCCCCGTCCGCGAGCTGATCGCCAGGCTGGATCCACCTGTCCCGGAGCCGGTGCGGCGTGCTGCCGACCATCTCTCGTACCGCGACTTCATCAGCGTCGCGCTGATGATCAACAAGGCTGAAGTCTTTCCCGACAACTGGATCTACATCCACGACCCGAGCGTCCGCGTCGGCCGCATCCAGAACTTCAAGAACTGGAGCCCCGACATGGTGCCCGACCAGAGCAAGACCTGTCTCGGGCTCGAGTACTTCTGTTTCGAGGGCGACGGGCTGTGGACCTCCGACGACGCCGCGCTTGTCAAGCTGGCCGGCGAAGAGCTCGCCCACCTCGGCATCTGCACGCCGGATCTCATCTTCGACGGAGTGGTCGTGCGCCAGCAGAAGGCATATCCCGTTTACGACGACGCCTACCAGTCGCGCGTGGACGTCATTCGCGAGTACCTCCAGTCACACCTCCCGAACCTTCACCTCGTCGGGCGCAACGGGATGCACAAGTACAACAACCAGGATCACTCGATGATGACCGCACTCCTGGTGGCGCGAAACATCGCGACCGGTTCGACGTTCGATCCCTGGAACGTCAACGCTGACGCGGTGTACCACGAAGACATCCGCGCCGGCGAGCCCGACCTGACGGGCCGCCTGGTTCCTCAGAAGATCGCTGCCGGCTAGCGCCTCGGCCGGTCGGTCACGTAGACCGTCCCTTTCGGACGAGCGAAGTTCGCGGCGACGAAACTGGCCACCGCAAGCACAACGAAGAGGACCGTGTGCGTGTAGTGGTGCGAAGCGTGTGGATCGCTGACCGCGATCTGAAGCACGCCGAACGCGTAGAGCACGCCGACGATCAGGAAAACGACGCCCAGTACCCCCAAGCCGATTGCCAACCCGGTTGATTTCATCACAGGCTGAAATGTAACAAAGCCAGGCTGACGAGCCCGGCCGCGATGCAGTAGATGCCGTAAGGGTCGAGGCGGCCTGACCTGAAATATCGGAGCAGAAATCGGGCGCTTGCGTATGCAGCCACTCCGGAAAGGACAGCGCCGGCCAGGTACTCGGCGACCGGCACGCCGCTCGAGAAGAGCTGAGGCACCTCGACTATTCCCGCGCCGAGGATCGTCGGCGTCGCCAGCAGGAACGAGAAGCGTGCCGCCTCCTGGTGGCGCAGTCCCGCCAGCAAACCTCCTCCGATGGTGACGCCGGAGCGCGAGATGCCAGGCAGGAAGGCGAGGGCCTGGCAGGCGCCGACGATGGCCGCGGCGCGAAAGCTGATGCGCTCCGCCTGCGCGAAATGCTCCTCCTGCTCGGCACGCGACGCTGCCGTCACCGCAGCTCGCAGTTCCGCGCGCCGCCTCAACAGCTCGAACCCGATCATCAGGCCGCCGTTGATGACCAGGAAGACAGCCGCTTCATACGGGCTCGCAAAAAGACTCTTGATCCTCGTCTGGAGGTAGACGCCGAGGATCGCAGCCGGGATCGTCCCGACCAGAAGCAGCATGGCGAGGCGTTCGGTGTCGGTCTGGATCTGTCCGCGGAATGCCGCCGTGAAAAACCCACGGATGATGGCCAACCAGTCCTGGCGATAGAGGACGAGCAGAGCGGTCGCGGTCCCCAGATGGAGCAGAACAAGGAAAGGCAGGAACGAGGGATCCGATTGCTTGAAGCTCCAGTGCAGCAGGCTCGGGATCAGGACCGCGTGCCCCAGTGACGAAACAGGGAACAGCTCCGTGGCGCCCTGCAGCAGGCCCATGAACAGCGCTTGCGCCCAAGTCACCGGCATATATTGCTGGGGCAGTGCCCCGCCTTGCCGCCGCCATCGATGCAGTGAAGTCGCTCGACGAGTCGGTCTCGAGGGTCAAGATTGCGGAGAGGCTTGGCGTCGAGTCCGCGTGGGTTACTCAACTGCCCAACTCTCGCGACGCATCGCTCGTCCTGGCGGCTTATGCCCACGCGACGCAACGTCTTGCCTTTGGCACAGCGGTGCTCCCGATCTACACGAGGCACCCGACCGCGATGGTCCAGATGGCCGCCACGCTTGACGAGATGTCCGGTGGACGCTTCGTCCTCGGACTCGGCGTCAGCCACAAGGTCACCGTCGAATCGATGTGGGGCCTGCAGCTCGAGCATCCGGCAGCGGCAATGCGCGAGTACCTGGACATCGTGCGCACGAGTCTTCGCGATGGCGGCTGTTCTATAGACGGGAAGCATTTCTCGGCCCACTGGGCCTACTCGGGACCGCGCCGAGAGGAAATCCCCGTCATGATCTCGGCGCTCGGCCCACGGATGCTGGACCTGGCAGGCGAGAAGGCCGACGGCGTGATCCTCTGGATGTGCTCGCCGGCATACATCCGCGACCACGTCGTTCCCGCGGTGAAAGCCGGTCGGCAGAAAGCCGGCAAGACCATGGACGGATTCGAGATCGTCGCCGCGATCCCGGTGTGCCTCACGACCGACCGGGCCGCGGGACGTGCCGTTTTTCGGCAGACGGTCGAGCGCTACGCCAACCCTGCCCTTTACTACCGCAAGATGATGGACGCCAGCGGATTCGCTGCCGAGCTCGAGGCGGGCGAGATCAGCGACGCGATGCTCGACGAGCTCTCAGGCATAGGCGGCGAGGAGCAGGTGCGCGAGGTCATCCGCCGGTATCGCGAAGCGGGCGTCACCCTTCCATGCGCGGGACCGTTCGGCGGGCACCAGGGCGCCGCGGGATTCGAGGCGACGCTGGAGGCGGCTGCAAGAGGTTAGGGAAGCTTGGCCAGGACCTGGTCGAGCCGGTTCCGCGCGGTGTCGAACTCGCGCCTGACGGCCGCGTCCTCGATGCGCTCCAGCTCAGCGACCACGTCCTCCCACCTCGCCAGGTCGCGCTCGCGAAGCGCGGATGACACTTGCCCGATGGTCTGCGTCGCGGACAGCAGGCCGCCGCCAGGGTTGTCCAGGATCTCGCGGGCGATCTCGAGCTGGCCGCGAGCCCAGCTGACGATGGAATCGCCCGGATGCGTCTCCAGCTTCTTGGGATGAAGGACTTCCATACCGGACCTATTCTCGGCCAAGCGCTGAGAGCGCTTCGCCGGTGAGGCGGTACACGGTCCACTCGGAGTTTGGCCTGGCCCCCAGCCGCTCGTAGAAGCCGATCGCGTCGCGGTTCCAATCGAGCACCGACCACTCGAGGCGGCCGCACTCGCGCTCGACCGCCAGGCGCGCGAGCTCTTTGAGGAGCGCCCGTCCGACGCCCCCACCGCGATGCTCCGGGGCCACGAAGAGGTCCTCGAGGTAGATCCCGGGCTGCGCCAGGAACGTCGAGAAGTTGTGAAAGAAGAGGGCGAACCCGACGGGCGAGCCATCCTCGTCTGCGATCAACGTCTCCGCGTAGTGGTGCTGTCCGAAGAGATTGGCCGCCAGGCGCTCCTCGGTCATGGTGACCTCGTGCTCCAGCTTCTCGTAGCGGGCCAGGCCGCGGATCAGCTCGGCGATCACCGGAACGTCCGTGCGCTCCCCGGGTCGGATGAGCAACGTCACCTCGGTCGATCTCGCAGTCGAAACACGAGGCGCATCGCGCCGTGCGTGTCGGAGAAGCTCGCGATCTTGTTGTCGACAAGGCCGGCCGCCAGGGTGGCCTCGATGACGTCGGTGTCGCGGATCTCGGAACGCCCTCCTTTCGGGCGCACGACCCAGATCGCGCCGTTTGGCTCGATCCAGTCCTTGACGTCCTTGATGCGCTCAAGGTCCGCCAACTTGCTTGCGCCCATGAAAACGAGGTCAACCGGCTCGCGCGGCCGACCCTTGACCACGTCGGAGGTTCGACCTCGCAGCAGAGCGAGGAACTGATCATCGTCGAGGTCGACGACGGCCACCTTCGAGCCGGGCTTGACCCCAAGCTTGTCCAGCAGCGGTCGGGTCGAGACGGCGTCGGGGCTCAGCTCTGTCCTTCCCTGGCGTCGCCGCCGCGGACGGCGCTGAAGACGATGACCCCGACGAGCCAGCCCGCGTACGCGCCGGCCACCGCGAGCACGATCGCGGGGACCACGCTGTCGACGCGGCTGGAAAGGAGCAGGCCGAAGCCGGCCAACCCGCCGAAGACCACCGCGCCTGTGACTCCACCTGCGAGCGCGCCGGCCACTACAGCGGCGGTGACCCGGGTCTTCAGACTTCGATCACCTGGAAGTCGGCGACCGCTCCGTCGACCGTGCCGTTGTAGACGTGGTTGAACATGAAACGCGTCTTGGGGTGTCGCTTCTTGAGGGCGGTCGCGTCCTCCCAGCTCATGTGGCTGAACACGTCGCCTGGCCCGGTCGCCTCCACGATCGCGATGTCAGCGCCCTCGACGAGCTTGTCGAGGGGTGCGGTCGGCTCGGTGTCCCCTGAGTAGGCGAGGACCTTGCCGCGGGCCCAGATGCGATAGCCGTTGCTGCCGCTCGTCCCGTGGTCCAGCTTGACGGTCTCGTACTTGTAACCGGCGACCTTGCCAACGGGCTTGGCCACCTCATATTTGACGTTGAATCGAGGCCTCATGACCTTCTTCCAGTCGGGACCCCAGCTGACGTCCCACAGCGCCTCGAGCCTCTCTTCGATTCCCTCTTGGCCGATGAACGTGAGGGGCCGCTGGTCTACAAAAACGCGATGCAGCACGAAGGGCGGCAAGCCAAGCGTGTGGTCGCCGTGAAAATGCGTGAGGAACACAGCTTCGATCGCGCCCGCGTCTACGCCGACGCGGCTCATGTGAGGCAGCAGCGGCGCGCCTCCATCGAGGAGTAGGCGGCCATCGACCACGACGGCTCCGTTGTAGCGGTCCAGCGAGAACGCCGCGCCGGTGCCGAGGAACGCGAGCTTTAGGCGATGGTTACCGATTGGTTCAGGTACACGTCCTGAATCGCGTGTAGTAACTCGACTCCCTCCTTCATCGGGCGCTGAAACGACTTACGGCCGCTGATCAGACCCATGCCGCCGGCGCGCTTGTTGATGACCGCGGTGCGGACGGCGTCTTTCATGTCTGTTGCGCCGTGCGACTCACCCCCCGAGTTGATGAGGCCCGCCCGACCCATGTAGTTGTTGATCACCTGGTAACGGCACAGGTCGATCGGGTGGTCGGTGCTCAGCTTGTCGTAGACGCCCGGTGAGGTCTTGCCGAACCCGATGACCTCGAAGCCGCGGTTCGTGTCAGGCAGCTTCTGTTTGATGATGTCCGCCTCGATCGTGACGCCAAGGTGGTTGGCCTGGCCGGTGAGGTCGGCGGCCGTCTCGTAGTTGACGCCGTCCTTCTTGAACGCGTTGTTGCGCACGTAGCACCAGAGGACCGTGGCCATGCCGAGCTCGTGGGCTTCATGGAACCGGACAGCGATCTCCTGGAGCTGGCGGTCCGATTCCGCCGATCCGAAGTAGATCGTTGCGCCGACCGCCACCGCACCCATCTCCCAGGCCTCTTTGACGTTGCCGAAGAGGATCTGGTCGTAGTGGTTCGGATAGGTCATGAGCTCGTTGTGGTTGAGCTTGCAGATGAACGGGATGTGGTGCGCGTACTTTCGGGCGACCGAACCGAGCACACCGAATGTCGAAGCCACGGCGTTGCAGCCGCCCTCGACGGCCAGCTCGACGATCTTGGCGCCGTCGAAGTAGATCGGGTTGGGAGCGAACGAGGCGCCCGCCGTGTGCTCGATGCCCTGGTCGACCGGCAGGATCGAGACGTAACCGGTATTCGCGAGGCGACCGTGGCCCAGGATGGCCTGCAGGCTGCCCAGCACCCTCGTGGGGCGGTCGCTGTCCTTCCAGATCCGGTCCACGAAGTCCGGTCCGGGCAGGTGAAGCTGCTCTTTCGGCACCGTGTTGCACTTGTGCTCGAGCAGGTCCTGAGCGTCCGCTCCAAGGAGCTCTTCGAGCTTTTCCAGGGATCCGCGAGTGACTGTTGCCATCCTTGCCTCTTACATATTTGATAAGCGTGCCGTACTGGGGCGCTTTGGCGGTACCGTCACTCTATAGTGCGCCGATATGACTGAGCGGGCAGGCGATCTCCTCAGCGAGGTGGCCGATAGGCTGTCCGGCAGCGCTGACCAGAGCGGGTTGGTGGCGGCCGAATCCGTGCGCGCGATCGAGCCGGACCTGCTCAAAACCCACAAAGACGGCAGCGTGGACGAGCTCGTCAAGACCTCGGTGGCCTTCCTGGAGATCCTTTTTCGCTCCCTTCGGCCCGATTCCCGCGTGCCCTGGCACGAGTACTACACGGTGGCGCGCGAGACGTCCAAGCGGTACGCCGAGAAGGGAGTGCCCCTGGAGTCCCTGATGGAGGGCCTGGCGGTCTTCCGGAGGTCGGTCATCGCCCGCGTGACCGACGAGCTGGGTGGCAGCGAGTACGCGGACGAGGTGCTGCTGCTGGCCCAGAGCCGGCTGGGGGACGTGATCGAGCACTTGAACTCGAGCTTCATCCGCGGCTACCTCGACTACACCGAAACCCGCCATCAGGCCCGGCAGACGGAGCTCCACGGGCTCTACCACATCGCCAGCGCGCTGGGGCGCTCGCTGGATGTCACCGAGATCGCCGAGGTCGGCCTGAGGGAGACGCTCAAGGTGCTCGGCCTGCAGGCGGGCGCGGTCTGGGTGCGCGACGGCGCCCGGCTCAAGCTCGCCAAGACGATCGGCATGCAGCCGGGCGAGGAGGAGGAGTTCTCGGAGTCGGGCCGCGCTGGATTCATCAAGGTGGTCGAGGTGTCGTCCGGCCCGGCCGAGTCGCGGGTCGACCGGATCGCCGGCGAGTGGAGCGCCATTCGGGCCGAGCTGCGCACGAAGGGCGTGCTGCTGGGCGCCATGACGGTGGCCACGCGGCTGCCCAGGACGTTCGAGTCCAGCGACCTCGAGTTCGTGGCCGCCGTGGCGGACCAGATCGCGGTCGCGCTCGACCGGGCGCGGCAGCACACCCGCGAAGCCCGGACTGACTACCTGACCGGGCTGGCCAACCGGCCCGAGTTCGAACGGGCGATCGACCGCGCCGTGGCGGCCGCGTCGAGGCACGGCCGCAGGCTCGCTTTGATGATGCTCGACCTGGACAACCTGAAGGAGATCAACGACACGCTCGGCCACCACGTCGGCGACGAGGCGATCCGGATGCTTGCCCACGAGCTCCAACGGGCCGTGCGGGCGTCAGACACCTGCGGCCGCCTCGGCGGCGACGAGTTCGGCGTCGCCATGCCTGAGGCCGACGAGCGCGATGCTCGCGAGGTCGGTATCCGCGTGCGGCAGTCGCTCGACGAGCTGAACCGCTCCGAGAAGGTGCCGGTGCCTGTCGAGTTCAGCGTCGGCATCGCGGCCTGGAAGCCGGGCATGGACTGGCAGGCTATGTACCAGATGGCCGACAAGGCGCTGTACGTGGAGAAGCGCCGCCGCCAGGCGGGACGCAGGAAAGTCGGGGAACCAACGGTTCAACACGGTTCCTGACGCTCCGCCCTGGGGCCGGGTCCTCGATGCCGCGTTTTTCGACCGCGAAACCGTGGCCGTCGCGCGGGACCTGCTCGGCAAGGTGCTCGTTCGCGAGGTCGACGGCCGCCTCATGTGGGGCCGCCTCGTCGAGGTCGAGGCCTATATGGGACCAGAGGACCTCGCGTCTCATTCGTCGGGCGGCCGGCGCAGCCCTCGCAACGAGGTCATGTACGGGCCGCCCGGCCACGCCTATGTCTATTTCACGTATGGGATGCACCACTGCTTGAACTTCGTGACGCGACCACCCGGCGTTCCGCAGGCCGTGCTGGTGCGCGCTCTAGAGCCGGGTCCGGGGGTCGGGCGCTGCGGCGGGCCGGGCCTTGTCTGTCGGGCGCTGGACATCGACCGGGCGCTCAACGGTGTGCCGCTCGCGCCCCCGCTCCTCTATGTCGTGGACGATGGGGCCAAGAAGCGCCGGGTCGTCGCGACGCCGAGGATCGGCATCTACAACTCCGGCGACTGGCAAGAACGCCCGCTGAGGTTTTGCTGGGACTCACCACACCTGTCGCGGCCGCTGCCGCGCAAATAAAAAGCGTCGCGTTTAGGCCGGCTTCACGCCGGCCGTCTCCCAGCGCTGCATTTCCAAGCACCTGCAGGCGCTGCGGCACACAGGAGGGGGTCCCGCGGGGGCGGGGACTTACGTCCTCCCCCGCGCTTTCTATGGCCAGCGAGGCTCGGCGGCTTCCAGGCGGTCCAGTTTCTTCCAGTCCTCGCGCACGGGGACGAAGACGTCGACGACCGTTGCTCCATCGGGTCCCGCGACCGCGTCGTGCGACACGTCGCTTGGGATGTTGTAGGTGTCGCCGGCGTTCAATTCGCGCTCCTCGGTTCCGATCCGCATCACGATGCTGCCGGCGATCACGAAACCAAGCTGCTCGTTTTCATGGTGATGTGCGGGCGAAACCGCGTTGGGGTCCAACTGGACTACGGCCATGGTGACCCGCTCGCCCTCGACAGCGCGGGCCATGATGCCGTCGGTCAGCCTGTGAGGGCTGATGGTGCGGAGCGATTCGAATGTCGGGGCTTTCTCGGTGTTCTTCATTCGACGACCCGATCGATGATCGTCGCGGTGCCGAGTCCGCCGCCGCAGCACATGGTCTCCAGCCCGTAACGCAGGTCGCGGCGCTCGAGCTCATGAAGAAGACGCGTCATGAGGATGGCGCCCGACGCGCCAAGCGGGTGGCCGACCGCGATCGCGCCGCCATTCACGTTGGTCTTGTCCATGTCCGCGCCGGTCTCCTTCTGCCATGCCAGGACCACTGATGCGAACGCCTCGTTGACCTCGAAGAGGTCGATGCTCGCCAGGTCGAGGCCGGCCCGCTTGAGCACGGCGGCTGTTCCGGGGATTGGGCCTTCGAGCATCAAGACAGGATCCGTTCCGACGACGGCCTGTGCCCTGATGCGGGCGCGCGGCTCGAGTCCAAGTTCCCTGGCCTTCTCGAGTGACATGAGCAGCACCGCTGCCGCGCCGTCTGAGATCTGGCTCGAGTTGCCCGCGGTGATCGAGTGCTCCGGGTTGAAGGCGGGCTGCAGCGCGGCCGTCGCCTCGTAGTTCGCGTTCGCGCGGATCCCTTCATCCTGGCTGAATATCTCGTGGTGCCCGTTGCCGTCGAGCGACACCTCGATCGGGAACACCTGCGACTTGAACCTTCCCTGCTCCCTCGCCTCGTGCGCCAGGTGATGGCTGCGCACTCCGAACTCATCCATCTGGCGGCGGGAGATTCCGTATTTGCGCGCCATGAGCTCGGCGGAGATGCCTTGCGGCACGAGGTCGTACAGCTCCATCAGCTCGGGTGGGAACGGTGTGCCCGGTGATACCGCGTTAGAACCCATCGGCACGCGCGACATCGATTCGACGCCGCCCGCGATAGTGATGTCGCATACGCCGGACTGGATTAGGTTCGCCGCGAAATGGATCCCTTGCTGGCTCGAGCCGCACTGCCGGTCAACGGTTGTCGCCGGAGTCGTCACCGGAAATCCCGCGGTGAGCCATGCGTTGCGACCGATGTTGAGGCTCTGCTCTCCGGCCTGGGTCACACAACCGAACACGACGTCTTCGACAAGGGCCGGGTCGATGCCCGCGCGACGCACGAGCTCTTTGAGCACGAGCGAACCGAGGACGACAGGGTGCGTTTCCTTGAGCTTTCCGTTTCGCCGACCAATCGGTGTGCGGACTGCTTCGACGATCACGGCTTCGCGCATTTATCAGGACTCCTTGGTGATGACGTTTTGCGACCCATTCTAGGAGCCGCCCCTAGCCCTCATCGCGATCTCTGTCAAGCCCACAAATTCTTGCCTGGCAGTGGGAATAATTTTGCCGTTGACGTCCACATAATCGCCTGTTAACTTTCGCGACGCCCCAAGCGGCTGAGTACGGTAAACCTGAGGATACCGAACGTCGAGTAGGTGGAAGGTCCGGGGCAACCCGGGATGGAAACCGAAAAACGCATAGGGTACTTCAGGGTAAACAGGAAGGTCGCTTGGGGCATGTGTTTTTCCACAGCCCCTGCACACCCCTAGTCTGAATTCAAAAAGCCCTTCCTGACCGCCTCGGCGCACGCTTTGTCCACAGCGCCGGCCCCGAATTCAACACCCCTCCGCCGCAGCTTTTGCACACCCTCCGCAAGGCGCGCCACCGGGTCCGGATCCTCGTACCGAAGCCAGTGATACGCCATCGGTGGCGCCCACTCCAGGCCCTTCGCTTCGTAGAGCGCGCGGTGGCCCTCGACCACGATTTGCTCGACCTGGCTGAGCAGGCCGCTTTTGACGAGGAGCGAAAAGTCCTGGCCGGCCATGCAGGCCAGGAGGCGCTGCAGCCGAGCTCCTGCCGACTTTCCTTGGCGCGCTGAGATCAGTGCTGCCCGGCGGGCGGCGCGCCAGGGCCGTCGTTCTCCGGGATCGGAACCACCGGCAGTTCGAAGACGCTCGAGCGAAGCGTGCAGATGAACGGAAGGTTTCGGTAGAGCTCCCTGTAGTCGAGCCCGTAGCCCACGACGTA
>Ga0209648_10004106_pt1 | contig 12328 bp, 10 predicted proteins | sample GraSoi2013_115cm_FD_185830 | JGI IMG/M metagenome (GOLD analysis project Ga0209648, IMG submission 185830) | Grasslands soil microbial communities from the Angelo Coastal Reserve, California, USA - Sample 9_17_2013_115cm (SPAdes) (version 2) | ecosystem: Environmental > Terrestrial > Soil >...
AGGTGTTTTTGAGTGAAGTTCTCTGGGGCGAGCGAGTGGGCCTGCTGCAGGAGAACGACCGCTGGTTCACGGTCTACTTCGCGCAGCATCCCATCGCCCTGTTCGACAGCCGACAGCTGCGAGTGGCGCCTCTGCTCACAAACTCTCAACCAGGAGAGGGCGAAGGGGACGCGTCCCCTTCGCCCTCTCCTGGCCCCTCGATCGAACGGAATCAAAAAGTGTCAGATATGCGCCCGGTCTAAAATGTCAGGGATCCCCCCGGCCATACAGACCGTGCGCCGCTCTTCCTACCCACTACCCACTACTCACTACCCACTCTCGGTCGCCGTTCAATGCTCTATTTCGCCATTCAATGCACGGAAACACCATTCAGAGAAACGTTTGGTGCCCTGAAGCCAAGTTCGGTAGACTAGATACTTATTCCTGGCACGTTGAAGTGGACACTACGAATCCACCGCTTGCCCTGCACCTGTTGGGCGGCACGATTCGACGAGAACTAACTGAGGGTGAAGAATGCCGGATGTCATGAAAACTTTGCTGTTAAATCCGCCCAGCTTTGAGAATTTTGACGGCGGAGCGAGTTCGCGGTGGCCCGCTACGCGCGAGATTGAATCCTATTGGTATCCCGTCTGGCTGACCTACCCCGCGGGGATGATCCCGGGCAGCCGGCTGATTGATGCATGCCCGCACAAAATCAATTGGCAGCAGACCGTTGAGATTTGCAAAGACTATGAGTTCCTGGTGCTGTTCACCTCCACCGTCGGCTTCGAGAGCGACGTCAAGCTGGTCCGCAAGATCAAGGAAGCCAATCCGAGTTTGAAAGTTGCCTTCGTTGGCCCGCACGGGCACATCAAGCCGGACGAGACGCTAAACGCCAGTGAAGACATAGACTTTGTGACCCGCGGCGAGTTCGACCACTCCGTCGTCGAATACGCGCACGGCAAGCCGCTCAGTGAAATTTTAAGTGTCAGCTATCGCAAGGACGGCAAAATTGTGCACAACGCGGCGCGCCCGCAGTTGCACACCGAAGAACTGGACGCACTCCCGTTTGCCACCGACATTTACAAGCGCGACCTGACCATCGAAAACTACACCGTTCCTTTCCTCCTGCATCCTTTCGTTTCGTTCTACACAACGCGCGGTTGCCCGGCGCTGTGCACCTTCTGCATGTGGCCGCAGACCATCTCTGGTCATGCGTGGCGCACCCGCTCGACGGAAAACGTGGCGCGCGAAGTGAAGCAGGCCATCGAACATTTCCCGCAGATGAAGGAAATTTTCTTCGACGACGATACCTTCAACATCCGCAAGGACCGCGTGCTGGATTTGTGCACCAAGTTCAAGCCGTTGAAGTTCCGCTGGTCGTCCACCGCGCGCGTGCACAGCGATTACGAAACCTTGAAAGCCATGGCCGATGCCGGCGCGCGGCTCTTCATCGTGGGCTTTGAGTCTGGCGACCCGCAAATTTTGAAGAACATCAAGAAAGGCGCGACCGTCGAGATGGCGCGCACCTTCATGAAGAATTGCCGTAAAGTCGGCATTCGCGTGCACGGCGACTTCATCATCGGTTTGCCCGGCGAAACGCGCGAGACGATTCAGAAGACCATCGACTTCGCCAAAGAGCTGGACTGCGAAACGATTCAAGTCTCCCTCGCGCATGCCATGCCCGGCACGGAACTGCATGAATCGATGGCCAAGCAGGGCTTCTTGAAAGTGGAAGCGCTCGCCGATTCCGGCGGACACCAGTTGCCCCACATCGAGTATCCGCATCTGTCCAAGCCCGAAATGATGGCGGGCGTGAACCGCTTCTACGACGAATACTATTTCCGCCCCAAGGTTGTATGGCGCATCGTGCGTGAAGCGCTCTGGGACAGCAACGAGCGCAAGCGCCTCTATCACGAAGCGGTCGATTTCTTGAAGCTCCGCTCGGAACGCTGGAAGTGGGTGCGCGAAGGCGGCGACATCGAAAAGCCGATGATTGCCGTTCCGGGGACGACGTCCTCCGGAAACGATTAAGCTCACAACATGGGACACGAGGTGCGGATCCGGATCAAGACTCTCGTCATGATCCTGGCGATGGTAGTGTGCGCCAACGCCGGCGACCTGATGCTCAAGCGCGGCATGACGCACATCGGCGCAGTGCAGGTGTCCGCGTCCGGTTTGCAGCACGCGTTTATCTCCACGATTACGAACGGCACAATCTGGCTCGGCATCGTCTTTCTGATCGGTTTTATGGCCAGCTACATGACCGTGCTGAGCTGGGCGGATTACAGCTACGTCATGCCTGCCGGCGCTTTTGGCTACGCGCTTCTGACTCTCCTCGCCGTCGTTTTCCTGCATGAGAACGTTTCGCCGCGGCGCTGGGTTGGCGTCGTGCTGATCTGCGTCGGCGTCTTGCTTGTCGGCCAGACGAGGCCGCGCACTACGGAAGCGGTGGTGCGAGAGGTGGCGGCATGATGCGCGTTGCATTGCTGCTCGCGGTGCTGATACTGGGCAGCACCGGCGGCGAGATCGCGATTACGTATGGAATGAAGGCCACCGGAGAACCGGCGCGTCTCCGGCCTCGCGAGATCCTTCTTTTTCTCGCGCAGGCGTTGCGCAATGGATGGTTTTGGGCGGGCGTGCCGCTGATGGCTCTGTCGTTTTATTCTTTGCTGGTGCTGCTATCATGGCAACCGATCAGCTTTGTGATTCCAGCCTCGGCGCTTAGCTATGTGGTGGGTACGCTGGGCGCAAAATATATTTTGCGCGAGGATGTGAGTCCTGCGCGGTGGATCGGCGTCGTGCTGGTATGCGCAGGAGTTGCGCTTGTTGCCGCAGGTTGAGATTTCTCCGGAGGCCACGAGCGCCTCTGTAGAGCAATGTTCGAGCAATTCTGAACGAAGCCGCGCTGCCGCGGTAATTCTGCTGATTGTCCTTTCCGCTGCCATATACCTCGGAAATGCCGGCTTTCCCGCCCTCCTGGATGACGCGGACGCTTCGCATGCGATCGTAGCGCGCGAGATGCTGCAGCATCACAATTGGGTCATCCTGTATATGAACGGCGTTCGGTATCTGATGAAGGCGCCGCTGCATTATTGGGCAGTGGCGATGAGCTACGCGGCGCTAGGACAAAATGAATTCTCCACGCGCCTGCCCGTCGCGCTGGCGATGATCGGGTTGGTGATGCTGGTGAACGAATTCGCGCGCAGATTTTTCAGTGTTCGCGCGGGGTTGTACAGCGGTCTGGTTGTTTGCACCGGAGCGGGCTTTTTTCTCTTCACGCGCATCATGATTCCAGAAGCGATTTACGCGCTGGAATTCACCGCCATTTTTTATCTCTTTCTTCGCGGGTGGACCGGATCCCTTAATCCTCGCGCCGCGTATTGGAGCGCCGCGGCGCTGACCGGGCTGGCGATGCTGACGCGCGGCCTGATCGGCATGATTTTTCCAGTCGCCGTCCTGTTTCTGTTTATTGTTGCGACGCGATCCTGGAAGCGATGGCGGGAACTACATTTGCTTTCGGGCGCCGCAATTTTCTTGTTGGTGGCGGCGCCGTGGCACATTCTTTCGAGCTTGCGCGCGGACACTTTTTTCTGGTCCTATTTCGTCAATGAACATATTAAGCGGGCGATCGGCACGCGGTATCCTGCCGATTATGAAGCGGTGCCGCTGTGGCTGTGGCTGGGGGCGCACCTCGTCTGGTTTTTTCCTTGGAGTTTCTTTCTTCCAGGCGTTCTGAGGCGTATTCCGCAGCCCCAAACGTGGAAGAAACTATCGGCCCAGGGACAATTCCAATTGCTGCTGGTTTTGTGGGCAGGATTTATTTTGCTGTTTTTCTCGCTGACATTTGGCTCGCGGATGGAGTATTACAGTTTTGGCGCGTGGCCGGCCGTCGCGATGTTGTTGGGAACGGGCTTGGCGAAAGCGGAGGAACAGGGCGAGCGATGGCCTGGACGCATGCAGGCGGCGCTGGTAGCGGTGGGTGCGGCGCTGGCGGCGGTGCTGATGGCAATGCTGTCGATCTCCGCGAGGGTGCAGGTGAACGGCGACATTTCTTCGCTCCTGAAAGAGCATGACAACAATTTCTATCGTGTCTCGATGGCGCACATCCTAGACTTGACACCGCAGGCTTTCGCGCTGCTTCGCCTGCCTTCGACGCTCGCCGCCGCCGCGCTTTTTTTGGGTTTGGGGGCGGCATGGTGGCTGCGTCGCAAGGGAAGTGAGCAATCCGCGGCAATCTGCATGGCGATCACGATGACAGCATTCTTCTTCGCAGCGAATATGGCGCTTGGCGTTTTCGGGCCGTACCTTTCCTCCAAGCCCTTGATGAGCAAGGTTTTGCCGCAGGTCAGATCCGCGGACACGCTGGCGCTGTACGGCGAGTTTGACGCGATGTCCGGCGTGGCCTTTTACGCTAATCGGCAATTGCTTTTGTGGAATGGACGCTACAACAATTTGGCGGCGGGATCGTATTATGCAGATGCGCCGCACATTTTCTTGACCGATCCGGAGTTCATGGCGCTGTGGCAAGGACCGAAGCGCGTTCTTCTGTTTGTGCCTTCGGAACAGCGCGCCGCCGCGGCACAGCGGCTTCCGGCCGTGGGAACATTTCTTTTGGCCGAAAGCGGGGGCAAAGCGGTGTACGCTAATCGCGCGGCTACTTCCGTGACCGCCTCGCAATAGATGCTATGAGCGAAACGGTGATGTCCCTGATGCGCTTGGCTGTGCTCGTGCTGGCTATCGGCCCGCTGGTGTATTACTTGCTGTCGCTTTATTGCACGGTCGAATACTTCTGGACTCTTCGCCACTTACCCCCTCGTGATGACTCTTTTGCGCCGCCGGTCAGCATTCTAAAGGCGGTGCGGGGCGTTGACCCGGGCGCTTACGAGAACTTCGCCAGCTATTGCCGGCTGGACTATCCGGAATATGAACTGGTGTTTGCGATGGCTGATCCTCACGATCCCGTGATTCCCCTTGTCCAAAAATTGCAAAGGGATTTTCCCGACCGTTCGATTCGCTACATAACCGACGTGCCGCGCGTGGGCGAGAACAGTAAAGTGAACAGCTTGTGCAGGCTGGTCAAGGAGGCGCGATGCGATTTGTTGGTGATGACGGACAGCGACGTTCGCGTGGAGCGCGATTATTTGCGTGAAGTGGTTCTTCCGTTTGCCGACGCAAGCGTGGGCGCGGTTACGTCGTTCTATCGCTGTACGGGAGGGGGCACCCTGGCTGCGGACTTGGACATGCTGGGGATGTGCATGGACTCCGTGCCAAGCGCGCTGGTGGCGCGGCGGCTTGAGGGCAAGGTGCAATTTGCCTTTGGCTGGACCATGGCGACGACCAAAGCTAGGCTTGCCGAAGTCGGCGGATGGGAATCGATGGCGAATCATCACTCCGACGATTTCGAGCTGGGCAATCGCATAGCGGCTAAGGGGCATCGCGTCGAATTGATGCGCCGGCCGGTATGGATGGTCTTTGCGAAAGAAAGCTTGAGCGATTTTTTGCAACACGAGCTGCGTTGGGCAATTGGGCTTCGCAACGTGCGGCCGATGGGTTACGCAGGGATGATCCTCACACATGGTTTGCCGTGGGCGATTTTGGCGGCAACCGTGGCTGCTGCTTCCGGCCGGCCCGGCATCGCGCTGTTTTATGCCGCCGCCTATCTGATCTTGCGCATTGGCGTGGCTTATTCAGCAGGCGTATGGGGACTGCAAGATCGCACCGTTGCTGCGAAGCTGTGGCTGGCGCCGCTGCGCGATCTTGTCAGCGCCGCGGTGTGGTTCGCCGGGTTTTTTACCGACAAAATTAACTGGCGCGGCTTGCAGTATCGGGTGAGGGATCGTCTGCTGGAGCCTGCCGGAGACGAGCAGACCCCGCGATTGGCGGGACAGGAGCGCAGCGCGCGGGGAATCAAGTGAGCCCGCTGTTTTTTGCGATCATCGCTTTTGTTTTGCCGAGCTGGCGCTTTTTCGTACTGCTTGTCGCCGCCGCGCCTCTTGCCTATTACACCCTGGCGACGCTCGCGGCTTTGCGATTTTTTCTTCGCGAGCGGGCTCGGAAGTTCGCTCCCTATGCTCCGGCGGTTAGCTTGCTCAAGCCGGTACGCGGAGTGGATTTTGGCTCGTATGAGAATTTTGCGAGCTTCTGTACGCAGGAGTATCCGGAATACGAAATTCTCTTCGGTGTGGGCGACAGTTCGGATCCCGCGGTGCCTTTGATTCATCGGCTCATCGCGGAGTTTCCGCAGCGGCGGATCAGTCTTTTTGTCGGCGCGGAACGAATCGGGTCGAATCGCAAGGTCAATATGCAGGCGCGGCTGGCTCGTGAGGCGCGGCACGAAATTCTGGTCTTGACCGACGGCGACATACGCGTGAGTCCCACCTACCTGCGAGAGGTTGTTGCGCCCTTGGCGGACGAAAGAGTCGGCGCAGTGACTTCTTTTTATCGGGGCATTGCGGAGAAAAATCTTGCCGCGGAGCTGGAGGCAATTGGCGCGGCGAGCGATTTCTTTGCCGGCGTGCTGATGGCGAATTGGACGGAAGGGATCACGTTCGGCCTGGGCGCTTCGATTGTCACGACGCGCGAATGGCTCGCAAAAATTGGCGGCTTTGCGGCGATCGCGGACATGCATTCCGACGATTACGAGCTTGGCCATCGCATCGCTAATGCCGGCGGAAGGATTTTGCTTTCCCGGGAAGCGGTGTGGACGATGTATCCCGCGCAGACCGCGCGTGGCTTCTGGCAGCACCAAGTACGCTGGCTGCGAACGGTACGGCTTTGCCGCCCGCTTTCCTTTGCGGGATTGATTTTCACGCATGGATTGCCGTGGGCGCTGCTCGCCGCGCTGATTGCGCCAGCGCCGTGGATTGCCGCTGCGTACTTGATCGGATATCTCGTACTGCGCTTGACCATGGCATGGACGGTGGGCGTTTGGGGTGTGGGAGACGATGTGGTGCGGCGCAAGCTTTGGCTGGTGCCGTTGCGAGATGCCATCTATTTCGTGGTCTGGCTGGCGAGCTTCGCCTCGAATCGCATCCACTGGAGCGGCGAAGAATATACGATGGAAAGGGGGCGTCTGGTGCCGATAGCTTCCGCAGAACCATCTGCCAGGCGAACGACTGCCGACTCGCGCCGCTAAGAGACGATTTCTTCAGCTCGCAGCGACCGGTCTCGTTGTGAATCGATCAGTTGGATAGAAGGAGGAAAGAGCAGGGGCGAGTGAGAGTCGAGGATGCCTACCGTGATTTGCATCGAAGCAGTAGATGAGGACGGATCGCAGAGAAGATTCCTCGCTCGTGAAAATCTCACGGGGCGGGACGCGCAAGTTCGTCTCAAGCGGCTGCGCGATCCGTGTAAGCGCTTGTGGTCAACACAGGGCGCAGTGCTCTAGACACGCGCGCCCACCCGCGCTTGAGTCTCTTCTCGCCGCGCTGGATCGATGCCATTAAACTGACCTGCCACATTGGCCGACCGGTTGTCGCTTGATGATTTTTCATGACGTGCTCCTTGCCACTGCAACTACCATTTCGATGGTCAAAATAACATCCGGGATGTGGCACTTCAATTATGCATTGGTAGGAATGGGTACTACCGGAGAGTGTGATTTATCAAACTTTGGTATGCATTTGGCAGGGTTTTGCCATACGAATTGGGGCAGGTTTGGACGCGCAAAAAACTGGCCGGATTTTGCGATGTTTGCCCAACAGGAAGAGGTCGCGGTATGATGTAAGTTCAGAGTTTTCAACCGCTGGGAGGTCGTCCAATTGGTAGGACTCCAGACTCTGGATCTGGCTATCCTGGTTCGAGTCCAGGCCTCCCAGCCAATCTCTTCTCTTTGGTACAGAAGGATTTAGCTGTTTCCCAACCTTGGCCTCGTTAGCCTCAGAATCGCTCACTTTGCCCAAACTTTGCCCAAACTCGCTCTCTACATACTTGTCCAACTGCCGCGCCGCATCCTTCAGGTCGCGTTCGCTCACAATGTTGTAGCGATCGAAAACCTCCCTGGTCTTGTGACCCGAAATGCGCATGGCGACTTTTTCAGGTACGCCAGCCCGGATCAGGTTGCGCACACCGGTACGCCGCAGGTCGTGAAACAGCAATCCGTGATATCGACGCTTATCTTCTTTACGTAGCTTCGAACAAGTCGCGCATCTCTTGGTCCCGACCGTTGCGGTCTCGCAATGCGCGCAGACGAACCGGCCCAGGCCAAGCCGGACACACGTGTTTCGCCAGGCCTTTCTAAACGACCGAATTCGTTTGCAATCATGGAAGAACACGAATGGGTAGTCGGGACATTCCAATTTGTGCCGATCAAATTGCATGCTGAGGATGGCTCGCAGTTCGCTGGCCATCGAGACGGTGCGGGGTTCGTCATTCTTCGTGGTCCCCGGATCGAGGAGAACGAGATTGTCTTTGAAGCTTATCTGTGACCAGAGCAGGGGAAGGATTTCTCCCTCTCGCATCCCTGTGAAATAGCCCATTGCAAGAACGGGCTTGAGATATTCGGGAAGCGCATCGCGCACCAGCGTGTATTGATCGTGGACGAGAAATCCCTTCCGCACGTTGTTCTCTTTCAACATCGGAAAATGCGGAATAAACCGCAGCCTTCCGTCCTGCTTGGCAAGGTTGAACATCCGTCGCAGCAGAGCTAGCGAGCGGTTGATGGTGGCATTTGGAACCCCATCTTCCGTGCGCTTGGCAATGAACTCGCGAATGCGAGTAGTCTCGATATCGGCAACCCGGGAATTACGGAAGAACTTGTCCAGAACTGGCAATCCGCAAATGTACTCAGTTCCATCGATTCGTTTCAGGAGAGATTTGCGCTTGTTGGTTTTGTAATCGAATAGAAGCGTTTCTCTAAGGTTTTCGTAACGCAGCCGCCGTGCACCGTTTTGCGGGGCGGATACGCCGGCTTCAATCTCCCCTAGCCGCCTTCGTAACAATCGTTCCGCTACAACCTGTTTCTGTGACTGGGAGCTTTCCCGTAACGGGCGGCCGTACTTGTGGTATTTGATCCACCAAATGCGGCTCTCGCGAATCTCACCGTTTTTCGCTCGATACTTCGGCTTGAATATCGAGCCTTCGCCGCGGACCCCTCTGCTTTCGTCCGTCTGCTTCGTCGGTGTTGGTCGAACCATTGGTGTGACTTCTCCCTTGAGGAGTGGACGTTACCATGAAATCGTTCAAGCTTGAACTGGACCGTCGCGGTTGTGTCGGCCCTTCCCGGCGTTTCTCCCGATCGATCAGCCGATCCAGATCTCGAAGGTCCACCTGAAATCGCTTCCCGAATCGCGTATAGTGCAGCTCCCCTTTCCAGATAAGTTCGCGCACTGCCCAGACCGTGCACCCGAGGTAATGCGCAGCCTCGGGGAGAGTCAGCAGTCTGGCGTCGACAGACATTCTTTCTTCCATTCTGGGGCTATCGGATTGCATGAAACTCACTCTGCGCTGCGTTCTGGCTGATCGTGCGAGCGAACGTCAGGATTTTCAACTTACAACAAGGCGACGACATCGAGAGACTTGCCCAAAAGTATCGAATCGCCATCGGCCAGCGGCGTGTCTTTGCCGATTCTCCTCGATTTTTCCAATTGCAGACTTTATCGCTGTACGTAGCTGCTCTTAGGCTCCGGACGTTGCGTAATCGATCCTCTCCCCCAGCCTCGTTCTTAACTCCTTCAACCAGGCTTGTGGGTGCCGACCGTGAATGAGACGCCCCAAAAATCCGAGCCTCTCGGCAGCATTATTGCGGTTGCGGCGAATATCGTCCTTGGTGAGGCCGCTGTAGGTCGACAAGAATTCGGTGAGACTAGCCGGCCTCGAAAAGAGGTAAGTCGCATGACCCAGTTGAGGCGTCTCCACCACTACCGCAGCTTCTAGATCAAAGATGTACTCCGAGCGAAAGAGGTAGAGAAAGCGGGAGCGTCGGTGAAGTTGCCGGTAGTAGAAGGCGTCATAGTCTGGTTTCCAGGTAATTAGGCCGACGTCGAAATCGGCCGGCATACCGAGCGCGGCGCAGAATTTTTCCAGATCGCCTTTCTCAATTGGAACAGCTTCAACACGCGCGCGAATCTCTTCGAGGGCAGCGGCGAACTGCCCCCCGAAGCGATGATGGATTTTGCGAGCTTCGCTGACCTCTTCTGTAATGGTTGGAGGAAAGGCGATCTCGGTGCGGCTCGGCACCGCGGTTTGCCATCTGAGCAGTTGCCACTCGCCTGCGTGCTTGCGATATTTCCCACTCTGCACAAACGCAGCCCTGATATTCAGCTTGGAAGGCAGCAAGTGCTTCCATTGGTTCCAAGTTGAGTCCCACGATATGGGTAGCGCTGCTTGATCAACCAGGATTTCCAGCTTACCGCGTGAGTCTAGGTAAACCGCGTGATCGTCATAGAACGAGAATCGTCGCAGTGGTGCTTGGATGCGCTGGATGCGCTGGTGCGGCAGGAATGAAAGAATTCGAGAAGCGAAGAATATCGTGCCGTCTCGTGAAGTCTCTCCCGCAACAAGGAGAGCACCGAAGCCGCCATATGGGAAAAGTGCCGGAGCCGCAAGGTCGGTTAGTAGCGCGTCATAGCAGGCTCTCAATTCCGGACGCCCGACGATGTTGAAGGCGCGCTCCAGAGTGGCAAGCTCACGGGAAGACTTGCTGGCAGCGCGGAGTTCAAGAGTGCGAAGTCTAAAGGCGAGGCGCAGTTCCGTCAGAGATGCTTTGGCACTGCTTCGCAGCAGTTCATAGAACGAAGGCTGACCATCGAAGGTACAGTTGCGAGTGCCGGCATAGAAGTAGTCTCTCAATGTGTCGCATCGTAGTTGAATAGTGGAGATGCCCAAACAGCGGCCGACCACTTCTGCCAAAACGAAAAGGTCTCCGCGCTTGTCCTTGCGCGGTTGTGTAGCGTATGCGATGTCTGCCTGAAAAATCTCCCGCCTACCCGTGATTCGCTTCGTGTCTCGGACCTGTATCTCCGCTGCCGCCGTGGCTGCTTCAAGCTTGAGAGGAAAGCGTACCTCGTCACCAGGATAGATAAACGAGGCCAACAAGTTTGACAGCAGGATAGAAGTACCGTCGGTGAACACACACTCAGCCTTAGCTCCTCTCGGAATTGTTCTTAGAACGACGCGCCGGCAAACATCTGGTATTGCGGCACCGCTAGCGTGGAGTGCAATCGCCATCGCGACGCGGAAGATAGCACCAGGTGGAAGTGCCGCCAAATAAGTGGCTGAAGCCTTCTACAAAGGAGAACGCATGTTTACTGAGCTAATGCCATTGATTGAGCAGCGGCCATTAACAATCACCGTTGCCGTATTGAATGACGGCCGCCAACTCCGAGTGAATGTCGTCCCCCAGACCTTGGAGAAAGATGGCAAGGTCAACGACAAGATCGGGTACTCCAGTAAGGATAAGATCGCGAAAGTCCCAGACGAGGCGATCAAGGCCCTGACCACTCCTTTGTCACTAACTGGGACTGCTGAAGAGATCGATGCTGAGTTGGCGCAAGCATTGAGAGAATTTGCCGAATCCCACGTTCAACTGCAGAAGACGGTTGACCAGGCCAAGGAGCAGATTGCCGAGGCAGTGAAGGCTATTGAGGAGCGGGACAAAAATAAGGCCAAGGCGAAGACGACCGCTCGGCCAACAACAGCGGGCGAGGACGCGAACATTGACAAAGCGGGATCGACTAATCCCGGTCTTTTTGATTCGGCTGCAGTACCTACGAATAAAGACGACGGCAAAGCCAACCCCTAAAACGATGTTCTGCACCGAGTAAAGGCAAGAATTGAATCGGGACCGCCGGTTCGAAACTAAAAAGATCAGTTCTGGCTAGCTCGTAATCCGTCCAAGATCGATGCCACGCGCGGAGATCACTACCTACAAGCCGACTTGAACGAAGCCGCTGGCACGGCAGACGCTTCGCGTGCTAACCTCTGGAAGTCATGCTGGACCATGACGTTTTGAATCGCGATTTTCACTTGCGCCTGATTTTTACAACTACTGTAAAATCTGTAGGTTACGGGCAAGAATCGATTCAATTCCCATAGCCCCGCATCTGCCGCAAACGCCAGCGTCTTCCTTCAAGTCGTTGTATCGAAAGCGCGCAAACACACCTTGCTCGTGCGCCCTTCTTCCGTCCTCGCGCTTCCGATACAACCCTAAGACTTCTCAGGACTAATCCCGCCGTCGAAGCCGGATATTCCGAGCCAGAAGTCCGGTTGGGGAAACTTTCAGCGTCTTCCTGGCGTTCGTGCGGAGATCCCTCGAACCCCGTTTCCGCATAGTTTCTGAATTGACCATCCGTACAGAACAGAACGACGGCCCAGGTAGTTTCTCAACCCGCGACCATCGTAAGTGAGA
>Ga0209648_10004107_pt1 | contig 12328 bp, 13 predicted proteins | sample GraSoi2013_115cm_FD_185830 | JGI IMG/M metagenome (GOLD analysis project Ga0209648, IMG submission 185830) | Grasslands soil microbial communities from the Angelo Coastal Reserve, California, USA - Sample 9_17_2013_115cm (SPAdes) (version 2) | ecosystem: Environmental > Terrestrial > Soil >...
CACATATCCCATGAGGCGGCCGTCGTTCTGGGTCCACACCATGTACTCCAGGCCCTGGGTGTAGTTGCAGAACACCCGGCCCGCGGCTTGGTCGTCCTTCACCATGCCCATGGTCATCTGATCGACCGAAAAGGCCTTGGTGTGCTGGAACAGATGGTTCCAGCCAACCTCGCCGTAGGTGCCCTGAGCTCCGCAGTCGCTAAAGTTCTGCCTGAACTGGCTGGAGTTCAGCGACGTGACCTTGGCCATGTACGCGGCGTAGAGGTCCTTCAGGCTCGGGTAGGTCTGGAAGACGACCCCGCTGATGCCGGTCGCCGGGGCGGTGCAGGTCACCTTGGCCGGGTTGTCCTGCTTGCAGGTCGAGGGCGGCAGCTTGCCCGTGGCGTCCGCGCTCTTGTCCGCCAGGATGAGCGCGCTCATCAGCGCGCCGGCCGCCGGCTTCGGCTTGGCGGACATCGACGGCATCGTCGTCGCGCTCTTGGCGTGCGAGCTGGATCCGCTCAGGCCGGCCCAGATGCCCAACCCCGCGGCGACCAGGATCACGGCCGCCAGCGCGGCGAGCCAGAGCGGCCGCCGGTACCAGCGCGGTCCCCGTGGTCGGCCAGAGGGCGGCGGCGCGCCGCCGGGCTGGCCGGGCTCGCCCGGCCCCTCGATGCCGAACTCCCGGCGGTGGGATGTGAGGGTCCCTCCCGGCTGGCTCGCGCCGGGCGGGGCACCCCACAGTTGCCCCGCCAAGGCTGACGACCCGGCGCCGACGCTCCCGGGCGCGACCGGGTCTACGGGCTCGGCCGCGTGCGGCTGGCTGGCCACGCTGCCCCAGGAGTACCGGTCCGGCGCCGGCCCCGCCTGGCTGCCAGCCGGAGCGCCGGTCCGCGGCCCGCCGGTCACGGCACCGTAGGCGAGCGACGACTGCGTCCCCGGCCCGAATATGCCGAGAGCCACGCGAGCGGCATCGATGAACTCGCGGCAGCTCTGGTAGCGGTCACCAGGCTGCTTAGAGAGCACCCGGCGGAACACGTCGTCGATCTCGGGCGGCAGGTCGGGACGCAGGACCGTCGGCATCGTGGGCGTCTCCTCGACGTGCGCCCAGATGATCGCCGCGTCCAGGTCCTTCTCGAACGGGACCCGCCCGGTCAGGCACTCATACAGCACGCAGCCCAGCGAGTACTGGTCGGCCAGGCCCGCCACCGGCAGCCCCCGGATCTGCTCCGGGGCGACGTAGTCGACCGTGCCCAGGAACTGTCCCGTCGAGGTCAGCCCCGTACGCGACATGGCGTGCTTGGTGATCCCGAAGTCCGCCAGGTAGACGTGATCCGGGTCGGCCTCGTCGGTGCCCCGCTCGATCAGCAGGTTCCCCGGCTTGACGTCCCGGTGCACCAGCCCCCGGTGGTGCGCGGCGTCGAGCGCCCGCGCGGCCTGACCCAGCAGGAACAGGGCGGTCTCTGGCAGGAGGCGGCCGCGCTTCTTGATCATCTGCCGCAGGTCGGTGCCCGAGACATACCGCATCGCGATGTACAGCAGGTCGTCCTGGGAGCCCGTGTCGTAGATCGGGATCACGTTCGGGTGGTTCAGCGAGGCCGCGATCCGCGATTCCTCCAGGAAGCGGGCCCGGAACACGTCGTCGGCGGCCAGCTCCGGTGCTAGTACCTTCAGCGCGATGGTGTTACTCAGGCGCAGGTTCTCGGCCTGGTAGACGACGCTCATCCCGCCGCGGCCGAGAACGGCTCTCATGCGGTAGCCCGCGAACTCGTCCCCCACCAGAGGCAACTCTCGCATCATGCGCCCCTCCCGGGATCGCAGCCCGGTCCGGCCGAACCAGGCGGCGAGCCGTCAGTGCTCTCCTGTTAGGCAGAGCTCATGATCAAGTGAACTGATACATGCGCCGGCAGTCAATGTCAGGTTCTGTGCGGCGCCCCGCAGTTCACGCCCGTCTCCGCCCGCTGATGGTGACGCTCGGCGTACCGCCGCTACCTGGCAGGCTGCGGGCGCAGTCCCGCCACGGTGACGGCCCGGAGCCGGAGCACGGCCGCCTCGGAGGGCAGGCTGCCCGAGGTCCAGGCTCCCAACCCAGACGCCGACAGCGTCCGCAGCGCCGGGTTGTGCTGGAGCAGGACGGCGCTGCGGACGTGACCCGCGTCGCGTTCACCTGACGGTGAAGGCGCCGGCCATTCCTTTCTGGGCGTGGCCGGGGACGGGGCACAGATACCGGTAGCTGCCGGGCGTGGCGGCGGTGAAGGTGAGGGGTCCGGCGTGCATCCCGGCCGAGGTCGGGTTGCCGAGGAACCACAGCGCCGAGCCGGTGAAGGCGGGCCGCTGGGTCATCATTGGCATCCAGGTGGCGGCCGTGCTGGCGGTGATCACCAGGCCATGCGCCGTATCGGGGTCAGCGTTGATGACGTCGATGCTGACCCGGGCCCCGGCGGGCACCACGATCGCGGGGTTGGTCATGCCCGCGATGCGGAATGTCTCATCGGGCCCGCCGGACGGGCTGGCCAGGACGGTCAGGCGGACCGTCGTGGTGGTGAAGGTGAGGGTGTTCGCGGCCCGGTCGATGCGGGCGCCTGCCGGGACCTGGCCGCCGAGCGTGGTGGCCCGCGCGGCGCTGACCCGCGGCCCGGGGGCGCTGGCCCACAGGCTGCCCATGATCTTCCCGGGGTCGGTGCTGGTGCCCATCATGGCGCCGGGCAGGGTGCCGTTCCGCATCCAGCCCGGCGCGCTGGCCCCGCCAGTCATCCACTGGTACCCGGCGGCGCTCATCATCCAGCCGCCGGGGGACCCGCCCATCATGGTCCCGCTGCCGTAGTAGCCGCTCATCATGGACCGGTACCAGGAGTAACCGGGGGAGGCCGCGGAGCTGGCTGAGGCGGTGGCCCCGGCCGGGTGGCCGGGGGAGCTGCTGGCGGCGATGGCCACCCCGGTCCCCAGGCCGGGCGCGGCTATCACCGCGGCGCCGGCCAGGACGCTGATCCGCTCGCGTGTCATCATGATCTCCGTTTCTGACGGTTGTCCCGCTCCGGGACGGTGGTAGCCGGTTACACGGCCTGCGGCTGGCTGGCGGGGGTGTCGTCCGCGGTGGCTGCTGCGGTCAGTGGCGGGGCGGGGCGGCGCACCTCGGCGAGCCGCCACCACCAGCTGATCTTCTTCTCCAGGTAGTAGTCGGCGCTGAAGCGGGCCGGGCCCGCGTAGTAGCTGAGCGCGAGCAGCCCGGCGAACACCACCGCGTAGATAATCGCGGTGCCGATGTCGGCGGCGCCGGAGGTGTACGGGCCGCCGAACCCTTCGGCGGTCGCCCAGATCAGCACGCTGAAGGCAGCGGCGGCGATGTAGGTGAGCTTGCGGGCGAACCCGGCGATCAGCGCGACCGCGATCAGCGTCTCGACGGCCGCGACCAGGTAGGCGAAGAACATCGCCTGCGGGTGCTGCAGCCTGATCCACAAGACGAACCAGCCCTTGAGCCAGCCGGGCTGGCCGTCGGCCTGGCCCATGATGGTGTCCATGTAGCTGGCCCGGAACCCGGGCAGCCACTTAAGTACGGCGTCGATCAGCCAGATGATGCCGAAACTGATCCGCAGCGCGTCCTTGGGCCATGCGGGGCATTTGTAGCTGGCCGCCTGTGTCGGTGTCATGGCGACCCTCCCTCCCTCCTTCCTTCCTTCCTTCCTTCCTTCCTTCCTTCCCCGGGGCCCTCTTTTGGCGGCCCCGCTGGTGTCCACGGTGCGCCGCGGGTGCCGGTGGGGGGCAGGGCCATCTGGCCCGCGATGCCGGGACCGAGGTCCCTACCCCGAGGGGGTACCGGGGAGGCAGGCTGACAGTAGCGGCCCGGGAAGCACTGGGCCGAAGGAGATGATCACGATGATGTTCTGGAACGGCGGCGGCTGGGCCTGGTGGCAGGCCAGCCTGATGTGGGCCGGGATGATCGCGTTCTGGGGTCTGCTGATCTGGCTGGTCTACGCCCTGTTCACTAACGCCACCCGGCGGGCCGGCCCATCCCGGGGATGACCAGGAGCACCGCGGCAGCGACGCGCTCCGCATCCTGGACGATCGGCTGGCCCGCGGCGAGATCGACACTGAGGACTACCGGCGGCTGCGCGAGGCGCTCGGGAGCGGCGCGGGCCGCAGCCCGGCCGGAACCGGAGGCACCGGGAGCGGGCGATGACCGCCGTGGCGGCCGGGCTGCTAGCCAGTGACTGCAGCCCGCCGCCCGCCCCGCCTGGCACGAGTCCGCGGCCGGCCCGCGGGTACGCCTCCGGCAAGGAGGACTACCTGCGGCGGCTGCGCAAGATCGAGGGCCAGGTCCGCGGCCTGCAGAAGATGATCGAGGCGGACACCTGGTGCCCGGACGTGGTCACCCAGGTCGCCTCCGCGACCCGGGCCCTGCAGGAGGTGGCCGTCGGGCTGCTCAATGACCACCTGCGCACCTGCGTGACCACCGCCGCCCGCAGCTCACCTGCTGACGGCGACGCCCGGCTCGGCGAGGTCGCCGCCACCATCCGCCAGGTCGTCCGGCTGTGAGGACTGGCCTTCCAGCCTGGCCGCGTGGGTGGCAGGCCGCCGAACGGGAGTGGAGAAAGGCATGAACCTGCGAACGCATACCGGCCCGGTCACTGACCATCTACCGGTGACTAGGCGACATCCCGAGACCCATCTTGTCCCGCTGGGCGGGCAGTCAGTGCGAGGGCGGGCTCCCGCCCGCGCCGAGGGCTCCGGCGGGGACCCGGCGGAAGCTACGGCCAGCAGGGCACCGGCCAAGGTGAGCCGATGCTCGCGGCGGACGGCCGCGTCATAGGCGGCGACTTCCACGAGGGTTGCTGACCTGCTGGGTGGCGACCGCGAAATCCGGACAGCCGGGAACGTGGGTCGCGCTATCAGGGCCGGTGCGTCGTCGTGCCTGGTGTGGCGACGCCGTGCATCCGCCATCGCCATGCCAGTACCCCACGTGATGCGGCCCGGTAGGCCCAGCGCCAGCTTACCCCAGGCCCGCGCCGCGGAGCTGGCCGGCGGGGTACAGCGGGTGACGGTGACGGTCCGTGGCGGCTACAGCCCGGACGTGATCCGGGCCCGCCGGGGAGTGCCGCTGGAGGTGACATTCGACCGGCAGGAATCCGGGGACTGCACCTCCCGGGTTGTCTTCCCCGACCTGGCGGTGAGCGCGGCCCTGCCCGCGTTCGGGCGAACGACGGTGCGGCTGGACCCGGCGACGGCGGGTGAGTACGGGTTCGCGTGCGGGATGAACATGATCCACGGCACGCTGATCGTCGACCCGGACGGCGCGTCCGGTGCATCCGGCGGTGATGGGCCAGGCCCGGCTGCCTGCGCGTCCTGTGCGCCATCGGCCGGTGCGGGGCCTTCGGCCAGTGAGGCGCAGGCGGCTGAGGCGGAGGCCGCGGAGGCGGCGGAGCGGCGGGCGGAGATCGCCGACCTGGCCCGGCAGGTGATCGTCGGGACGGTGCTGACGCTGCCGGTGCTGTTCGCGGTGATGGCGCACGACCGATTCAAGGCCAGCTGGGTGCCCGGCCTGCTGCTGAATCACTGCGCCGTGCTGGTCGGCAGCGCCCGGCTGCTGTCCGGCGCCGGGATCGACACCAGCACGCTGGACCCGGCCGCGGCGGAGCTGTCCGCGCAGGGTAAGACCCCGGTGCTGGCCTCCGTGGACGGCGTCCCGGCCGGGGTGCTCGCGGTCGCCGACCCGGTCAAGGAGGACTCCGCGGCCGCGATCGCGGCCCTGCACCGGCTCGGCGTCGAGGTGGTCATGCTCACCGGCGACAACGCGAAGACTGCGGCCACGATCGCCCGCCAGGTCGGGGTGCGCCGGGTGCTGGCTGAGGTGCTGCCCGAGCATAAGGCCGCCGAGATCACCCGGCTGCAGGCCGGGGGCGCCGTGGTGGGCATGACCGGCGGCGGCATCAACGACGCCCCTGCCCTGGCCGCCGCCGACGTCGGGCTGGCCATCGGCACCGGCACCGACGTGGCGATCGAGGCCGCCGACATCACCCTTATCTCGGGGTCCCTGGCCGGGGTCGTCACCGCCATCGGCCTGTCGAGGGCGACCATGCGCAACATCTGGCAGAACCTGTTCTTCGCCTTGGCCTACAACGGCACCGGCATCCCCATCGCGGCCGGCCTGCTGTACCCGTTCTTCGGCATCCGGCTCTCCCCGGTCATCGCCGCCGCCATGGCGCTGTCGTCGCTGTCGGTGGTCACCAACGCCAACCGGTTGCGCCGCTACCGCCCCGCCCCGTTGCCCGAGGCCGAGGCGGCCAGCGTAGAGCCGCAGGTGCACGTCGGTGCCGGGCCGGGTGACGCCGCGGCACGACATGACGGCGCAGGGCACGGTCACAGCGCCGGGCATGACGGCGGCGCCGGGCATGAGCACGGTGCCTCCGCACAGGCCGGCGCGGGGCACGGTCATGGCCCCCAAGCCAGTGATGGTCCCGCAAGCGGCACAACGATGGTGGCCGACCCGGTGTGCGGCAGCGTCGACCCGGCCACCGCGCCCGGGCACCGCGGGACGCCGGCCGGCACCGAGTACTTCTGCTCAGCGGGCTGCGCGGCCGCGTTCGACGCCGACCCGGGCCGCTACGCCGCCGCGGCCAGGACCGCGCCAGGCGCAGGCACGTCATAACCCTCGGCCCGGAGGGGACCGCATGGCGGCGGAACCACGAGTGAGGACGGGAGAGAGGCGGCGGTGGCCGCTTCGCTGGCGGGTCTGCCGCGTTGCGCCGCGACTATTATCCGCGCGAGGCGCTCGGGTTACGGCCCGGTGGCCCGGCGGTGGGTTCGCCGGACGCGGCAGGGGTCTTGTTGATGCCGGCCTCGTAGGCGAAGATCACGGCCTGGATGCGATCGCGCAGCCCGAGTTTGAGCAGGACCCGCTTGACGTGGGTACGGATCGTGGATTCTTCGATGAACAGCGCGGCGGCGATCTCCCGGTTGGACAGTCCGCGCGCGATCAGGGCCAGGACCTCGCGCTCGCGTTGGGTGAGGTCGGCGAGCCTGGCCTGGCCGGCCAGGTCCGGCACGGGCTGCCGCGCCATGCGGTTGATGACCCGCCGCGTGACAGAAGGCGAGAGCAGGGAGTCGCCCTCGGCGATCGTGTGGACGGCGGCGATGAGGTCCTCGGGACGGGTCCGCTTGAGCAGGAACCCGGAGGCGCCGGCCCGCAGCGCGCCGAAGACATAGTCGTCCTGTTCGAACGTGGTCAGGATCAGCACCTTCGCCTCAGGTACGGTGCCCACCAGCTCGCGGGTCGCGGCGATGCCGTCGAGGTCGGGCATCCGCACGTCCATGAGCACGACGTCCGGCGCCAGCCGCCGTGCCAGCGCAACCGCCTCGCGGCCGGTTGCCGCCTCGCCGACGACCTGGATGCCGGGGTCGGCGGTGAGCAGCTCGATGAGCCCGGCGCGCATGAGATCCTCGTCGTCGGCGATCAGCACTGTCGTCATGCGCACCGTCCTGCGTACGGAATCCGGGCGCCGACCCGGAACGTGTCGCCGGCTCGCCCGGCCGCCAGCTGCCCGCCGAGCAGGGCGGCGCGTTCGTGCATTCCGATCACGCCGTGCCCGCGGCCGGCCGCGGGCCGGAGATCGGCTCGCACCGGATTGGTGACGGTGATCTGGAGTGCCGTCTGGCCGTAGCCGAGTTCGACGCGCGCGGTGCCGGTGCCGTGCCGGGCGGCGTTGGTCAGCGCCTCTTGCAGGATGCGGTAGGCGGCCTGGTCGGGGGCGGCGCCGATCGCGCGTGCCGTGCCCGTGCGGGTGACGGTGACGCGCAGTCCTGCCGCAGTGTGCTGGGCGAGCAGGGCGCCGAGCGAGGCGAGGCCGGACGGGGCGTCGACGAGACCAGCCGGGGCGTCGTCGGCCCGCAGCGTGCCGATGAACTGGTCGATGTCGGCGGCCGTCTGGCGTGCGATGTCCTCGATCGCCGCCAGCGCCGTGCGGGAGCGTCCGGGCTCGCGATCGTGGCGAAGCCGCGCCGCTCCGGCGCGCACTGCGATCACGTTGAGCGCGTGGCCGGCGGAGTCGTGCAGGTCGCGGGCGATGCGGGCGCGCTCCTCGGCGACCGCGAGCTGCCGCTCCCGCGCCGCTTGCTGTTCGGCGAGGACGGCGCGCTGGCGGAGTTCGGTCATCTGCTCGCGGCGCAGCCGGGTGCGTTCGCCCGCGAACCACGCGGCGACGTAGGCGAGGCCGGCGTGGATCAGGTCGCTGCCCGCCGGCGTTGCGCGGCGTCCACGGCGCCGCGTCGTCGCGGCTGCTGGCGAGCAGGTATAGCGCCGTCGCCGGTCCCAGCGGAGGCCAGATCACGATGCCGGCCGCGGCCAGCAGGATGCTCGCCGACACGGTCAGCGCGAAGACCCCCAGCGGTGATCGCCGCCACGCGAACAGGGGCACGGTCGCCAGCGTCACCAGCACCACGCGGGCCGCGTCGAGGTTGCTCGTCCGGGAGTGGACCACCCCGGCGAGGCCGCCGCCGTGGGCGACGAGCGCGAGCGAGCCGGCCAGCGCGGCGATTGCGATCACGACGTCGACAAGCCGTGGCGGCCCAGGTCGTGCCCCGGCGGACCTGGCCTGCCACGGTCGCGCCGCGACGAGCCGGTGCACGCCTGCTGTCAACGACACCAGACGAGCGTACTGCGCGTCTCGGCCTGCCGAATCCCCCGCGAGGGGTACCGGCGTGGACGAAATGGGGACGCACAGGATCCCCCTGGCGGGCGTTTCGCAGGCACGCTTCCGCTTCCTAGCCTGTCAGTCGTGAAAATCTTTACCGACCCCACGCACGTGATCTTGCTTGCGGTAGTGGTGGCGACCGTGCTCGCGATCTACCTCGTTAGCCGTCGCCGCCGGAACGCCGGGCCCAATCTCGACCATCTCGACAGCGACGACCACCAGCACCCGCCCGGTCACGGGCATCAGCACAGGGCCGGTCACGACCACCAGCACGGAGCCGGTCACGGGGCGGCCGATCCGGAGCGACACCACCTATGAGTGCGGAGCCTCAAGCGCAGCAGGGCACATCCGCGGCCGGAGGGAGCCCGGCCGGGCCTGTGGTCGCCGTCGAACGGCTGACCAAACGCTACGGTCGGCAGGTCGCGGTGGACGACGTGACGTTCTCGCTGGACCGCGGAATGATCACCGGCTTCCTCGGCCCGAACGGCGCTGGGAAGACCACCACGCTACGGGTGCTGCTCGGGCTCGCCGAGCCGACGGCCGGGACAGCGCTGGTGTTCGGTCGCAGGTATTCACATTTGGACCACCCGGCGCGGACGGTCGGTGCCGTGCTCGAGTCGAACGACTTCTACCCCGGCCGCTCGGGGCGGAACCACCTGCGTGTCCTGGCGCTGGCGGCCGGCCTCCCGTTCAGCCGGGTCGAGGAGGTACTGGACGCGGTGAGGCTGGTGTCCGCGGCTGCCCGCCCGGTGCGGTCGTACTCGCTGGGTATGCGGCAGCGGCTCGGTCTGGCCGCGGCCCTGCTCGGTGAGCCGGAACTGCTGATCCTGGATGAGCCGATCAACGGCCTGGACCCCGCCGGGGTGCACTGGCTGCGTACCTTCCTGCGCCGTTTCGCCGGACAGGGCGGCACGGTGCTGGTCTCCAGCCACGTGCTCGCCGAGGTCGCGCAGACCGTCGACCGGGTCCTGATCATCGACAACGGCCGGCTGCTCGCCGACGCCACGGTCGATGAGCTCGCCCGGCGCGGCCAGAGCCTGGAAGCCGCGTACCTCGAGCTGACCACTGCGGACTTGTCATGAAAGCCCAGCTCCGCTCGGAGCTCTACAAGCTGCGCTCGACATGGACCGTGGCCAGCGTGGTCGCGGCGATGCTCGCGCTGGTCACGCTGGCGGTGCTGCTGCACGGCTTCGGCCTGTCGGCCAGCAGGCTGACGAGCCTTCCCGACCAGCGCGGCGTGTTCACCGACGTGGGCGTGAACCTCGGCGTGCTGTTCGCGGGCCTGCTCGGCGCGCTCGCGATCACCAGTGAGATCCGGAGCGGAACCATCCGCCCCACGCTGCTGGTCACGCCCCGGCGCGGGCTGGTGATCGCCGCGAAAGCCGTCACCATCCTGGCCGCGGGTTTCGTCGCCGGGGTTATCTCCGCCGGCGCGGCTGCAGGCGCGGGCGGCGCGGCGCTCGCCAGCCGGGGGCTGACCATCCGGCTCGGCGCGGGCGACTACGCCCAGCTGATCCTCGGCGGTGGCGCCGCGGCGGCGATGTGGGCACTGATCGGCCTGGGTCTCGGCGCCGTCGTCCGCGCCCAGGTGCCGGCCATCGTCGCGCTCTTCGCGTGGCTGCTGTTCGTGGAGAACATAATCGGGGGAGACCTGCCCAGCGTGAACCGCTTCGCCCCCGGGGCACTGGCGCAAGCACTAGCCGGCCAGCAACGGAGCGGAACCCTGCACACGCCCGCCGTGGCCGCGCTCCTGCTCGCCCTCTACGCGGCGCTGGCCGTTGTCGCCGGCCGGACCGCAACGACCCGCCGTGACGTCGGCTGAGGAGGATCCCGGACGAATGAACGCCGCCGATTTCCCGCGCTGCGGCCCGCTGGCCCACGCCGAGGCCGGACCACGTCCGCATGCTGTCCAGCCACCGTGGGACATCGGGCGGCCCCAGCCCGCCTTCGCCGCCCTCGCCCGAACGGGCGCCTTCCGTGGGAGGATCCTGGACGTGGGCTGCGGGACCGGTGAGCACGCGGTGCTGGCCGCCCAGCTCGGTCTCGATGTGACCGGGATCGATCTCGATGAAGCGGCCCTGCGTATCGCCGAGCGCGGACTCACCGCGCGCCTCCTCCACGTCGACGCCCGCTGGCTCACCGAGCTCGACGGTGAGCCGTTCGGCACGGTGATCGACTGCGAGCTGTTCCACATCCTGGACGGCGCCGACCGTGCCGCCTACGTGCACGGCCTGCGGTCCGTCCTGCGTCCCGGAGGCCGGTATTTCATGCTCTGCTACAGCGACGCGCAGCCGGACGTGCCACACCGCGTCAGCCTCGGCGATATCCTCGCCGCGTTCACTACCGGCTGGCGCATCGACTCGATCGAGCCCGCCACCGTCGACACGAACGTCCACCCCACCGGAGTCCGCGGCTGGCTGGCCGCGCTGACCAGGACCTGCGAGGACGCGCAATGCTGACTGCCGAAGCACACGTCGAGACCACGCGTGCGAGCCGGTATCTCGTCCAGTTCTGCAAGCATGCGGACTCGATGAGCCGCCACGGCGGGCACGGGATGCATCTCGGCGAAGCGCTGTCCCGCCGTGATGTGCAGGTCCATGCTGACTGGTCGGACACGCGCGGTGTCGTCACCTTCAGCCCATGGGGCCAGTGCACGATCACCGCCTACGAGGCCGCGCTGACTTTCCGCGTCGAAGCGAGCGACGAGGAGAACCTGCGACAGATCCAGGACATCATCACGCGGGACCTCGACAGGTTCGCGCGGCGCGACGGTTTGACGGTCACCTGGCAACCGGCCTCACCCGCCTTATCCGGCCGGACCAGCTGCGGTCGACGACGGAATGCCGATCCGGGCCTAGATTCCTGAGCAGGACCCCGGTTCTGCCCGCCCGCTCAGGCGCACACGTGCTTGAACGTTTTGGCGCTGGAACGCAGCCGGAACCGCACCTGGTGGCCGGCGCGGTCGCGGAACACTGCCTCGGCTGGCGACAGCAGCGTCATTGTGCCTTGCTGGTAGGGGTTTCCCCAGCCGCGCGGTCCGGGGTTCCGCCGCATTGTTCCAGCGCGGATTGCGCGCCTTTCTTTCGCCCGCCAGCATGTCGGCGTGGTCACGCGGATCGGCGGGGCGATGCTGGTCATCATCGGGTGCTTCAGGTCAGCGGCGCCTGTAAAGATGTCGACGGCTTCGAGGAGCTCCTCCCACGAAGCCACCCTTTAGCCTCTGTTCATGCAGAATCGGATGCGTCGGCGTGGTCGCTGGGCTCGCCCGGTGGCGGCGCAGGTCCGCGGGAGGAGGCATGCTGGCGGGCATGAGCGATGCGCTCGGCGGAACCGGCCGCCATGGCCACGACCATGACGGCACAGATCACGGGCACGATCCCGGCGCGCATGAGTACCAGCACGGGGAGCATGACCATCGGCACCGTTCTGGCCTGCTGGCGGGGCTGGCGCACCGGGTGCGCCCGCACTCACATGATGCAGCGGACAAGGTCGATGCGGCTATGGAGGCCAGCGCGGAAGGCCTGCGGGCGCTGTGGATCTCCCTGATCGTGCTCGCGGTGACAGCGGTGCTGCAGGCGATCGTGGTTGCGTTCTCCGGGTCGGTGGCGCTGCTGGGTGACACGCTGCACAACGCCGCCGACGCGCTGACCGCGGTGCCGCTGGCG
>Ga0209648_10004109_pt1 | contig 12325 bp, 16 predicted proteins | sample GraSoi2013_115cm_FD_185830 | JGI IMG/M metagenome (GOLD analysis project Ga0209648, IMG submission 185830) | Grasslands soil microbial communities from the Angelo Coastal Reserve, California, USA - Sample 9_17_2013_115cm (SPAdes) (version 2) | ecosystem: Environmental > Terrestrial > Soil >...
TGCCGGGTTGACCTGACCGGGTTGTTCGCTCATGAAGGCATAGGCGACCAAGGTGCCTCCAGGGGTCAGGCAGCTAGACAGTGACTGCATCGCTGCCCCGGCAACGCCATCAAGCGCCAATGAAATTGTCGCGTGTCCGGTGGCCTCGGCGACCCGACTAGCTACGTCGGCTCCATCCACCAGCACCACGTCCCCTCCTGCAGCGATGAGGTCGTCAATGAGTTCCTGGCGGCGAATCACGCTCACCGTCTTCAGGCCGCGCTCCCTGGCAAAGGTGATCACCCAGCGTCCGACGCCAGAATTGCCGGCATTTTGCAGCACCCAATCACCTGGTGAGAGGGCCACGTATTCACTTAGCAAGAGCGACGCGGTCGGAGGATTGATGCGCAGCATCGATAACTGTTGCGGATCAGCCTCAGGTGGCAGAGCGAAGAGATCCTTTGCTGGTAATACCAGCCGCTCGCGCCAGGAGGGAGCGGTGGTTGGAATCAGTACCCGATCCCCGATCTGGAGATGGTCCACCTTCTCTCCTACCGATAGAATGCGCCCAACCCCTTCATTGCCGAGGCCAATGGGCAAGAGAGGCCGAACGCCATACCGGCCACGGATCGTCAAGAGGACGGAAGTGTTTATCGGCGCATATTCGATGGCGACCAGCACCTCGCCGACACCAGGGGCATCCGGGTCAGGAATCTCTACCAGCTCGACCACCTCGGATGGGTTGCCGAATATTGCTATCTGAAGGGCGTGCATGGTCCTGCTCCTTCTGTGTCACTACGTTGTACATGTGATGACTGGATGGCAGCAAAATTTGCTACTTCTCTGGCGTAATACGACCATTGCCTTTTCTTCTCCTTTGTGGTGGAGAGAGCTTTTCAGGCCGATCTAAGAACTCTCCCATTGAGAAAGCTATCTGTGGTAGGCGTCATATACTTCTCAAAAAACTACGTCATCCAGTAATCACATGTACACTCAGGCTATCTCCACGTTGTAAGATGTGCAGCGTAGAGGGTAATTTGGGATCATCTTTTGCGAGATGCTGCCAGAATGAGTTGGAATACATCTTCGGGATGGGAAACTGGCGATGCGTGGCTTGATGCGATCTCAATAGTTGTCGCACCTATTCTTTTGGCCATAAAACGTTCGAGATCGGGATTAATAGTGCGATCATTTTTGGAGACGAGATACCACGATGGCACCTGTTTCCAAGCGGGTGCTCCTGATGGGGTACTAAAACATACGGGTGCAACTGGTTTCTGACTCACTGCGAGTACCCTGGCTACCGGTAACGGCACATCTTGGATAAAATCTGGTGGAAATGCTGGTGGATCAACCCAGCGGAATCCGCTACGATATGAGGGAATGACGTGTTTGGATATTGGCGCTGGGGGGAATTTTGCGGTGAGGTCGTTGTGACTTTCTCCTTGCTCTGGGGCATAAGCCGCAGCATAGACCAGGCCAATAAGGTTGGATACATTTGTCCCAGCATTGGTGATGACCATTCCAGCGTAGGAGTGGCCAACCAGGACGGTGGGACCGGAGATTGAGGCGAGAGCCTGACGAGTAAGGTCAATGTCATCGGCTAAACTCGTGAGCGGAATTTGGACAGCGAGCGCATTATAGTGTTGGGCTTGCAGTAAGGCGACCACCTTACTCCAGCTCGAAGCATCTACAAAGCTCCCGTGGACAAGGACAACATTGAGTCCACCTCCAGATGCTGAGCTTTGTAGCGCTTCCTGCGAGCTTGCGCTTGCTGCATATGCTGAGAGCGTATTTTGACCCAGTAAAGCTGTGGTGGCAACCGCAGTGCCTGCACCTTTGAGGAAAGTACGGCGTGTTAAACGCGAAACCTTTTCGAACATCATTTCCTCCATTACTGGTAAATGAACTGAAAGGTGGAACAATTTTGCACTGAAGCATGGCAATTGACGCTTCGATGCCTGGGAAAAGCACTCCAGAGGCGGATTGTTGCGCACCGTTTTTGTAAATTCCCACGGGATGCGCGAGCGCGCTGTCCCTTCAGCTGAAGTGGCTTCACAGACCCGTTCAACACTCTCGCTTGTTGCTGACACGGGGCGAGATCGAGCTCTGTGAGAGCATTTCCTCACGCCAAGGAAGAGCTCATGCACCTCGCCCTCGCCTCTTCCTAGGAAGCGTCATGAAAGCGTCATGGACTGCGCCATGACCATCGTCATGGGCCTGCCGTATCGTTCGGAACGGCTCTGCTGCCCGAGGCAAACGTGAGAGCCAGGAAAGGCCCTCTCACGCCAGTTCGACTTAGGAGAGCAAACTCGTTGCGCATCCCATGGGTACCAGCACCATCGTCAGTCACCCCACCCGCTGTAGCAGTCTCGAGCCGAGCACAACGGGCACATTGGCGTCTTTCCTGGGAACACCGTCTGGCATGCAATGCTCGTCCCGCTGATGCTCCCCCACTGATGGTCACGCTCCATGGTCTCCCAGCCACTTTTGCTCACTCCTTCAGCTTTGCTCTCCTCGCCACCGCGTAAGCGACAGCTCATTACTTGCTTCCTCGATGTGGTCTGATCCCGCAGATCTTTTCTATCAATGGCGCTCGATTCCCGGCGTTTCCCCTCCCTTTTTAGTCTGCAGCCTCATTGGGAACCTTTTTCTTCCTTCTATACTTGAGTTTATCTCGTTGCGCAACCCGTGGGACGTGAGATCCAAGAGGCCGCTTTCCGTCGAGGCTTCATCCCCTCTATTCCCGAGACGTGAGTGGTCAACTGGCTGAAAGGGTGCGGGGAGCGGACGGAAGCGAGCGGCCAGCGGAAGAAAGCTTCGCATGAACCGTTCCCGCTTCAGGGTGATGGGAACCTGTGGTGCCTGTCCGCAAGACGAGCAGATGAGGCCTGGCAAGACCAGCACCACCATGCCGAGTCAGGAACATCCCCAGCAGGAGACCAGATATTTGGAGATAAGGAATCAGGTGGGAGAGTTAGGGGAAGACGGCTTAGCTAAGGTAGGCAGGAGACTCTCGCGTGGGGCAGAACCAAGCACATCGAGCAACTCCTCCAAGGAGAAGACGCCATAGCAGCCAGCGACATAGAGCACCGCTGGAGCACTGCCCAGCTCGCGCTGCCGCTGTCGCCGCAGCCGACGAATGGCCATCGAAGCCAGCCGCTCTCCGGCCTGCAAGCGATAGACTTGGGCGGTATTGAAGGCCAGGCAGGTCAAGGTGGTGCGCCCCAGCGCCGCCGCGAAATCGCGCCCCCAGCGCTGCTTCTCCAGCCCCCAGCCTTCTTTGAGTTCGCGGTAGGTATCATCCTCAATGTGCCAGCGCGGGCGAAACGCCTGTAAAGCGGCAAACCCATCGGAGAAGCGGCGGGTACTCACCAACGCTCTGGGCGGCTCAGCGGCCGCTTCCTGGGTGGTCACATCACGGATGAGGCAGGCCCACAGGCTGGCATCAGGCATTCCATAGCTGGCAGCCGCCTCAGTAAAGCCCTCCCAACTGGAGAGCTCTCCCGCTGCCGCCACCTCCACCTCGCGCACCTGCTTGTGACCCTGGATGGTGCGCAGATAGCGATGGTGGGTCCAGTCAATGAGCTGCCCATCGGCCAGCCCTTTCAGATCCTGATAGAGCAGACGATCCTCGGGTAAGCTCACCAAGGCATCAATCCCTTTGCCGTACTTCAGCCAGGCCAACAGCGGCCCATCGGCGTAGAGCGCATCGGCCAGCAGCAAGCTGATGGCCTGCGGCCCTGCCACCTCTAACACTTGCTCGATCAGCGAACGCGTCACCGCCGCTTCTTGGCCTTTCTCCGAGGCCTGCCCACTCAACAGTCGCCACGCCACGATGATGGGACGGGTGGCTGACACACACACCAAGGCCACCAGGCGGAAGTCGTCGCCCAAGCCACTGCCATCGACGGCGTAGACCTTGCCACGCACCAACTGCCGCTCATAGAGCGACTGCACCCCGGCTTGTTGCACTTGCAGCCACGCTGACTCTCCTACGCGCCGCAGCGCATCGCGCAACGTATCGGGATGACAGGGGAGCGATTCTTCTTGCCGCCCATTACTGCCTGCACGGATCTGCACCGGCGCCCAGCCCAGTTGCAGTAACACGGCCGGTTCTCGAAAGAGCACCTCACTGGCTCCACTCAAGGACGCTTGCTCCACAAATGGCAAGGTCGCCAGCGTGCGCAGCAGGAGCTCATCGGGCACGCCTGCTCGTGCTCGCTGCACCTCCAGCTCATCTAAGACCGCGAAGATCCCCAATTCCTGGTGTAAGGCCACCAACTCATCCAAGGGGCCACTGGCCATCGTCGTGGCCAGATCTGGCCGTTCGCCTCGTCTCAGCGCCTCCGCTACGGCTGCTTTATCGTTTCGATACCACGCCATCTTCTGCTTCCTCCTCTGTTAGAACTTTCCTTCTAGTTTATCACCTCTTCCCCTTATCTCCAAATGTCTGGCAGGAGACAGCCATCCTTGACAACGACCGACACCATCAGGTAGTATGGCTGTGTGGGCACAACCGAGAGAAAGAGAGCGGAAGGGCAGGGGACAGACTTTGTCCTTCCCATGCACACGAAGGAGGAACAGAGACAGATGGCAACAGAGCACATTGTGGGCAAAGGTGAGCTGGCCCACCAGATCGCGGCTCGCTCAGGTCTGAGCCTGAAGGACGCCGAGAAGACGCTGGATGCCTTTACCCAGGTCGTGCAGGAGAATCTGGCGCAAGGCCGGGAGGTGCGCCTCATCGGCTTTGGCTCCTGGAGTCTGCGCGCGATTGCCGCGCGCACAGTCAAGTCGATCCGCACGGGCAAGGAAGTGTCCTTGCCTGCCCACAAGCGCGTCGGCTTCTCGGTGGGCACGACCCTCTCCCAGGCCGCGGAAGCTCCTAAGGGGAAAAGCTCGCTCCCAGCCAAGAAGCGCTGAGGCTGCATGAGCCACGACCAGGCCCCTCACTGCCCTCAACCAGGCATGTGGGGGGCCTCCTACAGGAGCAATGAATTGACATCACCACGCGTTTGGACTGAGCCGAGGTGGAGCGGTAGGTGAAAACGAGAGGTCAGTCTCTGACGAAGCTTTCCTCCGCTGGTCGCTCGCTTCCGTCCGCACCCCCGCCCCTTTTCAGCTCTATTCCCAGTCATTGGTAGCCCCTTCAAGCAACCAGGCACACCGAATGTGTCCAAGAGCCTTTACTTGGCAGAGCATGAAGCCTCTCCAGAAGCCGAGCCTTCCGATCAACTAGTTGTGAGTGCCAGGATATGAGGCAAAATTGACACATCTTGCGGGTGGAATACACCGCTGCCGTTTGAGCGACGGCTTGAGTTCCTCTGGTGAAGGATCTGTCGGACTGCTTGCCGGGCTTCGCTCTCCTGAAAAGATGTGCCCTCCTGTACTCTTTCTCTAGGATCCACGCTTTCACCTGGAGGAGAGCAGTGTTAAAACGAACAGGTGGAAGAGGAGGGAGCGCCTTGTACGTTTTAAGTTTATCAAGCTCTCCGAACACCTCTGCGAAAACAGGCTCCTGGGTACGTTTATCTGACAAGACCACGGATGTGCTATGATATGCATGGTCTTGTGAGCGGAATGCGTCCCCTGATTCTGTGTGTTGGCGTTCACCCTCTAGGAGAGAACCGCTGTATGGCTGAGCGTGTGGGACAATCCTTTGGCAATTACCAGTTGCTGCGCTTGCTGGGGCAGGGCGCCTTTGCCGAGGTCCATAGGCATTAAGTTAAGAAAAGAAAGGAAGACAACAAAAGGCTCCATGTGCCATCATGAAGAAAAACGTTGCAAGAATCGTGATGGAGGAGCCATGAACAGTGTAACACAAGTGACAGAGAGCGTGCGACAGATTTTAGAAGAGGAAGCCAACGTGCTGGCGATCAAAAGCGGGTTCATCCAACGAGAACGCGTACTCAGCGGAGCGGACGCGAGCCCAAACGCTCATCTTTGGGTGGCTCTCTGAGCCCGAGATCACCTTAGACGGCTTGACTCAGGTAGCCGGGCGGCGTGAAGTGGAGATCACGGCCAGTGGTTTGTGCCAACGCTTTACGCAGGCCGCAGCGGATTTTCTGCAACGGCTCTTGGAGCGACTGACCCAGGTGCGCCTGCAAGCCGAAGCAGCTCCCACCCCGCTGCTCAAGCGCTTCACGGCCGTGATCGTGGAAGATAGCAGTCAGATCAGCTTGCCCGATGAGTTGGCGGAGCTGTGGCGAGGAACTGGAGACAGTCAGGCCGCCCTCAAGCTGTTCGTGCGCTCTCCTGTGCTCTCGGGAGAGCTGCATGGGCCGCTGCTCACCGATGGGCGACAGGCCGATGCCAAGAGTCCTTTCCAGGAGCAGGAAGTGCCAGCCGGAGGCTTGTACCTGGGGGATCAGGCCTTCTTTGAGCAGGGGCGTTTGCGGCAGTGGCAGCAACGCCAAGAGGGCCAGAGGCGCTATTACCTCATGCGGCTGCCTGTGGGGACCGGGCTCTACACCCGAAGAGGGCATCGTCTCCTGCTGCCAGGGATCCTGCCGCAACAGGAGGGAGCCACTGTGGAATTGGGCGTGCTGGTTGGCCAAAAGGCGCGGGTGCCCGCGCGACTGATCCTGCAGCGGGTCCCAGAGGAGGTTGCCGAACAGCGACGCCAGCGCCTGCGTGCCGAGGCGCACGATCAGGGGCGCGAGCGAAGCCGAGGAGACACTCTATCTGGCAGGCTGGATCATCGTGGTGACCAATGTGCCACGTCGGATGCTCAGCCTGCCAGAAACGCTGGTGGTGTTGACGGTGCGCTGGCAGATCGAAATAGTCCAACCGCAAATGACAAAAACGGATCTGCTCGCTGCGAGGAGCGGTGGGGATCACATAACGGATCTCCACCTCCTCGTCAGTCACGACGACGCGATCAATCAACAATTCGATCAAGTGCCGTTTCTGCTCAAACGTCGCCTCAGCCAGTCCCTGCTGGACGTATTGACAAAAAGCTTCCATTGATTGTACCATATCTGCCAATTCTTCATGGTGTCCCACACTGACTTCGAGTTGCCGTGCCTGTTCTGCAATGCCCTGCTGTCGGTGTTCCAGCTCAAGCCTGCGCCGCTGGTACTCTTCCAACGGAAGCACCGCCGCCAGATAGGCGTCGGTCAATCGCTCTGTCTGCTGGCTCAGACTCACCCGCGCTTTGCGCAGATTCTCCCGACGCGCCTGTAACTCCTGAGGAAGCCACAGCCCTCCTTGTGCTCGGTGCAACGCCTCCGCAATCGTCTGAGGATGCGTGAGCAGGTCACAGAGATCCTTCCAGACCAGTTCATCGAGTTGTCCAGCGGGAATGAAGCGCGATCGACACTTCTCATCACGACAAGAAACCACTGGATGGCCCTTCCCCCGACAGGTATAGTAGGCATATTCTGCATCCTTCGTCTTGCGAGAGCGACCAGTACACGAGAGATGACAGCTCCCACAACTCACCAGTGCACGCAACAAGTAGGGATGAGCGGTATTGTTGCGACGGGCATATTGCTGGTTCTGGGCAAGCTTTGCTTGCACCAGATCAAATTGGTCTTGCGTGATGATAGCGGGAACCTGAGCCACAGCTTCCCATTCCTGCGGTCCGGTGGCTGGATGGCCTCCATGCTCGTGTCCCACGGGACGCAGAGCCGACTGCCGATGACGCGCTCTGGCGACACGATAGCGCCCAATAAAGACCGTTCCGGTGTAGACCGGATTGCGCAGAATGCCCCGCACTGTGGCTTGATTCCAGCGCCTTTTCCCGCTAGGGGTAGGGATCTGTTGACGCATCAAATCCTTGGTCAGCCCCACCAAACTCTGCTGTCCTTGTTGATAATGGTGAAACAGTTCGGCGACCACCGCCGCCTCGGCTGGCTCCACTCGCACGCCCGCTGGGTCACGGGGACGGGCAGGATCAACGCGATAGCCATAGGGCGGCTGCGTAGAGGCGCACTAAGAGTCCCGCCCGATACTTCTGCTGACGCCCGCGTCGCATCCGTTCGGCAATCAAGCTGCGTTCATATTCGGCCACGGCGCCGCGGATTTGGATCAACAACTGATCATGCGGAGTGCGACTGGTCGGTTGATCCAGAAACTCGATCTGGCATCCGCACCGCTCAAATTCTTCCATCAGCAGCATCTGGTGCACATAGTTGCGCGCCAGGCGATCAGGGGCCGTGATCAGCACCCGGTCAAAGGCAGCATTGCGCACCTGATCGCGCAAGCGATCAAGCCCTGGCCGGCGCAAACTCGCTCCGCTGTAGCCATCGTCGCGGAAAATGTGCTCCTCATTCCAGAGCCATCCCTGTTTTTGACTGTATTCACGCAGCAGATGTAACTGCTGCTCGATCGTTTGGGTCTGTGCTTGTCGTTGGGTTGACACCCGAACGTACATCGCAATGTTCATCGTTGTTCTCCTGCAAAAGCCGAGGGGAAGGACTCCTCTTCACATTCGTCTTCCCCCACTCGATAAGCGACTGATAGCTGCGATCCCATCGAGCGCGAGCATCAGGCTGTTCCACGTAGCGACGCTGAACGGTCCATTGTCGTTTCTTCATGTGCCTCCTGTTGAGGAAGATACTCCTCTGTATTTCCCGTAACAGGAGATTCTACTCCAGCACTGATCGTTTGGCGAGCATTGCGCGGTAAACGCCACCACGAGAGCTGGAGTCGTGCCCTCCGGCTCAAGCAGAATTTGTCATTTGTGATTAGACCATTGAACTGCTCTTTCGGCTCTGGAAAGAAGATGGACAGATCGATGAATGGCGCTCCACCAAGCGTTGGCGCATCTTGTGCGAAGTGTATGCCAAACTGGCGGCGATGCTGATCCAGCCGTGGCTCATTGAGGTGGGCTGCTGGCACGATCCGCAGCGCAGCCTGGTCAAAGCCGCCCAGGTGGTACGGCGAGAGGCCGGTCAGCTCATGGTCGCCATCCGCGAAGGTCGTGTTGAACAAGTGGTGCGCCAGATCATGCGCTGCATGCGTTCGGGCTGTCGGACCGAGAAACGCAAGCAGTTTCCCAGTACAGCGCAGCGGCTGGAGGGAGCACCGGTGCTCTTGGGCAAGCGTCCGCAGTATCCCAAGGGTCGGCACCGCGATCAGGCTCGGCGCTGGCCAGCTGGCAAGGGGTGGGCGTCGTCCAAGCAGCGTGGCAAGACCAACTCGCGGGTGTCTTCCTTAACTTAATGCCTATGGGGGCGGTACAGGAACCCCCAGGGTAGCAGCATAGACTGGAGCCAGACCGTGCCGGGGGCGGGCTCGTCATCCAAAATCCCTGGCGGCCAGTCCAAGGCGAGCTGAGTCGCGCCTGCGGCATCCTCGACATGCAGAAAAGAGGTGATGCCCTCATCGGAGGCCAGTTGCCCTTGACGCACCTGCTGCGCGATCGATACCTCTTTTTCGTTTGATCTTCCCTCTTCTGTCCGATCCCCTTTAATTTTGAGCAAAAAAAAGTTGCCTCTCTCTGCGAGCATACTCTTCTGGTACACGAACATGCGCCCCGGTACGATACTGAACCATCGGGGATGAGGCTCGAGACACAGGAGTGAGAGTACGGAACCGTGGGATATGTGGCCGATGGGCAGGAAGCGATTCTGACACAATGACTCTCCATTGTTCTGAGGTAGAATGACAGGAGCCCTCACCTTCCTGGTGAGTGTCGGTCTGCACCAGCGCTATGAATGGAGACAGTGGCTGCAACTGGGGCGTGGCCTGCCCGCCCTCTTTCCAAGCCAGAAGCGACAGTAGAAAGTGTCTGAAACAGGCCACATATCAAAACCTCATCCGGCTCCTCACGCCTCCTGGTCGGCTTTTTGCTTAGCACGAGCCTCGCGTATGAGATCGCGCAGCGCCAGGGCCATGTAGGCCAGGGTCAGGAACGCGCGAAAGGAGGTGGCTGGCCGATGGCACTCAACTGGAGGCTCGCCAGTTGCCATTGGCCGTGTTGCTGGATAAAGACCAGCGTGATGCGAAACTGACCCGGGATGCTGTTGCCGCGATAGGTCGCTTGCTGGGTTTGACGGCCGGTCAAGACGGCCGCATCATTGTTGTAGACGCGCACCCTGACCTCGTCCAGGCTGAAAGACTCGTATTTCAGGTCACCGGCCTCGTGCCGCGCGAGCCACTCCTGTTTTGTCAACATGAAGCCGAGCGGCCCTATCCCGATGAAATCATCCGAAAGGCGCCTCTCAAGGGAAGCGGTATCACCATGCAATTCAGCGTTTGCCCAGGCGTCTGCCAGTTGCACTACCTCTTCTTGTGTATGTTCATTGTTCATTAGATTCACTCCTTTACTATTGCAAGTTGATGGTCTACTTCAGTCGTCAAGCCCAGGTGCGGTGACCCAGTGCTGCTCGTGCAGCGGGTGTCGAAAGGCCCACCAGGACGACGACGAGCACCCCAAGGATGACGCGATGATAGATGGTGTTGGCCATCGTGCTGGGGCCGGCGCCGAGGGCGAGCGCAATGATCCCCAGCAGGACGCCCGCCACGGCAACGAGGTGGGCGGCCAGAGCGGCTCCCCAGGCCCACGTCGTGCGGGCGACCACCGCACAGGCACTCACGGCCAGCAACAGCCCGCACAGTCCTTCCACGATGGCGGCAGGAATGATGCGGGGTTCCGAGAAACCCAGCGGGATACCCACGTGCATGAGGGCCGCGAACAGAAACGTCACGGCTTCTGCCACCATCAGCACGGTGATCATCGTGACGACGGTGGTGAAGCTCCGAGTAGTCGTCTTCATCATGCAAACTCCTTTCTCCTAAATGGATACCTGTGCCCGAATGCAGACCGGCGCAGCCAGCTGAGCGTACTCAGAGGTCAGCGACGGCGGGGATGACCTCACGCCCGATGACCTCGAGCGGCTCGATGCGGTACACGTGCGGGACGACCCCCAGGACCGTCTGAATCCCCATGCCGGCGAGCCAGCGCAATTGGCTGATGAGTTCGCCCACTTTGGAGCCATCCTCGCCCACATCGAAGGCAAATGCGCAGGTCTTCTCAATTGCGTTGTAGTCACGGCCCTCGGCCTCACAATGCTTGCGCAGGACCTCCAGTTTCTGCGGGATCTGTGGACCGGGCTGCAGGTTGCAGGCATCGGCGTAGCGAGCGACCAGGCGCAAGGTCCTTTGCTCGCCGCTCCCGGCGATCAGAATCGGCGGATGTGGTCTCGTCAGGCTCTGCGGCAGGTTGAACGGGCGCTCGATGTGGTAGTACTTCCCCTCGAACGGGCGCTCGTCGCCTTTTTCACCCTGCCACATGCGCAAGCAGATCTGGAGCATCTCCTCCAGCCGCTCGTAGCGCTCTTTCAATGGCGGGAAGGGCAGGCCAGAGCCGACGGCCTCCTCTTCGTAATCGCCGGCGCCAATGCCCAGCCACGCACGGCCACCCGAAAGCACATCCAAGGTCGTGACCGTTTTGGCAAGCAAGATGGGGTGCCAGTACGGGCTTGCCGTGGCCAGGGCGAGCAGCTTGATGCGGCTGGTGTGGGCCGCCAGGTAGGTCAGGGTCAGATAGCACGAGGGTACCTCGCGCTCCGGCCCACCAAGGTAGTGGCTTTGCCACACATGATCCATCACGCTGATGCGATCAAAGCCCCAGGCCTCGGCAGCCTGCGCGATCTTGACCAGGGTGGGGCCAAGCTGGCCTGCTCCTCCCGGCCAGGTATAGTCATAAATGTGCAGTCCCAATTTCATGATGTACCTCCTCTCTCTATGGAACGATGTAGCCGCCATCAACAGGCAGCGTCACACCCGTCACATAGGAGGCCGCATCGGAGCAGAGCCAGAGAATGGCCTCAGCTATTTCGTGTGGATCGGCCAGTCGCCCCAACGGTATTCCAGCGGTCATGCGCTGCCGGGTCTGCTCATCGGCGATCCAGCGTTCGTTCACCGGGGTCAGGGTCGTACCGGGGGCAACGGCATTGATGCGAATGTGCTGCCTGGCATATTCGAGGGCGGCCGCTTTCGTCAGGCCGACGACGCCATGTTTACTGGCGATGTAGGGAGCGATGCCACCTCCGGCCCACGGGATACGCAACGAGGTTGAAGTAAGCGAGCGGAGATGCGGAAAGTGTGTTTCGGTGGAGAGTGGGTCATTTTGTGTCATACTGAGAGCGTGTTGAGATGATAGCTCCCTTCTCTGAGAAGATTGGTCGCTCTTGACACCCGTTTAGCCCAGGCTTGGCGAGCGGGATTCAAAATGACAGGAGAACGCATGAGTACGGACAATCCTTCCTCTGTGAGTATTCAGGCCGAAGCCTTGCCAATTGCCTCGGTGCCTGCGTGGTTTGGCGAAGTGGCTCTTCTCGCCCACACGTTGACCCGTCTGGGCTTGCTTGCAGAAATCTCCGAGCGTGTTCGCTTC
>Ga0209648_10004110_pt1 | contig 12322 bp, 13 predicted proteins | sample GraSoi2013_115cm_FD_185830 | JGI IMG/M metagenome (GOLD analysis project Ga0209648, IMG submission 185830) | Grasslands soil microbial communities from the Angelo Coastal Reserve, California, USA - Sample 9_17_2013_115cm (SPAdes) (version 2) | ecosystem: Environmental > Terrestrial > Soil >...
CGAGTTTGCGGTTTGTGGTGGTGCGCGACTCCGACGGTAAGCCGGTGAGGAACGCGGAGGTGGTACTGCATCCGGTGAAACGCAAGGGAAAGCAGGCGAAGGGAGAGATGGAATTGAAGACGGACCCAGAGGGGCGGACGAGCGTTAACGGGATTCCGTATGGTCCATTGCGTGTGCAGGTGCTGGCGCCGCATTTTCAGACTTTCGGGGAAGACTATGAGATCAACAAGGCGGAGATGGAGATTACGGTGAAGTTAAAGCGTCCGGGGGGACAGTACTCGGTGTATGAGAATCACGGGGACGAGAAGAAGCCGCAGTAGCGATACAGAAGGAAGGCTGGGCGCGGTGAGTGGAGGAGGACGTGGTACTTGTGGGAGGTGACAAGGGGAGACGAGTGTCCTACAATCGGCTGCCATGGGAATCCAGGAACTAAAAGTCGAGCGCTACGAAGGAGTGGCGGACGATCAGCGGATTCTGCTTCTGAGCGGGCCGATCACCATGGAAACCGCGCCGCAATTCGAGCGGGCGGTGTGCCATGAGAGCGCGGAGACGATGATTCTGGATTTGTCGGATGTCCCTTTCATCGATTCGGTGGGATTGGGGTCGCTGGTAAGAGCGTATGTATCGCATCAGAAAAAGGGACGGTGCCTGGTGCTGACGGGAATGAAGCCGAGGGTGCGCAAGGTTATGGAAATGACCAAAGTGCACGATTTCTTCGTGACCTTTGGCACCACGTGGGAAGCGGTGGAAGCGCTGGCTAACACCGGGACGGCTTGATGGAGAGATGGGCGCCTCGCGAGCCTGCCCGATTTTGCCGAAGCCCCGAGCGAAACCGAGGGGGAAGTCGAAGGGTACAGCCGCGTGGTCCGCGCGGTTTCCTGAATCGAAAGCGGTGGCGCGCCATCTAAACGGCATTGGTTGCGTAGTGCGCCGCTGACGCCTATGAATCTTCTTTACCGGTATTCCAAGCAGTATTGGAAACTTTTTGTGGCCGCCCTTTTGTTGGCCGCGACCAATCAAATCTTTTCCCTTCTGGACCCCCTGATTTTTCGTCATGTAATCGACAGCTACGCCACCAAGTATCACCAGTACACGCAAGGGCAATTTATCCGCGGGGCGGGCCTGTTGCTGCTGGCGGCGGTGGGAGTGGCGTTTGTGTCGCGGGTGGCCAAGAATTTCCAGGACTATTTCGTCAACGTGATCGTGCAGCGCTTGGGCGCGAAGATGTACTCGGACGGGATCCGGCATTCGTTGGATTTGCCTTACCAGGTGTTCGAAGACCAGCGCAGCGGCGAAACCTTGGGCAAGTTACAAAAGGTTCGCAGCGACGTGGAGCGGTTTATTACTGCTGCCATCAATGTGCTTTTCATTTCGATGGTCGGCATCGTTTTTGTGATGATCTACGCCTTCCGGGTGCACTGGGCGATAGCTCCCGCGTTTCTGATCACGGTGCCACTGCTTGGAATTATCAGCTCGATACTGAGCAAACGGATCAAAAAAATGCAAAAGACGATTGTTGCCGAAACCACCGCGCTGGCGGGTTCGACAACGGAGTCGCTGCGCAATATTGAATTGGTGAAGAGCCTCGGCCTGGCGCATCAGGAAGTGGAGCGGCTCAACGGGATCACGGCCAAGATCTTGAAACTCGAACTCAAGAAAGTGAAGTACCTGCGCAGCCTGAGTTTCATCCAGGGGACGGCCGTCAACGCATTGCGCACCAGCATTTTGTTTTTAATGCTCTATTTGATTTTTCGGCAGGAGATCACCATCGGGCAGTTTTTCTCGCTGATGATTTATTCGTTTTTCATTTTTACGCCATTGCAGGAGTTGGGGAACGTCATCAATATTTATCGCGAGACGGAAGTCTCGCTGCAGAACTTTCAGCAGATCCTCGACACCCCGCGCGACCCGAAGCCCGCCGATCCGGAACCAGTTGATGAGCTCATGACCTTGCAGTTTGAGCAGGTCAGTTTTCAGCATCAGAGTTCTTCGCTTCTGGCGTTGGACGAGATCGGTTTCAGCGCGGCTCGGGGAGATACGGTCGCGTTTGTCGGACCGTCTGGGGCAGGGAAGTCAACGCTGGTGAAGCTTCTGGTGGGCCTGTACGCTCCGAAAGCGGGCGAGATTCTGTACAACGGGATTCCATCGAATCGCGTAGATCTGGACCTGCTGAGAGAAAAGATCGGATTTGTAACGCAGGACACGCAGCTGTTTTCGGGCTCGATTCGCGAGAACCTGCTCTTCGTGAATCCGAGGGCGACGGACGAAGAATGCATGGAGGTTTTGCATCAAGCAGCCGCGCACAGCCTGCTTTCACGCGCTGACCGCGGATTGGACACTCTGATCGGCGAAGGTGGCGTGAAGGTTTCGGGCGGCGAGAAGCAGCGGCTTTCGATTGCCCGCGCGCTGCTTCGGCATCCGCAGTTGCTGGTGTTTGATGAAGCGACGTCTTCGCTTGATTCGCTGACGGAAGAAGAAATCAGCCGCACCATCCGCGAGGTCGCAACCAATCAGGAAGCGATCACAATTCTGATTGCGCATCGTCTCTCCACCGTGATGCATGCCGATCGAATCTACGTGCTGGAGCGTGGACGCATCGTTGAATTTGGACGGCACTCTGAACTGCTCGACCAAAAAGGTCTGTACTACGCGATGTGGCGGCAGCAGGTCGGCGAACGCGAGGCGGTCGCGCAGGCGAAGTAGAGCGAATTTGCTGGTAGAGGGCCGGGCGTCCCCGCCCGGCTGGACGGGCAAGACGCCCGTCCCCACACGGACTTTTATCCGGCCAGAGACTCGATGGCTCGCACTGCGTCCGGCGGGAGCATCAAGTCGCGGCTGGCTAGATCCTGCTGCATGTGCCCGGCGTCGGAAGTACCGGTCAAAGGCAGTATCCCGACGCTGCGGGCAAAACTGAAAACGACCTGGGGCGGCGTGGCGTCGGTGCTCGCGGCCAGATTGGCGATCAGAGGATGGTGTAGCACCTCCTGATTTGCAGTGAGAAGCGAGAATCCCTGATAGATAATTTTGTGTTCGCCGCAAAACAATCGCACGGCGCGGTCCCAGCCGAGGTGTGCGTAGCAGCGGTTTTGCACGAATGTGGGAAGTTCGGCTTGGCCGGCTGCCATTTGCTGCAGGTGGCGCAGTGAGACATTGCTTACTCCGAGCAGACGAGTGCGGCCGGCATCGCGCTCTTTGCGCATCGCCTCCCAGACCTCGGCGTCAACATCGGCCCAGTCGTAGTTGGAGGAGGACCCGTGCAGCACGTAGCTGTCGACGTGATCGGTCGCGAGATGGTCGAGCGAACTGGCCATCGACTGCGCGACCTGAACCGAAAGCGAAGCCGCGGGATCGTAGGGCAGGCGGTGGTCCTGTCCGCGCCGATAGGTAAATTTCGTTTGCAGAAAAAGATCGTCGCGCGTGACCAGCCGTGCGCGATAAGCGGCTGCCAATCCCTGACCAACTCCGGCTTCGAAGTAATGCCGTCGCTGGTTCGCCGTGTCGATGCCGCGAAAGCCCATGCGCAGCGCGAGTTCGGTGAGGGCGGGGGTTCGATCTTCCTTCCAGGCGGTGCCGTAGAGAAAATCGGGAACGGGTGAAGGCGAGTGCGTTGGCATCGACCTATTCACGTGATCACGGGAATGTTACTAACTCCCGCGGTGCCGAAGACGCGGCGGTAGCGTTCGATTTCGGACGGCGTACCCAGCGCCTTGGCGTAGTTGTCGGAGAGCTTCACCGCGGGCCTGCCTTCTGCTGTCGATACCTTGCAGATCAGGCTGACCGGGTCAAAGTCGCCGCCGTCGGCGGGATCGCACCCGCGGAAATCGTTGGTCAGAAGAGTTCCCCAACCTGCGCTGAAACGAATGCGCTGCCCGGGGGTCCACTTTAGCGGATCGAGGAAATCGGCGGCGGTGCGAAAGTCGCTTATCGTGACACCGCTTGCGAGCGCCCCACCAAAATAAGCGTGCAGTCCGAGGATGTCATCGACATCGAGTGCGTCCGACGCGATGATGAGCTTGTCATGCGGGTTGCGGCCGCGTCCCTTGAGCCACTCGATATATTCGTCGCCTGCCACGTAAGGATTTTTGCTGTCGATGCGCTGGCCCGTCCAATCGGCGGTCCATTCGGGGGCATGGTCGAGAAATTGCGAAGTTCCGAAAGTATCCGGCAACATGATGCGCAGAGCGCCTTCGTAGGTGGCCTGCCACAACTCGAGGACCCGGTACTGCGATGCTTTCAAGGCATCGTCATCCGGCGCCAGTGCGGCGAGGACCATAGGGATCTCATGCGCGTTGGTTCCGATGGCTTCCAGATCGTGCTTATGGGCGAGGAAGGCGTTCGAGGTTCCGGTAAAAGCGCTGCCGAGATTCGCGGCCATAGCGTTGACCACGTACTCCTGCCAGAGAAAGCTGTGGCGGCGCCGGGTTCCGAAGTCGGCCACGGCAAGCCCAGGAACGCCGCGCAGGCGCTCGATCTTGCTCCACAGTTTTGTTTTCGCCCGGGCATACAGAATGTCGAGACCGAACTCGCGTAGTTTTTTCATGGCGGCTCGCGTCTTGAGTTCATCGAGGATGGAAAGCGCATAGAGTTCCCACATCGTGGTCTCGGTCCAAAGGCCGTCGAACGAGAGATGGAATTGTCCATCCTTGACCGATAGCTCATAGTCCGACAATCGGAAGTCGCGTTCCAGCCACTCCAGAAAGGCGGGCTCGAAGATTCCGCGGCGGCCATAGAAAGTGTTGCCGGCGAGCCAAACCAGTTCCGACCTTCGAAACCGGAGGCGGCGCGCGTGCTCCATCTGGTGGATAAGCTCCTCGCGCGGGAACATCTCCGCGAGGCGCACGGAAGTGGCGCGGTTGAACAGCGAGAACGACACCTTGGTTTTCGGGTAATGCTTCCAGATGAACTGGAGCATCAGCAGTTTGTAGAAATCGGTATCGAGTAGCGACCTGGTAACCGGGTCGAGTTCCCAGTTGTGGTTGTGCGCTCGCTCCGCGAAGTTGACGATCATTGCGTACTATCCTCTGTGACGGTGTCGAGAAAATCAACCGCGGTTACTTGTGAGGTGCCTTTTTCGTGGCTTAGCTGACTTTGGGAAGGCAAACACGGTACTATCGAATTTCTGCATGAGATTGCCTCGACCCGTCACCGCCGCACCCCGGAGTTGGAGTTGCTCATCGTTATTTTTTGCGACGGGGCCAGCTCACGGCTGGGCAGAGTTCTCCGGCCGAGCGGTGCACGCGCTGGCGGTCGGGGTTCTGCCCGCGATGTTCCTTCTGCGATCGAACCGCGACGAGATTTACAACATTCTCTGGGCGTTGGTGTTTGGTTTTGCCACGCTGAATATTTTGAGCCTTGGCGCGCGCCGTTTCGAGGAGGAAGAGGCTGGCCTGAACTTTGGGGAGATTCTGGCGATTCTGGTTGTGGTGGTGTCGATCGTCCTGCTGGGTTGGGAGATGCTGTATGTCTTCCACATTCTGCCGATTCGTCTCACGCCGCGGTGACGCGGATTGCGGTATGATCGGCTGTGGTGAAACGCGAATCCAATTTTCGTGAATCTAATTTTGACGTGACTTGCCCCTGCTGCGGCGCGGTCATGAAAATCGACGCTGCCACGCGCGCCATAATCGCGCATACCGCGCCGGTCAAGCCAAAAACCTTCAACGACATGGAAGAAGCGGCTCGCGCCATGAAAGAACAGGACAGCCGGCGCGACTCGATCTTCCGCCAATCAGTGGAAGCGCAAAAGCATGCCTCGGAACTGCTGGAGAAAAAATTCCAGGAGGCGGTGAAGAAGGCCAAAGAGACGCCGGACACGGGACGGCCGATCCGGGACTTCGATTTGGACTGAGCTCTCGTCGCTTGCTCACCGCCGAGACGCCGAGAAACGCAAAAGCTTAAATGACTCGACCTCTTCTGCTCGGGCATCGCGGCGCGCGGGCTTTCCGGCAAATTCCTGAAAATACTTTGGCATCGTTTGAGCTTTGTTTGCGGCATGGGTGCGACGGGTTTGAGTTTGACGTTCGCCGGCCTGCTGACGGGCTGGCTGTGATTTGCCACGACGCGACTGTCGGTGGAATGGAGATTGCGAATACTGCTTCTGAAACCCTGCCGTTACCTACACTGGAAGATGTTCTGCGGCAATTTGCTCACCGGGCGTTTCTCGATATCGAGTTGAAGGTAGCGGAGCTGGAGGCGCAGACGCTCGCAGAGTTACGCAAGCATCCGCCGCAAAAGGGATACGTGGTTTCGTCGTTTCTTCCCGAGGTGCTCACGGCAATCCACGAGCTAGATCCGGTGATTCCGCTGGGAATTCTTTGCGATTCGCAGGATCAGCTTCGAGGTTGGGGCCAAATGCCTGCGCAGTGGGTGATTCCGCAGTTCAAACTGGCGGACAGGGAATTGGTCGAACTGGCTCATGCGGCAGGGAAAAGAATCATGGTCTGGACGGTCAATCGCGCCGAGCGCATGCGCGAGTTCGCAGCGTGGGGGGCGGATGCGATCGTCTCGGATGAGACGCAACGAATCGTAGAGATCGTTTCCCCACGCTGATGGACCCCGTCCCCCGGGAAGCGGAGTCCGCAGATCGAAAAATTGGCGTTCTACTCCGTGATGACTCTGTCCGCCCACTCTACTAAAGACACGAAGATTGCCGGGTTTCCGAACTTAGCGCCAAAGTTCGCCAGATCTTCCTCTGCGACGCCGCGAGCGCGGGAACAGGCGCCACAAGCATAGATGGGAACCTTCTTGGCAGCCAGTTTCGTCAGGGACTCCACGATCGGCGGCCAACCCACCGGAGTTACGGAATTCGCCACGGCCTTACGCATCAGTGATACAGCTTCGCCCAATAAAAAGATTTGCACCTCGTGTCCCGCTTCCGACAGGGCCAGTCCATGAGAAAACGGGAACGCGGCCTTGGTGGGATCGTCGGATCCCCAAGCGCTCTTCATCATGATCTTCAGCGGTTTCTTTGAGGTTGGGGCTTGCGCCTGCATCCCAGCAGCAAAAAATGGGAGTGCCACAATCTGGGACAGCCGGGTGAGAAAGTCGCGCCTTGCCATGCAATTCTCCAGTCGGTTGATTGACGAACGGAAGCGCTCCATCTTACCCGATTCTGAATCCCGATTCTGAATCGATGATAGCTTTTGTTTCCACGTAACTGGTCGGTCCGCAGTTTGCCGCCGCAAGATCGGTCATTTACAGTGGAGGCTCATGTCCACCACCGGCGAACGATTCGAGCGAGCGGTTCAGATCATGGCGCGGCTGCGGGCTCCGGGCGGATGCCCGTGGGACCGCGAACAGACCTTCGACACCATCAAGCCCTACACCCTGGAAGAAACTTACGAAGTCCTCGAGGCTATCGACAATCGCGATTGGCCGGAACTGACCGGCGAATTGGGTGACCTGCTGTTGCAGGTGCTCTTCTATTCCCAGATGGCCAGCGAGGAAGGCCACTTCTCGGTGGATGATGTGCTGGACCGGCTTTCTAACAAACTGGTGGACCGGCATCCGCATGTGTTTGGTGAAGTGAAAGCGGACACCCCTGCCGAGGTGCTGCGCAATTGGGAGGCCCTGAAAGCGCAAGAGAAAGAGAAAACGAAACGGGTGGCGGCGGAGGGAGGTAAGGAGGAGGGCAAGGCGGACGGCGCGCAGGCCGATGCTCAATCAGTGCTCGCAGGTGTGTCGTCGAGAATGCCCGCGCTATTGGAGGCCTATAAACTCAGCTCGCGCGCGGCGCACGTGGGATTTGACTGGCCGGAGGTGGAAGGTCTCTTCGAAAAGCTTGCAGAAGAAACCGCGGAGTTGCGCGAAGAAATGAAGGCCGCGCCCGTCAAGGCGGCATCGGCGACCGGGATTGCCGGGTCGGGAAAGCCGCAGGTTCCGCCGGAGCTGCGCGAGCGATTGGAAGATGAAGTCGGAGACCTGTTCTTCGTTCTGGTCAACATAGCACGTTATCTATCGCTCGATCCGGAGTCGGCGTTGCGGAAGACGAATCGCAAATTCAAGCGCCGGTTTCAATGGATGGAGGAGCGCCTGCGCGCCAGCGGGCGAGCGCCACAGCAGGCGTCGATGGACGAACTGGAAACACTATGGCAACAGGCGAAGCAGCAGGAAAAACCAGCGTGACTGAAGCGACGGCGGGCAGAGTGACCATCCGTAAGTGCGAGGCGCTTGAGGAAATGCGGGCGTGCTTTGCGCTGCAGAAAGAAGTATGGAAGTTCGAGGATGCGGACCTGATTCCGGTGCGGATGTTTGTTGTGGCATCGAAGATTGGCGGCCAGGTGATTGGCGCATTCGTCGAAACCGACGGCGCAAACGAACTGGTCGGCTTCGCCGTCGCGATTCCGGGAATGCGGAACGGCCACTGCTACCTGCACTCGCACATGCTGGCCGTCCGCCAACGATATCGCAATGGCGGACTGGGACGGCGGATCAAGCTCCATCAGCGTGAAGACGCTCTGGCGCGAGGGTTCGAACTGATGGAGTGGACGTTTGATCCGCTGGAGATCAAGAACGCCTATTTGAATATCGAGAAGCTGGGTGCGATTGCGCGACGCTACAACGTGAATCAGTACGGGATCACGTCGTCACCGTTGCAGGGAGGTCTGCCCACAGACCGGCTGGTGGCGGAGTGGTGGATGAAGTCAAAGCGGGTCGAAGCGGTGCTGGCAGATGCTCCGCGCGCGAAGTTCGAATGCCGCACGCGCATCGATGTGCCGGCGGAGATCTACGAATGGAAGGCAGCGGCGGCGACGCGGGCGCGGGCGCTTGCGGTGCAGGCCAACAATTGTGAGCGGTTTAGCAAGGCGTTTGAAGAAGGCCTTAGCGTTCTCGGCTATGAGCGTGACGACGGCGGAAATGGCCGGTTCCTGCTGGGAGACTGGGACGAAGCCTGGCGGTATTAGCAGGCTGCGGCCGTCTGGCCTCCCATAGAGACGCGGCTTGCCGCGTCTCCGGTTGCGGGCAAGCCCCGTCTCTACAGCACAGCCGCTTGCCGTTGCCAGGTGCTCCCTTCTATACTTGCGGCTTTCGATCCTGTTGGCCTGCTAAGGGTAAGTCCGGGTCCATCCACCAACCAACTATGAAAATCGAATCGATAACTCTGCGTGAAATTCACATGCCGCTCGTGCATTTTTTCGAAACGAGCTTTGGCCGCGTTTATAGCCGCCGCATCCTGCTGGTGACTGTCGAGGCCGATGGAGTGCAGGGCTGGGGCGAGTGCGTTGCCGGAGAAGATCCGTTTTACAGCTCGGAATGGACTGAAACCGCGTGGCCCACGATCAAGCATTATCTGGCGCCGTTGCTGCTGCAGAGCGAGTTGGATTCCGGTCGGGATTGTGAGGCGCGGTTCGCCAGAGTCCGCGGCCACCGCATGGCCAAAGCCGCGCTCGAAAACGCGGTGTGGGACGCCGAGGCGCGGCAGAAACAACAGCCGCTCTGGAGGTTACTGGGAGGAACGCGGCGCGAAATCGCCTGCGGCGTTTCGATCGGCATTCAGGACACGCCTGAGCAACTTCTGCAGAAGGTCGAAACTGAGTTGGCGGCGGGGTATCGGCGGATCAAGATCAAGGTGAAGCCGGGATGGGATCTGAATGTACTGGAGAAGATCCGCGGTCGCTGGGCGGATATTGTTCTCAGTGTGGATGCGAATTCCGCTTACACGCTCGACCAGGTCGAGCACCTGCGCAAATTCGACGCCTTCAACCTGCTCATGATCGAGCAGCCGTTATGGAACGACGAAATCTATCTCCATGCGCGGTTGCAGAAAGCCATCCAGACGGCGATCTGCCTGGACGAATCCATTCTTAATGCGCGAGACGCCGATTTTGCGCTTGAGACCGCCGCCTGCCGGATCGTCAACATCAAGGTGGGCCGTGTGGGCGGTTTCAGCGAGGCGATCAAAATTCACGATGTCGCCGTGCGCCACAGCGTTCCGGTGTGGTGCGGCGGGATGCTGGAGTCGGGAGTGGGCCGCGGGCACAACATCGCGCTATCGACGCTCGAAAATTTCCGCCTGCCCGGAGATGTGTCGGCATCGAAGCGTTATTGGAAACAGGACATCATCGAACCCGAAGTGGAAGTCCGCGCCGATGGAATGATCGCCATCAGTGATGCGCCCGGAACCGGCTACCAGGTGCGCGAAGACCTGGTGCGGAAGTTCACCGTGCGTGAAGAAACGTTTCGCGCCGCGAAATAAGCAGGCACGTGAGTTTCCCGTAGAGACGCGGCTTGCCGCGTCTCCCTATGCGGTGCAAGGGAGACGGGGCAAGCCCCGTCTCTACACGAGTCGTTCACTTGTGGGCGACTCTCCTGGCAGCGGAATTTTCGGCCACCGACGATTCTTCCTTCTTCAGTAATTCCACCGCTTGGGCGAACGTCAGGTCTGAGGGAACTTGCTTGAAGTCGGTGAAAATTTCCCTCGAAGTGATGGAGAGATGTTTCACGAGCAGGATCTTCCCGGTGAAGCTCATGCTCATGTTTGATATTTCCCAGAGATTGTCGCCAACGTCCTGCTGCTGAACCGTGAAGCGGCCACCCCGATCGAGGTGTCCGAGAATTCCCCACCCGAAGCCAACTTCCTTGAGGAGCGTGCCGTCAATGCTGGCAAGGCGGTTGCAGACGGCGTCCACCAGCACGTCGCCCCGCATGCCGGTCAGGACCTCTTCTACGCGCGACGGCGGTTGGTACTGGGGATTCGGCCGGAATTTCAATTTGACAAGAGGGTCGCCAGCCCGTCCAATGCCTGCCGAACTCTGGTCTTCTCCTGCATACTCAAACAGGAAGGCGTCGGGCAGCGCGCGCACGATGCGAAGAGTGCGCTCGGCGTTTTCGCGCTCCTGGGTGCGCTTTTTTTTCAGTTCTTCGGGATTTTTGATGAAGCGTTCGACACGCGCCTCTTCCGCCTGCCGCTGTTCGGGAGTCAGAGGTTTGCCGTTGTTGGCGACCGTCAAGCCGGCAGTACCCTCCTTGGTCTCGACATAGAGTCTCGTCGTGGATCCCTTAGGCGTGGTCTTGGTGCCGCGAAACAGGAAATGGGCGGTGTCGTCATTGGCCGCCTTAATTTCGTTCTGCACAGCTTTGCGCACCAGGTCCGCCGGATCCCGATACGAAGAAACCGTCGCTGGCTGCGTGGCAAAACTGGCTACGGCGAGCAGCAGAGCCCATGCGCCAGTGTGAGCGATGGCGCAGGCGACAGAGTTGCGCGAGATAGAGTTGCGCGAGACAAAGTTCGAGCTAGAGTTCGACCCGCACTTGACGATCGCTATCATTGGACTCGGCACGTTGCTTCCGTTTAGACGATGGTAGCAAACTGGAGGTTGCATCGGGGCGGGATGAAGTCGCGCTTTCCGCTCGCTGTTGTAAGTTTCTGACGGAGAATGATTTCCGGCTGCCGTGGCGCGCCGCAAGGGGGCGGATGATTTACAATCGGTGGATTCGCGGCGAACAGAGCGCGAGATGGAAGATGGAGGCCAAAGCATGAATGCTCCGCAGACCGGAGAATTCGCCCACATCGGCAAGTCGGTGGTAATCAAGGGAGAGGTGTCGGGATCCGAAGACTTGTACGTGGATGGCAACGTCGAAGGCAACATTGAGCTCCGCAACCACAGCCTGACGGTTGGGCCGAACGGAAATGTGAAGGCCAACGTCAGCGCCAAGGCCGTTATGATCCAGGGTAAGTTGGATGGGAGCGTCAACGCCTCCGATCGCGTGGACTTGCGAAAGTCGGCGGTCGTAACCGGCGACGTGACCACGCAGCGCATCGCCATTGAAGAGGGCGCGTTCCTGAAAGGCAAGGTTGATATTCAGAAAGAGGCCGGGAAGGCGGCGGTGCCCGCGTCTTCGTAAGAACGGCGGGCTGATCGCGCGACCCGGCGCATTCATCGATGGCATCTGTTTCTGACAACGTAATGAAATTCTTTCGGAACTCTTCGAACCAGACTGCGGGCGCCGCAGCCCAGCAGAGGCTGACCCGCCGGTCGAGCGGCATGGGGGAGATTTCACGGCTGCTGAATTCGGAGGAGGCGCTGTGCGTGCTCGACATGGGCGCGACCTCCGCCAATAACATCCGCTTTTTCACCGGTAAGGGACACAAGAATTACAGCGAAGATTTGTTGCGGTCGTCACTCGAGCCCGCCCTGCGCATTCAGGACAGCGACGGAAACCCTGTTCTCGACAGCAAGAAGTTTCTCGATGAAAACCTGGTGTACGGGAACGCTAAGTTCGACGTGGTGCTGTGCTGGAACCTGCCGGATTACATGGAAGAAAGCCTGGTGAAGCCGACCATCGACCGTTTGTGGTCGGTGATGAAGCCGGGCGGATTACT
>Ga0209648_10004111_pt1 | contig 12320 bp, 5 predicted proteins | sample GraSoi2013_115cm_FD_185830 | JGI IMG/M metagenome (GOLD analysis project Ga0209648, IMG submission 185830) | Grasslands soil microbial communities from the Angelo Coastal Reserve, California, USA - Sample 9_17_2013_115cm (SPAdes) (version 2) | ecosystem: Environmental > Terrestrial > Soil >...
GAGCGATCGAATAGGCATAGCTCGACCTTTTCGGCATGCGCCGAAAAAATCGCAAAGTTCAGACCCTCACCGTCCCAAGTGGCCCCGAGCGGGTACGGGCGACCCGGCCAGACCTTCCACGGTGAAGCCATCAGCGACGATCAATCCGGGGTAAAGACCAATGCGCCGAGCGGTGGCAAGTTCAAGCATATCGAGTTGGGGTGGCCATGCATCGGATACGAGTCGGCATGAACCTCTCCCGCATTGCCGATGCCGCTACCGCCATACTCCACCGCGTCGGTGTTGATACGCTCGCGATAGCGCCCCGGCCGTGGCACCCCTATTCGATAGTTCTCGCGCGGAATCGGGGTGAAGTTGCAGATGATGATAGCGACTTCGTGCGGATCCCGGCCGCGTCGCAAATAGGACACGATGCTTTCAGCCGCGTTCGCCACGTCGATCCAGTGGAACCCCTCGGGCTCGCAATCCAGACGGTGCAACGCCGGCGTGCTGCGGTAGAGATGATTGAGATCGCGCACCAGACGCTGGATCCCCTCGTGCAGCGGTTCGCCGAGCAGCTGCCAATCGAGCCCGATATCGTGGTTCCACTCGCGCTCCTGGGCGAACTCGCCACCCATGAACAGCAGCTTCTTGCCCGGGTGGGTCCACATGAAGGTGAAATAAGCTCGCAGATTGGCGAAGCGCTGCCAGCGATCGCCGGACATCTTGCCTATCAGTGAGCCCTTGCCGTGCACCATCTCGTCATGGCTGAGCGGCAGGATAAAGTTTTCGTGAAAGGCATAAAGCAGGCCGAAGCTAAGGTCGTTGTGGTGGTATTTCCGGTGGATCGGATCCAACGACATGTACCGCAACGTGTCGTGCATCCACCCCATGTTCCATTTGAAGCCAAAGCCGAGCCCGCCGACATAAGTCGGGCGCGACACCATCGGCCAAGCGGTCGACTCCTCGGCCACTGAGGTCGCGCCCGCCTCCCCGAAAACCAGCTCGTTCATTCTGCGCAAGAACGCGATCGCTTCGAGGTTCTCGCGCCCGCCAAAAGCGTTCGGGATCCATTGCCCCTGGTTGCGGCTGTAGTCGAGGTACAACATCGAGGCGACCGCATCGACCCGGATGCCGTCGATGTGGAACTCGCGCAGCCAGTAGAGCGCGCTCGACAGCAGGAAATTGGCTACTTCACGGCGACCGTAATTGTAGATCAGTGTGTTCCAATCGGGATGATAGCCCTGCCGTGGGTCGGCGTGCTCGTAAAGCGCCGTACCGTCAAAGCGGCCGAGCCCGTGCGGGTCGGTCGGGAAATGCCCGGGAACCCAATCCAACAGCAATCCCAGCCCTGATCCATGGCAGGCGTCGACAAAGGCGCGGAAATCGTCGGGCGTTCCATAACGGCTGGTCGGCGCAAACAGCGAGATCGGCTGGTATCCCCAAGAGCCGTCGAATGGATACTCCGCAATTGGCATCAGTTCCAGATGCGTGAAACCCATTTCGGTTGCGTAGGGGACGAGCTGGTTAGCGAGCTCGCGATACGTCAAATACCGCCCATTCTCGGCCAAGTTGCGGCGCCACGAGCCGAGATGGACTTCGTAGATCGAGATGGGCGCCTGACGGTCGTTGCGCTCCCACCGCTCGGCCATCCACCGTCCATCCTGCCACAGATGTCGCGACGGCTCGGCAATAATCGACGCCGTGTTCGGCGGCCGTTCGGAACGCTCGGCTTGCGGGTCTGCCTTGAGCGGTAGGAGCTGACCGTCGGCGCCCAGGATTTCGTACTTGTAGAGATGACCGGGGCGCAGGCCCGGGACGAACAGCTCCCAGAAGCCACCGAAATTTCGCATCGGCATCCGCCGGCCGTCCCATCCGTTGAAGTCGCCAACGACGCTGACCCGGTGCGCGTTCGGTGCCCACACCGCGAAGGCGACGCCCTCGACACCCTCATGTACCAGCGGATGCGCTCCAAGTTTGCGGTAGCTCGCCAGGTGGTTGCCCTCGGCGAGCAGATGAATGTCGATCTCGCCAAGCACTGGCGGAAAAGAATAGACGTCGTAGAACTCGTGTTGGGTGCCGCCGCTCGACACGCGTAGCCGATAGCGGAACGGCTTCTTGCGGTCGGGAATTTTTGCGACAAAGAAACCGTCGCGGTGGATTTGAACAGCCTTGGCCGCAACTTCGCCAGTCACGGATTCGACCACCCACATATCCTGTGCGCCCGGCAGCATCGCTCGGACGGATATTCCGCCCGTCGCCTCGTGCATTCCGAGAAATGAGAATGGGTCGCTGTGGCGCGCCTCGACCACTGCCGCGATTTGCGGATCAGGCCGCCGCAGCACGCTCAGCTCCCTCCACCCGCGCCAAGATGCCGAGGACACCTTTCAGCGGAATGTCGACCCAGCCGGGCCGGTTCGCCAGCTCGTAGGAGACTTCGTGGATCGCCTTCTCGAGTGTAAAGAACGCCATCATGCGCCCCTGAGTCTTGTTCGCCGGGTAGGCAACGCAACCACGCATCGTCTTACGATAGGCGGCGCGAAAACCGTCGACTGCCCGGTGCCGCCAAGCTTCGGCCAATTGCACCATTCTCGGTTCCGCCGCAGGCCGCGCTTCGGCGAGGTGACGCACGGCGGTGACGCTGGCATAATCAAACGAGCGGATCATCCCGGCGACATCGCGCAGCGGCGAACTTTTGCGTCGGCGCTCAGCCAGCGGTCGCGCTGGCTCCCCCTCGAAATCGACGATGAAGAAATCGTTCTTCACGACGAGAACCTGTCCGAGATGGAAATCTCCGTGAAAGCGGGTCTTTTGGGCCTCGACCTGGTCGGGGATCAGCAGACGAATTTGGTGGAAGAGGCGGTTGCGAAGGGCGATGAGGCGATCGGCGAGATCCTGCGTCGAGACCGGCAATTTCGCGCGCTCGCGCTCCAATTTCGACAGCACGTCAGCGGCGGCGGCCTCGAGCTCGCGCCGCCATTCAGCGACATCCTCGGCGGTTATCGGTTCCGGGGCGAAATCGGGGTCGTCGTGGCCCTGCTCGGCCAGCGCCCGATGCATTTCGGCGGTGCGAATCCCGAGCTGGCGCGCCAGTGCAAGAAAGAAAACGTCGGGATCAGGCAGGTCGGTCGGCCTGGTGCCTCCAGACAGCAACGCGTCGTCCAGATAACGCGTGAGATAATCCAGCGCCTGCGTCCAGCCGTCTCCCTGATTGCGGACAAAGCCGAACAGCACGCCTAGCGCATGTTCTTCCGGCGCGTCTTTGCCGCCGAGAGCGAGCTCCATGGTTGCCAGGAGCGGCGGGGTGTTCGCGAACCCGGCCCGTTCGCCCAGAAAGCGTGACATTTCGATCTCGGGATGCGGACCGGGTTGAAGGCGCCGGTAGATTTTGAGCATTCCGTAATCGTCGAAGATCACCGAGCTGTTCGACTGCTCTACCCCGGTGCGGCGGACGACCAAGCGCTCCGGCAAGACAGCTTGATCGAAGATCGGCGTCTTGTGGCAGCGGATCTCGCCGCCGTCCAGCGGCACCGTCGCGTCCTGCCGGATCGCCTCCATCATCGCCAATGTAAAACCATCCTGCGACAGAGCGTCGACAAGCGCTCCCTCCCGCCGGAATTGGCGCAATTCGGCCAGCGTGCTCGGGATCAGCCCTTGCCGCAGCTCGGTGTCGGCGGAGGACCAGATTGTGGCCAGCGGCAGGAAATAGCGCTGTCGGCCGCCGCGGGCGAGTTGCGCCTCGACAACCCCCGCCATGAAGGTTTCCGGTCCCGCTCCGTCCTGCCCCGGTCGGGTGATCTCGCCATGCGCCTGGACGGACGCGGTCTTGACCCGTTGGTCCTTTGCGCCGAACCAGCGCTGGCGCGGCAAAAAAGCGGTGATCACGTCGCTCTCGAGCTGCGGCAGGTTGGGCGGGCGAAACAGGTCCGGCCAACCATGCGGCATGACCAGAGTGACAAATTCCGGAGGTGCAGTTCGCAGGCTCGCGGCCTCTGCGGCGGTTGAAAGGAGTTCGAACCAGAAGAAGCTGTAGCCCTGCAAGGTGAGGAGGTAGGGCAGCTCCCCGATGGGCGGAAATACGCTGCGTCCGAGAAGCTCGACCGGCTGGCGGCCGCGCCAATCCGAGAGGTCGAGTTCCACTGCCTGGGGAGTCCGCGACAAATTGGCGACGCAGAGAACGATCTCGTCGCCATAGGCGCGCATATAGGCGATGACTTTGCGATTGGACGGGTACAGGAAATGCAGGGTGCCGCGACCAAAAGCGCGCCGCGAACGGCGCGCCGCGATCAGTCGCTTGAGCCAGTTCAGCAACGACGAAGGAGAGCGGCTCTGCGCCTCGACATTGACCGACTCGAACCCGTAGACCGGGTCCATGATCGGCGGCAGATACAGCCGGGCCGGATCGGCGCGGGAGAACCCGCCATTGCGGTCGAACGACCATTGCATCGGCGTGCGCACACCGTCACGATCGCCGAGGAACACATTGTCTCCCATGCCGATCTCGTCGCCGTAATAAAATACCGGCGTGCCGGGCATCGAGATCAGCAGCGCATTGAGAAGCTCGATCTTGCGCCGATCGTTCTCCATCAGCGGTGCGAGCCGCCGGCGAATGCCGAGATTCAACCGCGCGCGGCGATCGGCGGCATAATAATTCCACAGGTAATCGCGCTCGCGGTCGGTCACCATTTCGAGCGTCAGCTCGTCATGGTTGCGCAGGAACACCGCCCACTGGCAGGTCTCCGGAATATCCGGCGTCTGCCGCATGATGTCGGCAATAGGGTGACGGTCTTCGGTCGCTAACGCCATGTAGATGCGCGGCATCAGCGGGAAGTGGAACGCCATGTGGCATTCGTCGCCCGCGCCGAAATATTGCAGCACATCCTCCGGCCATTGATTGGCCTCGGCGAGCAGCAGCCGATGGTCGTAATGCATGTCGAGCTCGCGGCGCAGTCGCCGCAATAGCTCGTGGGTCTCGGGCAGGTTCTCGTTGGTCGTGCCCTCCCGCTCGATCAGATACGGCACGGCGTCGAGGCGCATGCCGTCGACCCCGAGATCGAGCCAGAACCGCATCACCTCGACAACGGCTTTGAACACCCGCGGATTGTCGAAGTTCAGATCGGGCTGGTGAGCATAAAAACGATGCCAATAATAGGCCTGAGCCACCGGGTCCCATGCCCAGTTGGATTTCTCGGCGTCGACAAAGATGATACGGGTTTCCGGGAACTTTTGGTCGGTATCGCTCCATAGGTAGAAATCGCGTAGCCGCGAGCCGGGTTTCGCGCGACGCGCGCGCTGGAACCAGGGATGCTGGTCCGAGGTATGATTGATGATCAGCTCGGTGATTACCCGGATATCGCGCCGGTGCGCCTCGCGGATGAAGGCCTTGAAATCGGCCATACGCCCGTAGGACGGATTGATGTTCCTGTAATCCGAGATGTCGTACCCGTCGTCGCGCAGCGGCGAGGGATAAAACGGCAATAACCATAGAGTGGTGACACCGAGGTCCTGCAAGTAATCGAGCTTGTGGCGCAATCCCTCGAAATCGCCGACCCCGTCATTGTCGGCGTCGAAGAAGGCCTTGACGTGCAGCTGATAGATGATCGCGTCCTTGTACCACAGTGGGTCGGACGTCACGGTGGGCGCGAGTATGCCGCCGGCAGGTAGCGGAGAGGCAGCGTCGTCGGGCGGCGTCATGCGGCGTCCGAAGGAAGCAAACGGAAAAGCAGCACGGGGTTGGTTTCGGGGTCGAGGTGAAAGCGCTGATAAGCGCCGCGGCAGGACACGACGCGTTGTGTGAACGCCTCCTCCAGCGAAAATTCTCCATCGGCGGTCAAGCCGAATTCACCTAGAGGGAGCTCGACAGTGTCCTCGTGGGCGTCGTGCGGATCGAGATTGACAATGATGATCACGATATTGGTCCGGTTAGCCGAGATTTTTGCGTAAGCGAGGATATTGGGGTCGGCGCATCCTAGAAAGCGCAGATTGATAAATTCCTGCATTACCGGGTTATTGCGCCGGAATCGATTGAGGACCGCTACATCCTCCTTGATGTTGCCGGGGCGATCCCAGTCCCAGACCTTATATTCGTATTTCTCGGAATGGAGATATTCCTCTCGCCCGGGGATCGGGGTGTTTTCGCACAGCTCGAACCCGTTGTAGATGCCGTAGACCGGAGACAATGTCGCCGCGAGCACGAGGCGGATGCGGAAGGCCGGCCTGCCCTCCTCCTGCAGGAAAACCGGCAGAATGTCGGGTGTGTTGGTGAAGAAGTTCGGCCGAAAATATTCGCTTGTCGGATACTGCATCAGCTCCGTGAGGTACTCGGTCAACTCTGCCTTGGTGTTGCGCCAGGTGAAATAGGTATAGGACTGGGTGAACCCTGCCTTGGCCAGCGCCCGCATCATCTTGGGCCGCGTGAACGCCTCGGCGAGGAAGATCGCCTCCGGGCACCGCGCCTTGACCTCACGGATCAGCCATTCCCAAAACGGCAACGGCTTCGTGTGGGGATTGTCGACCCGGAAAGTGCGTACGCCCTCGCCGACCCAGAACAACACGGCATCCCGCAATTCGGCCCACAATCCTTCGCGGTCCGGATTGTCGAAATCGACGTTGACGATGTCTTCGTATTTCTTGGGAGGATTCTCGGCGTATTTGATCGTCCCGTCGGGCCGGAACCGGAACCATTCCGGATGCTCGCGCACCCACGGATGGTCTGGTGCGGCTTGGATAGCGAAATCGAGCGCCACTTCCATTCCGAGCGCTGCCGCGGCGCGGACAAAACGGCGGAAATCGGCAAGTGTGCCGAGCTCGGGGTCGACTGCCCGATGCCCGCCTTCTTCCGAACCGATGGCATACGGGCTGCCTGGATCACCCGGCTCCGCAACCGTACTGTTGTCTCTACCTTTGCGGTTAACGCGGCCGATCGGATGGATCGGAACGAGATAGACGACGTCGAAGCCGAGCCGCGCGATTTCGGGGAGGCGCGCGATACAATCATCAAACGTAGCGCCTTTGCCGGGCTCTACACCTTGGCTGCGCGGGAACATTTCGTACCAGGCGGCAAAGCTCGCCGCCTTGCGGTCGACGACCACCTCCAGTTCACGCCGATAACGCACCGTATCGCTGCGCGTCGAACAGCGCGCCATTGCGTCACGAACCTCGGATGAGAGAAGCAGCTCGGCGCGGCCGGCGCTGTCGTGCAGCTCGAAATCGCGCAACATCTGCTGGATACACGCCCCGTCGCCGCCGCGCGCCAGCGCCAGCGCGGCCTCCACCATATCCCGCCCCTCGACGAGTTCGAGATCGATGCTCTGGCCTGCGGCCAGCTTCTTTTCGACCTCGTCGCGCCAGCTTTCGAAATGATCGGTCCAGGCCTCGATCGTGTACCGCCAGAGTCCGACCGCATCCAGCCGGAAGCGGCCGACCCAGCGATCGTTGTCGAAAAAGACGAGCGGCGTTTCGCGCCACGCCTCGTCTTCGTGCCGGTATCTTACGACAGCGCGCAGCTTGTCGTGCCCGTCGCGAAACAGGTCGGCCCATACCTCGAACAGCTCGCCGACAATCCGCTTGACAGGATAGCGTCCGCCATCGAGCTCGGGATACACGTCCTCGATTTGAATCCGGTCCTCGGGTTGCCACAGCGGATGCTGCGGGACCGGACGCTCGGGCCGGGTCGAACCCGCCCGCAAGACCCGCACCTCAGAAGGCGCCACGGCGACAGACGATCCTTCGATTTCGATCTGACTGGTTTGTTGCTCGTGCGTGTTGACGAGGATGAAGGCGCGGTCGTCGCCGTTTTCGGTCCGCCGCTCCAGCACGACCAGCGGGTCGGCTTGGTTGCTCAGCCGACGCAGCGGACCCTCCTCGTTCAGGGCCGGGATCGATTTCTTCATCGCGTTGACCTCAGCGACAAATTGTCTGAAATCAAAGCGCTCGGGCTCCGGGTCCTCGTCAGGGTTGGCAACGACATCGAGCCGCCGCGACCAGCCGTATTCGAAACCCATCGGCATCATCACACCGGTCGAGTAGGCCGCGGCAAAGGCGTAAGCCTGCCGATAGCGCGGCTCGATCTGAGATTCCGGAGTTCCGGCAGCGCGGAGCTCATTGACCAGCCGGTCGGTATCGTGGCTCTCCGGAAAGCCGATCGACGGCGCGATATGACGAAAGTCCTCGTACTGTTCCAGCAGCCAAGGGCTTTCGAAATCCCACCACTTCACGCTGTTGAATAGATAATCGAACCCGGCGCCGCCGAGAGCAAGGACCGCTTCTTTCGGCGCTCCGAGGTTTTCGGCGCAGAACACCACCTCAGGATCGGCCGCCTTGGCATCGCTGATCAGGGCGCGCCAGACTTCGCCGGGCACCTTATAGGCGGCGTCGCAACGAAAGCCGGCAAAGCCCAAGCCGATGTAATGACGCACCAGCTGTTGGAAATAGCCAAGGATCTGACGCCGCTGCGGCGGCCGATAATCGAGTTCGGCGAGGTCGCCCCAAACTGTCCTTTGCGTGGGGTCGGCAGGGTCGGTCGCGTAGGGCGAGACAACATTGCCGCGCGCATCGCGAGTGAACCAGTCGGGATTGCTGGCGACGAGCTCACTATCCTTTGACGTATGGTTAACGACCAGGTCCATGATGACACGCAGTCCGTGCTCCCGCGCCGCCTCGGTAAAGGCGCACAACAGTTGGTCGTCATCGCCGGGCTCGCCGCCGCGGAAGCGGGGATTCAGCCGGTAATAATCCTTGACCGCGTAGAGGCTCCCGGAAAAACCCGGGTAATGAAACGGGTTCACATACACGGCATTGAACCCCATCGCCGCGATCCGCGGCAGATGCGCCGCCCATTTCCGGGTCGTGCCGGCCAAAGTCGGAAACAGATTGTAAATGCGGAGCCCTTCGCTCATTGCAACAGACCTGAGTTGTCCAGATTGCCCCCGTTCCCCGCCATCCTGACCTAGTAATGGCCTCCGACTTCGTGAAGTTCCACGCCGGCTAACCGCGGCCGTTCAACCGCCCGGAAGAACCAATATTTCCGGTTCGGCCGGCAACTCTGACCGGGTAAGAACGACCGTAGGCGCCTCCGCATGCCGCACCGCATAAAAATCCCCGATCCTTGTCAGAAATTTGTCCAAAGTTGCCTGTGTGAAGATGTGCATCGGGATGATGATCTTTGGTTTGATCTGCCGGACGACCTCGATCATGTCGTCCTGGTTCAAGGTCCACACGCCGTCGATCGGCACCATCACGACATCGATCGCGCCGAGATCGGCGAGATGGGATTGTGTCAGAGTGTGGTGCAAATGGCCGAGATGGGCGATGCACAGATCGGCGATGTCGAACACAAAAATCGAGTTGCCGTTGTAGCGGGTGCCGCCGAATTCACGCACATTCGTCGGAACATTGTGGATCCGCACATCGCGGTATTCGAGGCGATGGCTCGCAACGCCGCCAGCGGGATCCCATCCGCGCAATATGTATTTAACCCCCGGCTCGACCGCGTCGCTGTAATGCGTCGGATGGGCATTGTTCATTGTGACGATGTCGGGCGTGACCGGCGCTCGTATCGCATCGTTGTAATCCGTGACGATGCGAACACCGCCCGGGCTCTCGATCAGAAAGCTCGCATGCCCGAGAAAGGTGATCGAAACCGCGCCTTTGGTGCCGGCGACCGCGAGGCGCAGCGGCGCCCCGGCCACGACCCCGGTACACGCCGCCTCCGCTGGCGACGTGATCATGGTGACCAAGACGGTGCACACCAAGAGCAGCCGGGTCATCAGGCGGCAGCCGCTTAAAGCACGACCTCGACGAGGAACGGACCGGGGGTGGCGATCCCCTCGGCGAGGCGGTCGTTGAACGCCTCCATCGTCGTGACCCGCGCGCCAGACACGCCCATCGAGCGCGCGAGACCCACCCAGTCGAGGTCGGGGTGGCCGAGATCGAGCATGTCCAACGCCTTCCTGCCGGGATTGCCGGCCCCGACATTGGCGAGCTCCCCGCGCAAGATCGCGTAGCTGCGGTTCGAAAATAACAGCGTCGTCACATCGAGGCCCTCGCGCGCCTGCGTCCACAGCGCCTGCAATGTGTACATGCCGCTGCCGTCGCCTTCGAGGCAGATCACCTTGCGGTCCGGGCACGCGACCGCAGCTCCGGTCGCGACCGGCATCCCCATGCCGATCGACCCGCCCATGTTCGACAGCCAGTCATGCGGCTGTGCAGACCGGGTCGGCGCGAAAAAGCCGCGGCCGGTTGTTACCGCTTCGTCGACAACAATCGCATTCTCGGGAAGCAGCGCCGCGAGCGACCTGCCGATCGCCTCCGAATTGATCGCTCCGGTTGACGGCGCGGGCGGAGGATCGTTGGTCACCGGCGCCGGGGTCGAATGCGCCCCCAGTTCGTCGGCCAAAGCCGCGAGTGCACCGATCAGATCCTCCTCCGGCCGCGCGAGGATATGACCGACGGCATCGGGTGGCGACAGCAGGCTCGGCTTGTCGGGATAGGCGAAGAACGCCACCGGCATTTTGGACCCGACCAGAATGATGTGCTTGAGCCCCGCCAGGACCTTGACCGCCTGGTCGACGACGTAAGGCACCCGTTCGACGAAAACCCGCCCGCGCCCGCGCTGCGTGCGGGCATTGGAGCCCTGCGCAATCAACCTCGCTCCGGTTTTCGCCGCGATGCGGCCGGCGAGATCGAGCCCCTCCTGGCGCAAGGCGCGGCCCGTCACGAGCAAAAGGCACGGCTCGCCCGAGCGCAATGCCCGCGCAGCCTCGGCGACCGCCTCCGGCGATACCGGCGCCGGGAATGCGGCGGGCGGCACTTCGACCGGGCCCGAGCCCTCGTTCCACGCCGTGTCGGCCGGCAGGATCAACATGGCGATTTGCCCCGGCGGGGTGCGCGCCGCCGCGATCGCCGCAGCGCCGTCGGCTGCGACCGAACGCGCATCGGGCGAGGTCTTGACCCAGCGCGAGAACGGTCTTGCCGCGGTCTCGATGTCAGTGGTCAGCGGCGCATCGTAGCGGCGATGGTAGGTCGCGTGATCGCCGACGATGTTGACCATCGGGGTCATGGCCTTGTTGGCGTTGTGGATGTTGGCGAGCCCGTTGGCCATGCCGGGGCCGAGATGCAAGAGGGTCGCCGCCGGTTTGTCGGTCATCCGGGCGTAACCGTCGGCGGCGCCGGTGACGACGCCTTCAAAGAGACCCAAGACACAGTGCATCCCGTCGACCCGGTCGAGAGCTGCGACGAAATGCATCTCCGAGGTGCCCGGATTTGCGAAACAGACGTTCACACCGCCGCCGACCAAGGTGCGCACGAGACTCTCCGCGCCGTTCATGATTTCCTCCGAATAGGCGTCGCCCGCTGGCATCGAGCTTTAACATTCCGTCAGGCAAACCGGAAGGCATCGAGCGGGTCGAACCTGTCGAGGCCGGCGGGCGGCGGCGCACCGCGGATGAAAAATAATGCATGTTTCGGGTTGACGCATACCGAGAAACGGAGATAAAATACGCATTAAATTGCCTATGATCAGCTTCGACACGGAACCCCAACGCTATCGCCATTGGCGCCTCTCCTGCGCCGGAGCGGTCGCCACCCTGACCTTAGATGTCGCGGAAGAATCCGGATCTTCTCCCGGTTACCGGCTGAAGCTCAACTCTTACGACCTCGGGGTAGATATCGAGCTCTATGACGCGCTCAACCGCGTCCGCTTCGAGCATCCCGAGGTGCGGGTCGTGGTTCTGACGAGCGGCAAGGAGCGTGTGTTCTGCTCCGGCGCCAACATCTACATGCTGAGTCAGGCGAGCCATGCCGAAAAGGTTAATTTCTGCAAATTCACCAACGAGACCCGCAACGGCATCGAGGATTCGAGCGCGCATTCCGGACTCAAATTCGTCGCCGCCGTAAACGGTGCCTGTGCCGGCGGCGGCTATGAGCTGGCGCTCGCCTGTGACGAGATCATCATGGTCGACGACCGGTCGAGCACGGTCAGCCTGCCCGAAGTACCGCTTTTGGGAGTGCTGCCCGGCACCGGCGGCCTCACCCGGCTGGTCGACAAGCGCAAGGTGCGGCGCGATCTCGCCGACGTCTTTTGCACCACCGCCGAGGGGGTGCGCGCCGATCGCGCCCAGGCCTGGGGGCTGGTCGACCGCACCGCGCCACCAGCGCGCTTCTGGCAGCTTGTCGAGGAGCGAGCCCGCCTCTGGGTGGAAAAAAGCGATCGCCCGGCCGATGCCCTGGGTGTTGCCCTCGTCCCGCTTGATCGCGTGATCGGCGAGGGCGCCTATCGTTACCGCTGGGTCGAGGTCGACATCGAGCCGAACGAGCGCGTTGCGACCTTGAGCGTAATGGGT
>Ga0209648_10004112_pt1 | contig 12318 bp, 9 predicted proteins | sample GraSoi2013_115cm_FD_185830 | JGI IMG/M metagenome (GOLD analysis project Ga0209648, IMG submission 185830) | Grasslands soil microbial communities from the Angelo Coastal Reserve, California, USA - Sample 9_17_2013_115cm (SPAdes) (version 2) | ecosystem: Environmental > Terrestrial > Soil >...
GCCAGTACGGCGGCGACGGCGAGCAACGCCGCAGTCCCCGCGACCACGCGCAGCTCGGTCAGCGGCGGCACAGGGAAGATGTCGAAACCGTTTGCGCGCAGTACCCATTCGACGAGCGGGACAGTGACGGCGGCGGCGGCCAGCGCGGCCACGTAGGTCACAGAGCCAATTACGATTCCCTTCGCCACCAGCACGCGACCCCGCCGGGGACTGGCTGCCAGGGTGGTGCGGATCATGCCCCGCCGGTACTCGGCGGTGATGAACATCGTCCCGACAACGATCAGAACAATGAGCGCGACGAACGTGCCGATGAGCGCATCCCCGGCTGTCTTTCCGATGGCGATGTACGGTGCGATGTCCCCGACCCCGCTCACGGTGAACCTGCCGCCGGACTCTTGGAACCCGCCCTGAGCCAAGGCTGGACCGCCGGGGACGGCTCCTATGTTGTCAAGGGCCCACGTGCCGCCGGTCCCCTCACCCTGCAGGCTGACGCTGTCGAAATCGGCGGTCGCCTGGGTGAGGTGGAAAGCCCTTCCTCCGGCGATGCCGGGGGTCACCTGCACGTCGGCAGGGGAGGCCACGAACAGCCCGCCCTGGACCGCCGCCGGCAGCCCGGCCAGGTGGGTCGTGCCGATCTCGGCCCAGTGCGTACCGTCCGCCGACTCATAGCCCGTGACCCAGTCACCGGAGCGGGTCAGCCGCAACCAGCGCGGCGAAGCCGCGGCGACGCCGCCTAGCTTGCCGGCGGAGTCGTGGACGTAGTTGTACTGCATGCGGACCCCGTGGCTGCCGGTCACCATCACCGCCGCATACGCCGATCCCTGCTGCGTGCTCGCTTTGATGATGACTCCGGCCTTCGACCACGGCTCGACCCGGGAGACGATGGCGTTGGGATGGTCGGCCGGGTACGTGACCAGGCCGGTAAGGGAGGTGATCCGAACAGTGATGCTGCCGTCTCCCTGCAGCGGCTGGCGCGCGAAGTAGAACTGGTCGCTCACTGCTTCTCCGTCCGGCCCTAACGGCACTGAAGGGCAAGCCTGGCCGGGGGGAGCGAGACAACCATAGTTATGGCTAGCGGCCGCGGCGACGAGACCTACCAGCACCATGACCAGCGCCGCGGCCAAGGCGCCGGCCACGAAGCCGCGGACCGTTCGGAACTTCGTCCACTCGGCGTGCAGAAGCTGCGCGAAGCTGGCGCGCCCAGGCCGTAGCGAGGAGCGGTACGGGACGGCGGCGGCGATCATCGTGCTGCCTCCTGTCCCGCGGCGTGAAACTCGACCGCCTCTCGGGTGAGCTCCATATAGGCCTCCTCCAACGTCGCGCGATGCGCCGCCACCTCGGAGAACGGCACCGCGTTCTCGCCCAGCACAGCCACGACTCGCTCTGGTGCAAGTCCGGAGACGGTGAGCGTGTCGCGGTCACTGGCGGCCACGGTGGCGCCGGCGCGCGCCAGCGATGTCATCGCTTCCGATCGCGCCGAAGTTCGCAGCGTGACCCGGCCGTCAGCCGCGGCCGCAAGCAGATCAGCCACGCCGACATCGGCGATCAGCCGGCCGCGCCCGATCACGATGAGATGGCCGGCGGTGTCCTCCAGCTCGCTCATCAGGTGGCTCGATACAAGGACAGTCCGGCCCTCGGCGGCCAGCGCCCGCAGGAAGCCGCGCATCCACACGATGCCCTCGGGATCAAGACCGTTGATCGGCTCGTCGAGCATGAGCACGGGTGGGTCGCCGAGCAGCGCCGCAGCGATTCCGAGCCGCTGCCGCATTCCCAGCGAATACCCGCCAGCCTTGCGCCGCGCAACGGTCTCGAGACCGACCAGCTCGATCACCTTGTCGACTCGCGCTCCGGTCAGGCCCTGTGAATGTGCCATCCACAGCAAGTGGTTGCGGCCGGTCCGGCTCGGCTGCAAGGCGGCGGCGTCGAGCAGGGCTCCCACATGATTCAGCGGGTGGCGGAGGCTTCGATACGGCTGTCCGCCAATCAGCGCACGTCCCGCATCAGGCGAATCCAGCCCCAGGATCACCCGCATCGTGGTCGACTTTCCCGCCCCATTGGGTCCCACGAAGCCGGTTACGTGACCGGGCGTGACGGTAAAGGTCAGCCCGTCGAGGGCCACTGTCTGGCCGAACCGCTTGCTCAGGCCGGCGACTTCGATGGTTGCATCCATGCCACGGAGGCTACCCGGCGGTGGCACCCACGTCGTCACCCTGAGGAGCGATCTTTGGAGTGGCTGGCACGAGGCACACCACGGCGGCCCATCCCTCGTGCGAGGGACGGGGGATCGCTGACAAGGGGGACGCCACGCTCGAAACCAGCGCGGACAATGGTCGGCATGGGCCTTGCGGGTGATCTGTATGCCAGGTGGTCCGATAGGGCGGGGCGTATCGCCATGCCTCCGCATGCTTCCTTCATCGGACGTGCGCTGCTTGGTCTGCTCGCAGTGGCCGAGGCCATCGCGAAGGCTCAGGGTGCGCCACAGGCCGCCGATGTGGGCGGAATCGCCCTGTACTCGCTGATACTCGGCCTGGTCGCTCTGGCCACCGTGCTACCAGTGCTTGTTTTCTGGGCGCAGTCGGCTGCTGCTGGAGTGGCCGTTACTGCGGCGAGCCTGCTGTCGCTGACAACCTTTCAGACACTGACCGTGGCCGGTGCGGCAGCGCAGATCATCGCCGGCTATCGTCTCGGCCGGCACGGTTCGCCGCTACTGGCAGTGCTTCTCGCCGCGCCATACCTGCTTCTCGCTCTGACAGGCTTCGCAAGTTCCCAGGAGGCCCATGTCCTTACTGTTTTGCTCGCCTCGCTGGCGCCGGCGGCCGCACTGGCCGGGATTGCGCAGCGGGCGCGCCTCGAGGCCAACGAAAATCGGGCCGCCCGACAGGTCATCATCGGGACGCTGCTCGAGCACACTGCTCGCGGCGAAAGGGCTCGCATTGCCCGCGAGCTGCACGACGTCGTCGCTCACCACATATCGATGGTCGTCGTGCAGGCAGAGACGGCTCGCCTGGCCATCCCAGAGATGCCTGCCGCCGGTGCGCAGAAGCTGTCCGCCATCGGCGACACCGCGAGGGCCGCCTTGACTGAGATGCGGCGGCTGCTCGGCGTGCTACGCGAGGACACCCAGGTCGATATCGCGGAGCGGCAGCCGCAGCCGGGGTTGCGCGAGCTCAACGACCTGGTCGACACGGCGCGGGACACTTCCGGCACGGCCACTCGATTCATCCTTCACGGCACGCCGACCCCGCTCGACCCCGGTGTCGAGCTGGCCGCGTATCGGATTGTTCAGGAAGCTCTCACAAACGCCCGGCGGCACGCGCCGGGGGCGGCGGTCGATGTGGAGCTGCACTACGCAGACGAAGGCCTGCGAGTGCGCATCCGCGACAACGGGCCGGGGCCGCCCGCCGCGCCACCGATAGGTGGTCAGGGGCTGCTTGGCATGCGCGAGCGAGCCGTGGCAGTCGGTGGCGAGCTGCAGGCCAATGCCGCGGCCGGCGGTGGTTTTGTGGTCACGGCCCGTTTGCCCGGAAAGGCGGAGGAAGCCGGATGAGTGCCCCTTCTGCGAAGATCCGCCTCGTCGTCGCCGACGATCATCAGGTGGTCCGCGCCGGATTTGCCGAGCTACTCCGCACGCAGCCCGACTTCACGGTCGTCGGCACGGCCTCCGATGGAGCTGAAGCGGTACGGATCTGCCGTGACCTGCGCCCGGACGTCGTTCTCATGGACGTCCGGATGCCGACAATGGACGGCATCGAGGCCACCAGACAGCTCGTCGGGTCCCAGCCGGACGGGCCGAGGATCCTCATCCTGACAACATTCGATCTGGATCAGTACGTTTACGAAGCGCTGCGGGCCGGAGCCAGCGGATTCCTGCTCAAGGACGTTAGCGCCGAGCGACTCTTTGAGGCGGTACGAGTCATCGCCGCCGGCGATGCCCTGCTCGCGCCTACAGTCACCCGCCGGCTCATCAACGAGTTTGCGTTATTGCATTCCGCAGCGGATACAACGTCTGCGTCAACTCTCGCCGCGCTCACCCCGCGCGAGACACAAGTCTTGCGGCTGGTCGCCGATGGCTTGTCAAACCCAGAGATTGCGACCCGGCTCTTCGTCACCGAGGAGACTGTGAAGACACATGTGAGCCACATGCTGAGCAAGCTTGGGTTGCGCGATCGAACGCAAGCGGTTGTCGTCGCATATGAATCGGGGCTGGTCGTGCCGCGGTCCCGCGGGCCTGGATAGATCGGCTCCCGCACTGAGGTAGTCTTCGGTGTGATCTCTCCGCTGACCTCGCGCGCGTCTTCTTATTAGTCGGCGCGCCGACGCGCGGCGGCCGCCATCATGTTTGCGGTCTTCATCGCCTTAGGCCTGGCCGAGGTTGTGATTATCGGATAGCGCGCTGCGCGTTTAGCCTTTAGCAGCGCTGAAATGCGCTAGCGGGCGAGCAGTTCCCGCCCGTGATATCTCGCCAAGAATCCCTCGGCTTTCAGTTGAAACGGGCAACGAGCCTCAAGGGTCACCAGCCATTTTCTAGCCGGCGACTTCGATTTCCTAGGAAGCGCTGCTAGGCGGCGATTATTGGCGACAGCCTCTGCATTTGATCTCAGGGGAGCACCTTCGGGAAATTGGTCTACCAGCACTTCCTTGGTAAGGAGAAGGCCGGCGGTTCGAGTCCGCCCGTGGGCTCCAAATTCAATAGCACCGTTTCCTTTCATCTTTCCGGTCCAATTCGGCGGTCCGAGATGGCGTAAGGAATATCTCTTCCGCAAGAGTTTTGTACCCCAACTTGCTGTAGTTGGCCGTCGCGACTGGCACCTGGTCGGTCGGAGCGGGGGAGACGCAATGTCAGCGTGCTAGCGATAAGCCCCGGTTCTGCCTGTCCGGTTAGCTCCGGAATGAGCTCTCATTCGGTCGCCATACGCCCTTCCGGAAGGGAGCCCTCGCGCGGACGGAGGTCGGCATCCGGCGCTCTGCACCCGTGCGTCGCATCCCGATGAGGCCTGAGCTCATTTCGAGTTCGGACAGAGGTTTCAGGCCGGCTAGATGAGCTGGGTCGACTGGATCCAACCCTGGGTGCACTCGTCAAGGTTTGCGCGACGGCCGTCGCCTGGTTACCGGAGCAAAGCGGATAGGCAGAAGCCCCGGTTACCGACAACATTGCGCAGTGGAATCGCAAACCCTGCGCTTGATCCACAAAACGACGATGGGCTAGGAGCTCGTGGTCACCTGCGGGATGGGTGGCATCGCAGCGACGCCGACCTGGCACAACTGATTTCAACAGCTGCTCTTGCGGCTACTCTCGGGGATGACTGCAAGTTCTGCGGCTGGGCATCTACTTACAAGACGGTCGGTCCCGCTGATTGGGCGCAAACTGCTAGGCCAGCGCCAAAAGTGTCTTAACTCACACACCTTTCGAAACATTTCAAGTCATGGAGCTCCGAGCGGCTTTGGGCTCCTTAGATCGTGCGTACGATCGCTGGAGGCCGACGGCCCTCGATAATGAGGTCGGCTACTAGCTCACCCACCACCGGTGCGACGCTGAATCCGTGGCCAGAACAGGCGCTCACTACGGTCACGCCTGGCAACTGTTCAGGCAAGGAGACGATAAAGCGGCTCTCCGGCGCGTTGGTGTACATGCAGACGCGCGCCCTGACGACGTCATCGCTGACGCCACTCATGTGCACGCCAAGAAAGTCACGGAGCGGTGCTAGGTCCGCCTCATGGACATCCCGATCAATGTTGTCAGGGTCGGCATGCGTTCCTTCGTGGTGGACCGCCAGCTTGACGCTGCGGCCATCCGTAGTCGGGAACCCATAACGGAAGCGCGACCCCGTCAGCTCGTGGATAAAGATCGGGAACCGCTCAGGCCGAAAGGCGGCCAGATCCTTAACTTTGAACCAAGCAACAACCTGCCGCTCGACCGCAAGAGGCAGTCCGAGGTCCGGCAGCAGCTTCAGCGTCCAAGGGCCGGCAGTTATAAGGGCTTTGGCGGCGGTAATCGGGCCTCGATCGGTCTCAATGGTGACATACCCGTGACCCGCCTCGACCGACTTGACCATCGTCATTGGCATGATTCGGGCCCCAAGCTCTTTAGCGCGCGCTGTCGCAGCCGCAACCGCCCGCTCCGGCCGCAGGTAACCCGCCTGCTCTTCAATCACCCCTACCTCCCCGTAGGCAAGCCGGTGACTTGGGTAGCGGCGCTCCACGTCCACTTTATCGAGCAGGCAATGCTCGAGCCCGTTGAGCCGGGCGCTTTCCAGGACGCCGCTCATCAACTCCCCCTGTGGAGCGCCGATCACCAAACCGCGGGTCATCGTGAGCAGGTGGATCCTTGTCTCCGCTTCAAGCTGACGCCATAGCGGAAAGGCCTGGATTAGCAGGCGCACATATTCAAGACTCCCGAATGCGGTCCGAATGGCCCGCGTGTCGCCATGGGAAGAGCCGCGATCATGGCCTAGCTTGAAGCGTTCGAGGCCGATGACTTTGGCACCACGAGAGGCCAGGCGCCACGCGGACATGCTTCCTGCGGCGCCCAGCCCGACGATCGCTACGTCTGCGTCCACAGAAGCTCACGAGTTCGAGCAAGGATTTGGATCATTACGACGTAATCGCCGCCGCGACGCATAGGTTCCCGGATGATCGTCAGACCGCAACAACCAAGCGTTTCATGTGCTACGTGGGCTAGTGTCACCGATGATATGGCGGGGACGTCACGTCCTAGAGGGGCGCCCAAACAGCTAGCATCGCCATCCTTTGAGGAGCTGGCGCGAAAAAAGGCAGGAAGCTTGAGCCCTGCCATCAATCTCGAAATACTCACTGTCTGGCTCAACATCATCCGAATCTCGAACTTGCTGATTCAAGACGTTGAATCGCGCGTTCACCGTCCGTCGGGCTGGACATGGGCAGGCTTCCGGGTAATGTTTGCGGTTCTGGTAACGGGAGGCGCTCAGCCGCGCGAGGTAGCCCGTTTAGCTGGCGTCTCACGCGCGAGTGTATCGGGAGTTCTCAACACGCTCGAGCGCGATGGCTGGGTTGTGCGTGAAAGAAGCGCGGTGGATCGGCGAATTGTTACAGTCCGCCTGACCGGTCGCGGGCGTCGAGCAGCCATCGAGGCATTCAAGAAGAACCACGAGATCGAGAAGGCTTGGTTGGCGGCTCTCAGTCGTTCCGAGATCGAGACCCTCGTTGCGCTTTTGCATCGGCTTCATCCCCCAAACAAATACAACAAACGTGCACGCCAGTCGACTTAACTCGCTGCTGAGTCAAGGAGTCGCTCGAGAGCTCGCGCCACTGCGACTCGAACCATTCGCTTCCGCCAGACATAGTTGAGGTCGGTGTTGTCAAGGGGCTTTGCCGGTTTGGCGGCCAGCTCGGCGGTCTCGGTCACCACTTCAGCGGTGAGTTCGCGCCCGGTCAGGAAGGTCTCAGCCTTCGTGGCCTCGACAGGGTGCGAGCCAACTGCTGACATCACGATCCGTGCCCTCTCGACTGTACGGCCGTCGAGAGTCAGCGCCACTGCCGCGCCGGCGATCGGAAAGTCGATCGATGCGCGGCGGCGTATCTTCACATATGCCGATTGAACCCGGCCGGCTGGCGGTAGCCGCAGTTTGGTAACGACCTCGTGAGGCTGCTTGGCAAGGTAGTCGATGCCATCATCTCGATACAGAGCCGCCACGGGCAGCTCTCGTTCGCCATCCGGACCGGCGAGTACGACTGTCGCTTCAAGCGCCATTGCCATCGGCGCGGTATCGGAAGACGAAACTGCCCAACAGCGCGGGCTGCCTGGCGCGACCAGACAGATGTCCCCATCCTTCTTCATGCAGAAACCGATCGACTGCCGCCATTCGAAGGTCTGGTTGTAGTAATTGCATCGAGTGTCAACGCAGAGGTTTCCGCCGATGGTGCCGGCGTTGCGCAACGGCGGCGATGAAACCAGTCCAGCCGCCTCCGAGTATCCGGGAAAAGCGTTCGACAGGCCTGTATGGCTAGCCGCCTGGCTCAGCGTCACACCGGCGCCGACTTTGAAGCCGGTGCTCGCGTCGCCCTCGACACCGCCCAGCTCCTTGAGGTGACTGAGCCCGATCAGAATCTCCGGATCGAACTGACGCCGCTTGAGGTTCGGGAAGAGGTCTGTGCCGCCGGCGACAAACATCGCCTTAACGCCGAACTCGGCCTGCATCGCTGACGCCTCGCGCGCGTCTTGTGGCCGCAGGTAGCGCAGCCGAGGGAGCCTAAGCATTTGCCAACTCCGCGCCGACACGCATGTCGTGAGGATCCGGTGGCTCGACCCTGATCAGCTCCGGATAAGGGATCGCGGGGAATTTCTGTGGGCCATACCGCGGCGATTCGCCCTTGGTCTTGCGGTCCAGCGCCCTCAGCACTTTCTCGGGTGTCACGGGCACCTCGTCGACCCATACCCCGAGCGCGTCGAACAGGGCCGCGTTGACTGCAGGGATGACCGGCAGTAGCGGACCCTGACCAGCCTCCTTGGCGCCGTAAGGCCCTTCAGGGTCGATGGTCTCGACGAGGAAGCTCTCGATCTCTGGTGTGTCTAGGAAAGTGGGCGACTTGTACTCGAGCATCGAGGGCCACTTGTGGCGGCCCTTGCGGTACTCCTGCTCCTCCATGAGGGCTTCACCCAGCGCCATATAGACGCTGCCTTCGATTTGTCCGATCACCAACAGGGGGTTGATGGCGCGGCCGATGTCATGAGCGATCCAGACCTTGTTCACTGTCACGATGCCAGTCCGGTCATCGGCGTCGAGGTCGACGACGGCGGCGGAGTAGCTGTAAGCGGGACTTGGACCGACCCCGGAGCCCTTGTATGGCCCGCCGATTCGCGGCGGCGTGTAGCTTCCGCCTGTGGTCAAGGTCCCGTATTTGGTCTCGGCGAGGACACAGGCCTGCTCGAAATCGAAGTCGCCAATCTGGCCCCCGCCGACGGGTATCGGCTCGACCTCGTCGCCGACTCCCATCTTCTCAGCCACGGCTTGGACCAGCAGCAGCCTCATCTTCCGGGCGGCCTCGATTGCCGCATTACCGGCCATGAACGTCACACGGGAGGAATAGGAACCGAGGTCGATCGGTGTGAGGTCGGTGTCGGCGGTGACCAGCCGCACATCCTTCGGCTGCAGCCCTAGCTCCTCAGCCACGATGTGAGCCAGCACTGAATCCGAGCCCTGCCCGATGTCCATCGCGCCGCAATAAACGGTCACGCCTGTGCGGTCCACCTTGAGCTGGACCTCCGAATGGGGCATATCGTTCCAATAGATGGCTGTGCCGGCTCCCGACATGTAGCTTGAGATTGCGAAGCCCATGCCGTGTCCTGGCCGTCGTCGGCGTGTCCGGTAGCCCGAGGCTTCGATCACTTTGTCCGTGCACTCTTCGAGGCCGCACGACGTGATCCGCAACCAGTTCACAGCCCGCGTAAACGGCTTCACAAAGTTCCGTCGCTTCATTTCCACCGGGTCAAGGCCGAGATCACGGGCGATCTTTTCGAGGTGCAGCTCGATGGCAAAGCGTGGTTGTGGAGTGCCGTGGCCTCGCTTCGGGCCGCAGGGGGCTTTGTTGGTGAAGACTCGGCAGCCTTCGAACCGGTAGGCCGGAATGTCATAGGTGACGGTCTGCAAAGTGCCGGTATAAAAGACCGACGCAGCGCCATAGGAGCCGTAGGCGCCGCCGTCGAGCGCGCTCTTGAAGTGCATCGCCGCAATACGCCCGTCACTCGTGACCCCCGTACGGACCCACATCAGCACCGGGTGGCGGCCGCGGTGCGTGTAGAAAACCTCCTCGCGCGTCAGGGTGCACTTCACGGGCCGGCCAGTGAGCATAGCCAGCTTGGAGACCACGATCTCATGGGCGAATGGGTCAGTCTTGCCGCCGAAGCCGCCGCCATGGGTCGCTCCGACAACGCGAATGCGATTCATCGGGAGCTCGAGTGTTTTGGATAGAGCCCGATGCACGTAGTGAACGACCTGCGTCGACGACCAGAGCGTTAGCTTGCCGTCAACGTAGTTGGCGACGGCGGAGTGCTGTTCCATCGGTAGGTGGGTGTTACCTTGGAAGAAGAAGATGTCCTGGCGAACGTAGTCCGCCTTCTCGAAGCCCGCGTCGACATCGCCGAACTCGTAGGCGACTAACCGATGGATGTTCACCAGCTGACGGGTATTGGCGCGGTCGTGGATCGGCTCGTCGACTGGCTCCCGTAGGGCCTCATCGATCGACATGATCGACTTTAGCTCTTCGTACTCAACCCTGATCGCGTGGCAGGCCGCCTCGGCCGTCTCCTCGTCCACCGCAGCCACCGCGGCAATTGGGTCGCCGACGTAACGGACCTTCTCGTACTCGAGCGCACGTTCGTCTTGCGAAACGGGAAGGATGCCAAACCGAATCGGCAGGTCTTGGCCCGTAATGACCGCGTGCACGCCCGGCATGCGGCGGGCAACGGTCGGATCGACACTGAGGATCCTGGCGTGGGGGAGTGCGCTGCGCAGAATCTTGCAGAAGACCATCCGTGGCAGCGCGATGTCGTCGGCGTAAACCGCGGCGCCGGTGACCTTGGGGCCCGCATCAACCTTCTGCAGCGGCTGCCCGACCACGTGGAGCGGCCCGCTGCCCCTCTCAGTCACGTACCAGCCCGATGGACCGCGCCACGGCCTCCACGATCTTTGAGTAACCGGTGCACCGGCAGAGATTGCCCGCCAACGCCGCTCGGATCTGATCCCGGGTTGGCCGACGGTTGCTTTCCAATAGGGCCGTGGCGGCCAGCAGCATGCCAGGCGTGCAATAACCGCACTGGGCCGCGCCAAGTTCGGCAAAAGTCTGTTGCAGTGGGTGCAGATGGGAGCCCTGAGTGAGGCCCTCGATAGTAGTGACCCGGCGGTTCTCGAGTTCTATCGGCAGCACCAGGCAGCTGAGCTGCGGCAGGCCCTCAATCAGGACCGTGCAAGTCCCGCATTCACCCAGCTCGCAGCCGTGCTTGGTTCCAGTCAGACCCATGTCCTCACGGAGTACCTCCAGCAGCGTCTTATGCACTGGCACCAGCACCTGGATTCGCTCGCCATTCACCTGCAGCGCAAGCACCTCTCGCTGCACCTCACGTTCGATGTTCCGCATTTAGAAAGACTTGGATATAGTATAGGCCCGAACGATTTGGTGCCATATCATCTAGAGGAGACGATCCGATGGCCTTCGTGATCACCCAGCCGTGCATCGGCGTGAAGGATGCCTCGTGCGTGGAGGTCTGTCCGGTTGACTGCATCAAATCCGACGCCTCAGCCGATCAGTACTTCATCGATCCGGACGAATGCATCGATTGCGGCGCCTGTGTTGATCCCTGCCCGGTAGACGCGATCTATCCCGAGGACGAGGTACCAGAAGGCATGAAACCGTTCGTCGGACTCAACGCCGCCTACTTCGACAGTTGAGGAGAAGGAAATGGCGACGATGATCATCGAAGGCAAGCGGACAAAGGCCGCATCGGGTAAGACTTACAAGGTCCACAATCCGGCGACCGGCGAGGTCGTCGATATGGTGCCCGCTGGGGATTCCATCGACGTAGATCGTGCCGCACACGCGGCAGCGAAAGCCTTCCCGACCTGGTCGAAGGTCGCGCCCAACAAGCGGGCCGAGATCCTACATAAGGCCGCACACCACATGCTCGGCAAGGTCGACGAGATCGCCCCGATCCTAACCAAAGAGCAGGGCAAGACGTTGCTCGAGTCGCGCATCGAGGCGCAGAGGTTTGGCGAGAACATCGCGTGGTTCGCGGACCTCGCCGACAAGGTCCACGGAGAGTACGTAGCGCTCTCGGACACGACCACCTACGGCCTCGTAGTGCGCCGTCCCATCGGCGTGTGTGGGGCGATTGTGCCGTGGAACTTCCCGCTCACGCTGGCGGCCAACAAGGTCGCCCCGGCGATCGCCGCCGGCAACACTGTCGTGCTGAAGCCCGCGAGCACCACCCCGCTCTCCACGCTTGCCTGCATCGAGGCCCTGATCGAGGGTGGGCTGCCTGAGGGCGTCATCAACGTGGTCCTCGGCTCAGCGACCGGCGACCCGATCGTGGCGCACCCCCTGATCCGCAAGATCGCGCTCACCGGCTCGACGCCCACCGGCAAGAAGGTGATGGCGCGGGCGGCCGAGGGGCTGAAGAAGATCACGCTAGAGCTGGGCGGCAGCGACCCGTGCATTGTGCTCGATGACGCCGACCTCGAGGCCGCGGCCCGCGCGATCTCGGTCGGGCGGTTCTTCAACTGCGGGCAGGCGTGCCTGGCGGTCAAGCGCCTTTACGTGCAGGAAGGCGTGTACGACGCACTCATCGAA
>Ga0209648_10004114_pt1 | contig 12316 bp, 10 predicted proteins | sample GraSoi2013_115cm_FD_185830 | JGI IMG/M metagenome (GOLD analysis project Ga0209648, IMG submission 185830) | Grasslands soil microbial communities from the Angelo Coastal Reserve, California, USA - Sample 9_17_2013_115cm (SPAdes) (version 2) | ecosystem: Environmental > Terrestrial > Soil >...
AGCCAACAAAGAAAGACAGGTATCTTAGCCAACAATCGTTTCGAACCGTTCCAAAGTGCCTTTCGGTGACACTGCGAACCAAAATCCACTGCTGCATCGCACCTTCCTGCGGTCCTAATTCTATCAGCACCTTACAGCGCACAGTTGCGATATGAAATTGAGGCCCAATCGGTACGCAACCCGTCTTGGCACCCCATCGCACAGCGGCGCAATTCGGAGAGCTTGACGGCTTTCGCCAACGACGAGACCTTAGATTGTTAGATCTTAGAGACTATCATTGCGCTCTGTCCTGCATATTCATTGCCGGACCTGCAGCCGGAATTGCCGTTCGATCTCGTCAACCCGTTCCTGCGCATTCGCAAAGGCCGTATCAATAGCGGCGTCGTTCTGAAGTTCAGCGCGGTACTCCCGTAACGCCCCTTGCACGTCTCCCTTGGCGTACAGGACATTGCCCAGGTAGTAATGATACACAAGAACGCCTCTCGATACAGGCTGTAAGTCAATCCCACGCCGACACTCCGCTTCCGCTTCCTGCAGTCGGCCCTGCTTCAAACGCACCATTCCTAGGACCAGATGGGCTCGCGGCTCCGAGCCCCTGAGCGCTATGGCCTTTCCGAGGCACTCCTCCGCGAGTGGAAGAGCATTGATTTCGGCATAACAGAAACCGAGCTCGCAAAGAGTGGCAACATTGGTCGGCATCGCGTCCAGGGCGTCCACCAGGTAGGGAATGGCCTCGGTGATCTTTTCCCGTCCAATTAGCACGCCTGCCATGAGTTGCGGAGCGATGGGGTGCCCCGGTGACACCTCGATGCCATGTTGCGCTAAAACGTAATCGTCCCTCCAATATCGCATTTCTCGGACAGTCACAAAGGAGTACCCGGCTACAATCACGATCAGCGCTCCCAGTGCCGATATATCGTAATGCAATTCCTTCAGTCGTGCGATCAGGCTGGCCAGCGCAATGCAAACCGCGACTGAGGGCAAATACAGATAACGGTCATGCAAGTTCTCGGCATTGTTCCACAAAGTCACATTGAGTATAGGGATCAACGTGATTGCGGACCACGCGGCGAGGAAGGCGAAGACCCGCGAGCGCCGGCTGCCGTAAAACAGCAGCGCCGCCCCAGTGAACATCAATATGACCGGCAATACAAAGTTCTGCAAACCCGGATGCGACACCATCATGAGGTTGTAGAATACGCTCATATGGAATGGGAAAAGCGCGTGAGCAGTATAGAATGCGATTGCCTCAGGCCACGCAAGCAGGGCGTGAAGTCGGCCTACTGGCGTGGCGGGTGGAGTCAGGCTTTTCAGCGCCAACGCTCGCATCAGCAGGTAACCGAACGAAACTAGGGCGTACGGGATCGCCGGACGGAAGCTGGCCCAGAGCCTTACTTTTCGACTTGCGTCCTGTCGGCAAAAGATCCATTCGTAGCTGAAAATCAGGGCTGGTATAATGATCGCTGATTCCTTAACCAACGTACCGAAAAAAGCTAGAAGCAAGGAAGCTGCCAGCCAGCTGTCTGGCTTTTTGTGTGCCCGGTCCCGGTGCTTCCAGTAGCACAGCAGCGATCCCAAGAGCACACTGGCCAGCAGCGATTCTGTAGTGCCTGAGATCCAGGCTACGCACTCCACGTGCGCGGGATGCAGTCCAAATAAAAGCATCGAGACTGCCGCGACCCACTTGCTCTGCGTCAGCCGATATACGAAAAAGTACAATAGCAGGCAGACAAGGAGGTGCAGCGTGATGGCAGTCAAGTGCCAATATAGCGGCTCCAAGCCGAAGAAGGCGTGATTGACTCTCAGCCAGACCATGTACAACGGCCGGTAATAAAGTCCGATGTCAGTTATTTGCGACCAAACATTGGACGTGAAGTACGTCAATGTAAGGCGCAAAGACTTAATCTTTGGGTTGTAGACGATTTGCCCAAAATCGTCATAGACAAACTCGAAGAACGCGCTCTGCAGATAAGTTGCAGCCGTGATCAGCAGGGCGGCAGACAGGGCTAACCATTCGACCCGAATATGGAACCGGCGTCGCATAACACTTTAACCCCTCGATGGCTCACACATCCTAGCACGGATCGCATCGTGTCTCGAAGACAAAAAGTGACGACTACCCGCCGAGGGAGGGTCATCATCCAAACATTGAGCCCGCCGCCAATACCCGCCAACAGAAAAGCCTTGTCGCCTCCCGCTAAGATCTCGGCTGCACACACCGGCCCAATCCTAGTTCGAAAGAGCGCGCGCCATTTTTTGAGTTTCTGACCTAGTTTTTGGGATTCCGTAGCCCGAACGTGACGAGCATCGGCACTCCTACAGTCGTCACGTATGGAACGGGAATTGCAGCACACGCTGGGCCTAGTGCTCGGTTGGTCACGACTATGGTCGTGGCGTAACGGAGATAAGGAGTGGATATGACGCGAATGGTTTGGAAAGCATCGGTAGTCGTTTTGGTAACTGCCGTCCTGCTTGGCTGCGCGGGTTCTCCGCAGGAGCGCCGAAACAAATATCTCTCCAGAGGCAAAGATCTCATTCAGAAAAAAGACTATACCCGGGCGTTGCTCGAATTCAAAAACGCTGCCAAGGTGATCCCGAACGATGCGGAAGTGTATTACGAGATGGGGTTGGCGCTCTTAGGATTACAGGACTTCAGATCCAGCTACGCAGCGTTTCAGAAAGCGCTCTCCCTGGATCCGAAACACGCAGGCGCCCAGCTCAAAATCGCGCAGCTCCAGATGCAGACCAACGACCCGGACCTGTTGAAGGACTCCGCAGCTAGGCTGAAAACACTGCTGGAAGCCAACTCCCCCACGTCCGAGATGCTAAATGCGCTGGCATTCACTGAACTCAGGCTCGGCGATCCACAGAATGCGGTTGGACCACTCGAACAGGCCTTGGCCCAAACGCCGCAGGAACTGTTTTCGATTGTCATGCTAGCCCAAGCCAAGCTGTCGCTCAAAGACATCAAAGGCGCCCAGGCGATCCTCGAAAAGGCTGCGAGCGATGCTCCTAAGTCGGCCGCGGCCCGAAGGCTCTTGGCAGAGTTTTTTGTTGGACAGAACAAGCCCGCGGATGCCGAGCCGGCATTCCGGCAGGCATTGGCGTTGGACCCGAATCACGGACCGGCGCTGCTGGGCCTCGGCCTTTTGGAATGGGCCCAAGGGCGCAAGCAAGAAGCCGAACAGAGTTTCAAGAAATTGAGCGCAATTGAAGGTCATAAATCGACTTGGGCCATTTTTCTGTACAAGGAAGGCCGCGGAGACGAGGCCATTCGCGAGTTTGAAAGGTTGGTCAAGGAAAACCCGGATAACCGACAGATGCGTACGGACCTGGTCATCGCCTACCGGACCACGAACCGTTCCACCGAAGCCGAAAAGCTCCTGGAGAACGCTTTGAAGAAGAACGCCAACGATGCGGATGCCCGCCTCCAACGCGCGGAGATCTCGATCGAGAAGGTTCAGTACGCACAGGCCGAGATCGACCTGAATCAGCTCCTGAAACTGAGACCGGACGCGCCCGAAGCTCATTACGCCGTGGCAAGACTCAATCTGGCTCGCGGAAAGACGCTGCTATACCGCCAGGAGCTTTCTGAGGTGCTACGGCTGAATCCGCAACTGCTCGTTGCTCGTCTGGAACTGGTGCAGAATCTGCTGACTGCTAAAGAAGGTAAGTCGGCTTTGGCTCTGTTGGATGGCGCCCCTGCTTATCAACGGTCTGCAATTCCCTTCCTAGTCCAGCGAAATTGGGCGCTTTGGACAATGGATAATATGCCCGAAATGCGCAAAGGAATCGATCAAGGAATTGCTCTTGCAAGAACCTCCGATCTCCTGGTGCAGGACGGATTCTGGAAACTTCGAACCGGGCACCCCACCGAAGCACGGTCGGCGCTGGACGAAGCCCTGAAAATCAATCCCACGGATTTGCGAGCGCTTCAGGGGATGCGCCAGAGCTATCTCTCGGAGAAGAACGCCCCCATGGCTCTGCGTAAGGCCAAGGAATTTGCCGCGGAACACCCAAAATCCATGCCGGTCCAGGAGTTTCTCGGAGGCATGCTGCTGGGGGCGGGAATGAAAGACGACGCGCGGGTGGCTTTCGAGGCCGCCAAAGCGGCCGATCCAACGTCCCCTGGCCCACAGTTGTCGCTCGTGCAGATAGATATGCTGGATGGAAAGTTGGACAGTGCTCGCCAACGTCTGGAGGGTATCCTTTCCAAAGACAACCGCAACAATACGGCGCGCCATTGGCTGGCCGATATTGAGGTGCTACGCGGTCAGCAGGGCACGGCTATCCAGCACTTCCGTGAGGTGGTGGCCGCGGATTCCGGCAATGCGGAAGCCTACAACAACCTGGCCTATCTGTTGATTGACCAACAGCCGGATGAGGCGTTGAAGTATGCGCAAAGAGCTGTCGAGCTTGTCCCTGACCGGCCGGCTTATAGTGACACCCTGGGATGGGCCCTATACCGCAAAGGTATGTACGCCACCGCGATCCAATACCTCAAGCGTGCAGCTGGCGATAAAGGGGATCCCGTCTGGACTTATCACCTGGCGATGGCGTATGCCAAATCGGGCGATTTGGTCAGCGGCCGCCGCATTCTGCAAGCAGCGTTGAAGCGTAACCCCCATGTGCCCGAGGCGAAGCTAGCCCGGGAATTGATTGGTCAGGGAAATTGAAAGATACTGTGCCCCAGCCCTTTTCAAACAGTCCGGAAACTTGGGATTCCCGGTTTCGTTCGATCTGCGCTATTCAGTTGAAAAACCAGGTGATTAGAGGCCCCGGTCGTTTGGTTACTGAACTGCACACACTACCGCGCCCCCGGAGCACGTAGCCTCTGGCGGCGAGAGGAGAAACGAATGAAAAAGATTCTTATGTTGGCAGGCATTCTCGCCTCGCTCGGTGCACCCTGGGCGAATGCGACAGTGGAAATCAGGATCATTAACGCAGCCGGCGGGGGGGATACGGGCTGGGTGACGTGTGGGGGCGTGAGCTGCGTCTTCGCCGGAGCCGTTGGAAACTACAACGTCGCGCTCGATAGTGCGGTCCAAAACCTTGGGATTAACCCTTTACTGGACATGGCCTATCAGGCTAATAGCTTGATCGCTAACCCCGGCACGATCATCTTCGAAGCTATGGCCAATGGCTACACCACCAACACCCCGCAAATTCAGTTCATAGGGAACGGCAATTCCACTATGGGCGATACGGTCTCCCTGGCCGACTACGGGGGGAACAACAACACTGTCTGCCCGGCTGGGGTCAACGCGTGCACTCCCGCGAGCAACGGCAGCACCCTGCTCAACAGCCTGGTGAATCAACCCGAGAACCTAGGCGTGGTTGCTACCGGTGCAGGCAATACCGTGAATCCGTACTCCCTGGGTATCGTTCTAAGCCTCAATAACCCCCATGCGGGTGGGGCCAGCGGCGATATCCAAATGAACGCTGTTCCCGAGCCAGCCAGCGTTATGTTGCTAGGAGGTATCTTGTTGTTTACGGTGAGCACGGTTCGCCGCAAAGCACGCCACAATTCGTAGGGTATCGGGTACAGCGCGGCGTCACGGGATGGGTCCAGGCGAGATACGAGTTGGTAATCTCGTGTCCAGGATCCATCCCCGAGTTTGTCGATCATCTTCAAGATCACCATTCGGTTGTCAGCGAGTATGTGGCCTTCGGCGAGACGCGTCGGTTTACGGGCCTCCAGTTGTCTAACTGCTTGAATTCTTGTTAATAAGTCCGCCTTCTTACTTTTCCGGCAAAGCCCACGCGAACACACCCACACGATTCTAGCTGGCCCAGTCGTTCCATCAGGTTTACCCCTTTATCGTCCGGAGATACGGCGCGCTGCACGGGGCGGAGGTCCCAGCGATGCTTGTCGAAAGCTCGCGGAGGGGATTTGCGCTCCGCCTCTCTGGCATCAGAGTCTTTTTCCCACGGCGAGCTGGAGGCGGAATCGTTGCACCTTGGCAACACCAAACTCACCCAAAAATCCACGCTGTCCTATACCAACGAGCACAAGCACCGGCCGGCGGCGCTCTTCGGAGAATTGTCCTATAATCCCGCTGAACCGCTTCCGCGAACACCAGGGCAACGGGGTGCCCGCCCAGTGTAAAAACAATCTTCTGTCGCTGGACTCTATCACGATCTCGCTTGTGGCTGGAACCTGTTTTCCCTAGGCCACGTTCCGCCAGGTCAAAGGGGGCGTGAGGGCGCATGCGTTATTGGACCACGACGACTACCTGCCGTTCCTGCGTGTTGATCACGGAAGCCAAGCAGAACTGCGTTCGCGTCGCGCAGTCCCTGGAACTTTTGCTACCGCGAGAGGCTCGCTATCGATGCCTGTTCGCGTTCTCTGTCCAATTGCCCTTACCTCGAGCCCCGAGCTCCAAGAACGATGCGGATCGTCTGAAAAATAATCGCCAAGTCAAACGTGAGGGACATGTTCTGCAAATAGAACAAGTCATACTCCAACTTGTTGAATGCATCCTCGATGCTTGACCCATAGGCGTATTGCACTTGTGCCCAACCGGTTAGCCCTGGGCGCACGGAGTGTCGTTCATCGTAGTACGGAATCGTCTTCCGTAGTTCTTCGACAAAAAACGGCCGCTCCGGGCGGGGCCCGACAAAACTCATTTCGCCCCGGATCACGTTGACGAATTGCGGCAGTTCGTCAAGCCGGTACTTCCGCAGAAACCGGCCGATTCGCGTCACCCGGGGGTCGTTCTCCTTAGCCCACTGCGCGCCGTTCGCCTTCTCCGCATCGTCGCTCATAGACCGGAACTTCAATACCTCAAAGCACTTGCCCATTCGGCCGACCCGGGTCTGCCGAAAAATGATCGGTCCCTTGGATTCAAGCCGCACCACCAGGCCGACCATGATCATGATCGGCATCGAGGCGGCGAGGCCTATAACGCCAGCCGCCAGATCCAGCGCTCGCTTCAGAAGGTCGATCCACTTTGACCTGTGGAACCCCTCGGAAAACACAAACCAGCTCGGCTTCACTGCGCGGAGCGAAACACGTCCGGTCAAACCCGAAAGCGCACTGGCGGCATCCTCCACTCGCACGCCCTGGACCCTCAACGTTACCAATTCCCTGGTCGGCAGTGTGCCGCGGCGGTCCTCCATCGCTACGATGATTCTCGAAACTGCCCGCTCTTTCGCAATGGCTTCCATCTCGCTGGTAGGCCCCAGGACGGGGAACCCGAAGATCTTTTCGTCCCGCGATCCGGCACCGCCGACAAAGCCCTCCAACTTCATGCTGAGGTCGCCGCGGCGCGTCAATTCCCGCGCCAGCTCCAGCGCCAGTTGGCCCGTCCCCAGAATCACCACCCGCTGTATCGGAGCGGTGAGCTGCCAGGCTTTGTCCAGCAGCTTTCTGCTCAGAATGACCAGGGCTGTCACCAGAGCCATTCCGATGATAAACACTCCTCGGCCCAACAGCAGACTCGGAAACATAAAATACAGCAGCCCCAACAGTAGACTCGCCGCTCCGAGCGACTGCTCCACCCGCAACACCCTCTCCACCGCGCTGTGGCCGGTACTGAGGTCATACAGATCGTTGTAATAGAAGCACGCCACGCACACGAAAACGACAATTGCGGCCTGGACGGCGAAATCCGGCAAAGCGAGGTAAAACAAGGCCTCTGTTGGATTGTTCCAAAACCGCAGCTTCACAGCGCAGATCAGGGACAAGACGATCAGTAAAGCCTCCACTGCCATAAGGAGGAAGCTTTTGGCGGAGACGTACTGGTTGAAAACCCGAATCATTGGAACCTAGCGCCCCGCCGGAGGTGGCACAGTTTGCGGATTCCAGCTCAGAGAAAGGCGGACACCGTGGGCGATCATGTTGTTGAGGTTCCCCACATAATTACCCGTACTGTTGAGATACACGTACTGCGCGGATAATGCCGTGTGAGCGTTCAGTGTCCCGGAAATTCCCCCCGAAGCCTGCCATCCCGATATGCCTGCAAACCCAGTGCCTTTCATCTGCTGCTGTCCTCCGCTCGCAAAAATCGTCCACCGGCTGCCCGGCCGCCGCCAGTTCCAACTCCCCGTCGCGGTGGAATTCGTGCCCACAGCGAACCCGTACACGTCCGAGCTGGTCCGGTCATAGGATGCAGTAAATGTTTGCGTGTAAGTGCGGAAACCGATGGAGCCTCCCCCAATCATCTGCCGGGGCACCGGTGCGCCATAAGTAACTTGTACAGTCCGAGTGAAAGATCCGCCGCCGTGGATACTGAGAAACCAGCGCATCCCCATTTTGCGTCCGAGGGAGGCAGTGGCGTTCGTGGTGTAGGCGTTCTGGTATCGATTGACCAACCGGCCCTCTTCCACGGTCAACCCGACTTGTGTGCGGGCGGAGAGTGAATAGGACAGGCCCACCCCCGCACTCATACCGAAGCTGCGGGGTAAGATGGCTTTCTCTTGCGGGATGCCGCTTTGCCCGCCTCTGAGGTTTTGGCCGCCCGCTGAAAAGGAAGCAAAATGGAAACTCAACCTCGAGGAGCGGGCGTAATTCAGCCCGACATTCGCGGAGTAACTCAGAACCCGGTTACCGAGCAGCAAACCGCGCGCTGGCGATTCCAACATACTCGCGCCAGTGAGCATGGATGCCATTTGGGCGTTGCTGAACTGGCCGATGGAGAATGCCGCCGCCAGATCGTCAAAGGTCGCTGGCAATTGCGAAAGCACACTCAACCCGGAAGGCTGAAACATAAACTCGGTAAGCGTGCTGTCCTGGGCCGCGCCCGTCAGAGTAAAGGTCCATTTGCGAGTTAACTGCCGGTTCGCGGTTATGGAGAGCGAGTGGCTCACCGCGTTCAAATCCGAGTAGCGGGTCATGCCAGCATACCCTAAGGAATACAGTACCGAAAAATTCGTCGCCTGCCGGTGGTGTTGCCAGCCAAAACTGGCGCTCGCTCCGTAATTGGCGGATCCGCCCAGTTCCCGCACGCTGGCTGACGCAGTTTGCCCCAACCCTATAGGAAGCACCGAAGTAGAGTATCCGGAGTAAATGGAGACTCCATACAGCCCGAAACCTCCCACTGAGGCACTTCTGAAGTTCACTTGGTCCAAAAGCGATTGTGCAGGAACAATGCCCGCGGTCATGCCTGTCGCAATCGCGAAATATGCGAGCAGTCTGCGCAATTTGATCTCCGTCATTCCCTTCACTTCGCCTCGAAACCTTCACCAACGCATTTTTCATACCACGGCGTCCAGGGCCGTTTTCCGCTGACCGCGGGCTGGGGAAGAGCCCTTCCGACACAATTTTTGGCAAATAAGGTAAAAGAATTGTCGCTCGCTATGCGCAGGGCCGCCTCGAAACACCTCTCCGCTCCCGTTGGGGTTGGAAGCTAACGTGCTACCCTGTCTTGCGCGCATGGCTTCGGATATTCTGAGCAAATTGGGGGGGGATCTCGCGGCTGCATCACAGCGCTCCCGTTCCTACGCCCTTTGGGTCAAGACGGGTTTGGTTGGCATCTTGATGTGGTTTCTGTTTGGAGCCGTATTGATCGACATGGCTCACGATTGGTGGAATGAGCCGGCTTGGTCTCAAGGCATGCTCCTGCCGCCGCTGGCTCTTTACATATCCTGGATCAATCGAAACCGCACCTTCAGCTTTGCCGCCACTCCTGACCGCCGCGGCCTTCTTGGGATCGCGATCGCCTGTTGTTTGTTCATCCTTGGCAAGCTTGCCTCTGAGTTTTTCATGATGCGGTTCGCTTTCGTCATCCTGTTGATCGGCCTGGTCTGGACCTTTTGGGGCTTTCTGCGGCTTCGCACACTCGCTTTTCCCTTACTGCTGCTGGCAACTATGATCCCGTTGCCCGTCATGGTTTATAACTCGCTGGCGGCTCCGCTGCAACTCCTGGCATCTGACCTGGCCACTCGAATCGCCCAAGGGTTTGGCGTTTCCGTATTTCGTGATGGCAACATCATTCAATTGGCGGGGGTTTCCCTTGGCGTCGCGGAGGCTTGCAGCGGATTGAATTCCTTGTCCGCCCTAATTGTGGGCAGCCTGCTACTGGGTTATTTGCTCTGCTCGCGTACGGCCAGTCGCATGGCGCTGTTCGCGGTCGCCATACCGCTCGCAATCGGCGTCAACATCCTGCGCGTAGCCGGAACCGCGCTGCTTGCCGACTACAACCAGGAATTCGCGCTGGGATTTTACCATGCCTTTTCCGGGTGGCTGGTCTTTGTGGCCGGATTTGGCCTGCTTTACTTGTGCGCACGTATCTTACACGCGTTGCTTGAGAGGGAGCGAACCGCATGAATACCTCGATTTCCTTCTCCTTTACCGCCACGGTTGCGCTGCTTGTGTGCACGATTTTCCTGGGCGATCTGACTGCGCGCCGGATTCCCTCTCCCCTCGCCATTCCTCTGGAGCAGATAGCACCCGACGTAGCGGGTTGGACAGCCCTTCGGGACCAAAAACTGGCCGCGAGCACTCTGCACGCCCTGGATGCCACTTCATATCTTTCCAGAGCCTATCGGAAAGATTCAAGGGAGCTGGATCTGTTCATAGCCTTCTATGCGCAGCAGCGGGCGGGCGAAAGCATGCACTCCCCCAAACACTGTCTTCCAGGTGCAGGCTGGGAAATCTGGAAGCACGATTCGGCGCTGGTTTCCACTAACGGCGGGCAGTATGAAGTCAACAAGTATTCCATTCAGAACTCCGGGACGAGAATGCTGATGCTCTACTGGTATCAATCCAAGAGCCGCATCATTGCCAGCGAATACCTCGGAAAGATTCTCCTGGCCCAAGATACGATCCTGACGGGACGCACTGCCGGCTCCATTGTAAGAATCATGTTGCCGGATGTTCCGTCGGCAGGCGACGAGGGTGTCGCATTTGCTGCCTACCTCATCCCGCAGGTGCAGCGATGCTTCGGTAACTGATAGCGTTGAAATCCTCAGCGCGAGCGCATCGATTTCTTAATAATCGAATTCAAGGAGTACACCAATTGGTGGGCGTAGCTGTGGAGCCGATCTCATGTCCCGCAGCCATACTCTCCTGAATCGCGCGAGGATTTCTGTCCGCCACCCAACCCAATACAGAGAAGGTGGCTTTGGTGCGCCGCGCGTCTAGAAGTTCTAGGGCGACCCACTGATTTTGGTCGACAGCCGCCTGGACCTCGGTCGGGGTGAAGTATTCCTCGATATCAACGGTCACGGCATTGAACACGAAGCCTCGAAACTTTACGCCCGGCGCTGTTTGAGAAAGAAGACAGCGATGGAGTATAGTATCGAGACCAACCCAAGTACCGCAGTATCGGCGCTCCGTTCCAACATCAGGCCTCCAGCAAACATTTTTAACAGCACCTACGTGGCCATTCAATAAGTGCTTTTTTGCGTTTGATTTACAGTATTTACCATCCCGAACGATGGCCCAAAATCCCAAGAATTTGGACTGCCTCACAACGCACGACTCCCCCAAAAGACAGCCTCTCTTCCGAGACTGCTCTTTGGTGTACAGCAACGGCAATATCCAATTCAGTCTTGTTGGGTTTGACTAGCGCCAGCTAGCCTTGTTCTTTGGCGGATACAGCCATTTTTTTTAATGGAGCCCCTGGATTTAATGAAAATTACCACGCGTTTCAGGAGTTTTATACTCCTAACCGGACTCTTGTTGCCGTTGAGCAATCTCTTACAGGCCCAGACCAGCTTAGCCCTTTCCTCTGCCACAGTACCCCCAGGAGGCGCCACCGCACTCAATCTGTCCCTCTCCTCTCCCTCCAGCCCACTGGTGGCCGTTCAGTGGACCTTCAGCTATCCCGCCACGAGTGTGGGAAGCCTGACCGTGGCTGCCGGGCCAGCATTGACTTCGGCGGGTGACACCCTGTCCTGCGCCGCCGGAGTAGACTCCTACACATGCGTCGCATGGGGATCGAATTCAAACGTCATTCCCGATGGAGTAGTCGCCACTCTATCGGTGACCCTTTCGGGCGGCAGTGCTCTGCCGGTCAATATCACCAACAGTCTAGGGGCCTCGCTGACGGGCGACGCAATTGCGGTGACAGGCACCGGGGGCACCGTCAGCGTTGCCGCCCCCGCAATCAGCTCAATCAGCTCCATCTCATGTAGTCCGGGAATCTTAGCCCCCAACGCTTCCAGCACCTGCACCGTCATTCTGAGCGGATCCAGTGGGGGAACTATCGGCCTGAGCTCCAGCTCCACCAACCTCACTGTTCCAGCCGCACTCGCAATTCCAGCCGGCTCGAGTAGTGGAACATTTCTCGCCTCAGCAATTGCCTTCACTGCAGATCAGACCGCCACTGTCACCGCTACGCTGAACGGCTCGTCCGCAGCAGCCACACTC
>Ga0209648_10004115_pt1 | contig 12315 bp, 6 predicted proteins | sample GraSoi2013_115cm_FD_185830 | JGI IMG/M metagenome (GOLD analysis project Ga0209648, IMG submission 185830) | Grasslands soil microbial communities from the Angelo Coastal Reserve, California, USA - Sample 9_17_2013_115cm (SPAdes) (version 2) | ecosystem: Environmental > Terrestrial > Soil >...
CCCTTACGCGATGCCATCGCGAGAAATGCATTGCCCGGCCCGCGCATCCTGACAGCCGTCGACCCGCTCACAGGGCGAGGCGAACAGACCGGGACTCCGGATGAAATCCGCGCGTACGTGCGGAAACAAAAGGAAGCAGGCGCGAACTTGATCAAAATCTACGCGTCGGGGGGCATGCGCCAAGGCCGGATGACGCTTTCACAGGAGCAATTGAACGCGGCCTGCGATGAAGCTAAAAGGCAGGGCCTGCGTACGCTGGTGCACGCTTACAGAGACGCTGTGCGGGCTGCAACTGTTGCCGGATGCACCCAGGTCGAGCACGGTCTGGGGGCCTCGGACGACGATCTGAAGTTGATGGCTGAAAAAGGGACGTATTTTGATCCGCAAGCCGGGCTGTTGCTTGAAACTTATCTCCTGAACAAGGCGAAGTATGCCGGCACACCCTTCTACCCTTCAACCGAAGAGGGTTTTGCGGTGTTTGAACAGATCCTGCCGATGAACCACGATCTGATGCAACGTGCGGTGAGAATTCCGGGGCTGAAAATCGTTTTCGGCACCGACGCCGTGGCTGGCGCGCACGGGCGCAACGCCGAGGAGTTCATTGATCGCGTGCACGACTGCGGAGTGGACCCAATGGCGGCAATGGTCTCCGCCAATTCGCTGGGGGCCCAAGCCCTTGGCATGGCCGATCAGATTGGCTCCATCGCGCCGGGCCTTGAGGCCGACATTATTGCGCTCGATGGCGACCCGTTGAAAGACATCACCGCCGTTCGGCGCGTCGTATTCGTGATGAAGGGCGGCATTGTTTACAAAAACGCCGCCCGCGACGCTATTCCTGCTTATGCCGGCATCCAGCCTTGATTCGACTTTTGAGAGCCGGCTTGCCTTGAATCAAGGCATCCGGCCCAGATCATCGGCAATCCGGAAACCCAATCTCCGCCCAAACCGGCCGATGCGGAGCCAACACTTCCTCAGGATTTGAGCCGCGCGGCATATTCAGACCGCATTGTCGTTTTGGATGGCAACGGCGAAGGCAACGGCGATTATCACACCGCCGACCGCACCATCGAGTATCTGCGCAAGTACAAAGACCAGCCATTTTTTATAGCGTGCGGATTTGTTAAACCCCACAGCCCGCCAGCCGCGCCGCAAAAGTTTTTGATTTGTATGACATAAACAAAATCGAATTGACGCCGGATTTTGCCTCGTGGCCGACCGTGCTACCCGGGTTCCCCAGCGCGGCCATCCGCAAGCGCAACGCCGATCTGTTCATCGGACGCACCGCCAGCGCCGCCGAGGCTCGCGAGGTCATCCGTGCCTACATTGCTTCCATTTCGTGGGTGGATTGGAACGTTGCCCGCCTCCTCGCCGAGCTCGAACGGTTGGGGTTGCGCCAGAACACCATCATCGTTTTCGTCGCCGACCACGGTTATCAGCTTGGCGAAAAGGGAAAATGGTCAAAGGCCGGCTCGCTGTTCGAGATAGGAACGCGCGTGCCCATGATCATGGCCGTTCCCGGCGCCAAGGGCAATGGCCAAGCCAGCCTGCGCATCGTGGAGTCGCTCGACATTTATCCAACATTAGTGGAGTTGTGCGGCCTGCCGCTGCCTTCCGGCGTTGAAGGCAAAAGCCCGGTTCCCTTGTTGCACGCTCCGCAGGCAAAGTGGGATCGTCCCGCGTACAGCGTTTGGAGCGAAGACGGCTCGAGTTTGCATGGTGTCGCCGTGCGCACCGAAAAATGGCGCTACGCCGAGTTCGGGCCCGAGGGGAAGAACGGCGCGATATTGTTTGACCCGAAAACCGATCCGCTGGAGATGAAAAATCTGGCCGATGATCCGCAACACGCCAAAGTGTGCGCGGAATTATCGTCGCTGACCAGAAGCTACGCTGCTAATCTCGGGAAAGCATAGAACTGATTTCATAAAATAGGTTGTATCAGGGCACAGCTTTCAGAGCTTGCGGAAAAACTCAATTTAGTTTGATCTTTCGGAGGGGCACAGTTTTAGCTGTGCCGTTAAGCTCTTGAAAATGAACAACTCCACTCTGCCGAAGGCAAGCGCGCAAACGGGGTGAGCGCGAAGCGAGCGCCGGATTGCGCGAGCGTAGCGCGAGGGCGTAGCAGCCTGGGTTTGGCTGCGGAGCCCTTAGATATAAAGTGGAGCGCCAGAATAGATGTTTTTCCGCAGCCTCTTTTATCCGCGTCGCAAGAGGCCAATCAAAGATTGGCTCTTTAGCCCCTGAATTTTTCAAAATTCACCATCTCGGGGCTCGTTACTAATGTAACGTTTGTTGGATAGCGTGACCCATGCTAGTCTTTCCCAAGCAACTCTCAGTTTTCCCAATGGGTTCCGGTTGAGCTGTGCTCCGGAGATGTGGTTCTTCCCTATGGCGCCATTTCCATTCTTACAGCGCGGCAATCTGGCCGATCACGCGCGGCAGTTGACGTTGTCAACCTATCAGCCCTCGCTCACGCTGAAAGGGTTGATGACCGGCGTGGATAACGTCCGCTCCGACGTTTTTCTCAGCACCAAATTCTCCGAAACCGCCCGCATGCACATGGACCGTCTGATGATGACCTATGGCAGTGTGGAGGATTTTGCCGAAGAGCCCATTGTCGTGCCGCAGCGGCCGCCCTCGGTCTTGCTGGGGCCAAACAAACCGCCCCCGCCCTCGGCCTCCGATTCGGGCAGGTTCCGTTCATTGAAGAACCATGATCCGGCTGAATTCAAGCGCATGTTGGTGGATATCCACGTTGCCGGTCTGAACCGCGCCAAGGCCGACAACAACATTGATGTGGATCTTCTCGTCCGCATCGCCATTATCAAATTTCTTCGCAGCGAGTTGCCGGTCCGCTTCAATACCGTGCTGGAGCGCTGCCGCGCCAAGCTGAAGAGTTTCGAGGGCCCACGCCCCATCAATCCCAGTAAGGCCCTGGAGCTGCGTGAACGTTTTGCCCGCTTCCAGGTCAATAAAAAAACCATACTGCGGCGCGCCGGACAGGATATCTTCCAGACCCTGCGCGAGATCGAAAAACAAACCCTGGGCAAGATGCGGCGCTCGCTATTTGGCGATGACGATACGCCCCAGTACGACCTTTTCATGAACCGCCTGCTGTTCACCGAAGATGGGCACGACGATTACCTGAACGCCGAGCACTATGTGATGCTGGGCAACTATGAGCGTGATCCTGACCGCTTCCAGACCCTGCTCTCTTTCGCCTATGAGTTCCTGAAAATTTCCGCTGTGGCGCCCGAATACGAAGAAGACGCCGTGCTCGATGGCTACCTGAGTTCCCCGGAGAACGCACAAGAGCTGGTTGCAGGCGGCTCTCCCGATGAAACCTCGGTTCGTGGAAAGGCGCAGCGCGCCATCTTGAATGCCTGGGTCGAATTGCTGGAGCGCCACAACGTGATGGAGCACGTGATTGCCTCCTATGAGGTTGTTCCTCTGCTGGGCGAGTACTCGCCGCCAATCAATGCGCAGCAGCTCAAAAATGCGCTGATCTCCCGCGCCGAGCGCAAACGCGTGGAATCGCTGTTGCAGGAGCATGGGCGCATCTCCCCCGATAACCTCAATGTGGGCGTCAAGCGCATTTCAAACTGCAAGGGCACTGACCGCGCCAAGCTGGCTGGCCGCTTCCTGGGCGATTTCATCCGCTATCACCGCGACCTGCGCCGGCTCGAGGCAGTGAACTCCGCCATGGATGGCATCAACGTCATCAGCAATGAAAAACTGCGCCAGCTTTCCGCCATCAACAACACCTTGTATGACCTCCTTCTTCCTGAAGAGCAGAAGCCGCTGGAAGAAAAGATTGTGCACCATGTCATCATCAAGGCCGATATTCGCGATTCCACTACGCTGACGCGCACCCTGTTCGAACGCGGCCTGAACCCGGCATCGTACTTCAGCCTGAATTTCTACGAGCCGGTCAACAAGCTTCTGCCCAAGTACAGCGCCTCCAAGGTTTTTATCGAGGGTGATGCCATTATCATGGCCCTTTTTGAGCGCGAAGGAGAGCCGGGCTTCGGCGTCGGACGCGCCTGCGTGCTGGCGCGCGAGATCATTGATATCGTCCGCGCCTACAACGAGCAGTCTTTGAAGGCAGGGCTTCCCATTTTGGAACTTGGCATCGGGATCTCCTATCAGGATGCTGCGCCCATGTATCTGATGGATGGCAGCTCGCAAATCATGATCTCCAAGGCGCTCAACGAAAGCGACCGCCTCTCTTCCTGCAGCCGCAGCGCCCGCAAGCACCTGGATGGCGCCAGCAGCCTGTTCAATGTCTATTCCTTCCAGACGATTGAAGATCCCTCCGGCGACTCCGCCAGCGAGGAATTTCAGGTCAGCTACAACATCGGCGGCATCAACATCAACCAGGGCGCCTTCGAAAAGCTCCGCCAGGAAATTTCATTGCAGGTGATGGAGCGCAGAATACAAACCGTCTGGAACGTGGAAAACGTCCGCCTCTACTGCGGCGTGGTTCCGGTAGGGCAGGGCGCCTTCCGTCGCATCATTGTGCGCGAAGGCAAGATCGCCCGCATTGATCCCCGCGACTTTTCTTTCAAGGGATGGACCGACCATCATTATTACGAAGCCTGCGCCAACCAGGCCATCTACGACCTCATTGAAGCCACCTCAACCCAGAGCGCCTCGGCCGACTAGATATAACGCCTGCAGAACAACCCGCACCTTATAGCCTGTAGTTGCGTTTCGGGTGTATGCTTGGGAGCGCACAGGATGGGATAGAAAATCCTGTGGGGCCCTTTTTCTTCGGATCAGACTCAGAACTTCCACTTGGAGGCTGTCCTAATGAGGGAGACCTTCTCCATCGCTATTGGCGGCGCGGCTGGCCAGGGTGTAGCCACCCCCGGCGACATTTTTGCCAAAATCTTCAGCCGCCGCGGGCTGCACCTGAACGCCTACAACGCCTATCAGTCAATTATTCGTGGCGGCCACACTTTTCTGACCATTCGTACCGGTCCTGACAAAGTTACCAATATGGGAGACCGCATTGACCTGCTGATCCCTCTGAACCAGGACACCATGGACCGCCACCTGAACCTGCTCACCGCGGGCGCAGCTTGTATTTACAACGCCGACGCTATCAAGGCAGGTGTCCCCGCTTCTGGCGTGCAACTCTGTCCGCTTCCCGTTTCGAAACTGGCGGACATCACTCGCAACAAGGTCGCACAGAATACGCTCGCGCTGGGTGCGGCACTCAGCATGATGGGCATCGGCTTCCAATCGCTGGAAAGCGTCCTCGCCGAACAGTTCAAGAAAAAAGGCGAGGCCGTAGTGGCTGAAAACGTCGGAGTGGCGCACGCCGGCTATGATTATGGCTCTGCTAACTTCAAGCCCTTTGCCCGCCCGCTTCCCATGACGGAGCACAAGTACGCCGTGCTCGCCGGGAACACGGCCATGGCGATGGGCGGCGCTGCCGCTGGCGTGAAATTTTATTGCGCCTATCCTATGAGCCCCTCCACCGGTGTTCTGCATTGGATGGCGTCGCACGGGCGCAAGGCCGGCATTATGGTTCGCCAGGTCGAAGACGAGATTGGTGTGGTGAACATGGCTATCGGCGCCGCGCACGCCGGGGTTCGCGCCATGTGCGCGACTTCCGGTGGCGGATTCGCCTTGATGAGCGAAGGATTGGGCATGTCTGCCATGATGGAAACGCCGGTTGTTGTCATCAACTGCCAGCGCGCCGGCCCTTCTACCGGGGTTCCCACCAAGACCGAGCAAGGTGACCTCTGGCAGATGCTGGGCGCCGCCTTCGGAGATTATCCCCGCGTCATCGCCGCCCCGCTCGACATCGGCGATTGCTTCACGCTGATCCCTGAAATATTCAATATTGCTGATCGCTTCCAGTGTCCCGGCCTGGTGCTCTGCGATCTGTTGCTGTCGGAAGGCAGGCTCAGCGTTGATCCCAAGGAGCTGGACTTCAATCCCAGGATTGATCGCGGCGAGTTGATCACTTCCGCCAATGGGAACGGAAGCAGCAACGGCGGTGCAGACACCATCTACAAGCGTTACAAGATCACCGAGAGCGGAGTTTCCCCGCGCGCCATTCCCGGTGTGCCCGGTCACACTCACACCGCCGCCACCGACGAGCACGATGAAGATGGCGTGCTGATCAGCGACGAATTCACCAATCCCATCAAGCGCCGCGCCATGATGGAAAAACGCATGCGCAAAATGGAAGGCATCACGGCCGCAGCTCCACCGCCTACGCTGCAAGGCCCGACCAAGGCCGATGTCACATTAATCGGCTGGGGCTCGACCCAGGGCGTAATCGAAGAGGCCTGCGAGCTGCTGCGCGAGCAGGGCGTCTCGGCCAATCACCTGCAGATACGGTGGCTGGTGCCGCTGCATGGCGAGGCGATTCTCGATCTTCTGCAGAACGCCAGGCACACCATCATTGTGGAGAACAACTACAGCGGACAGTTTGCGCGCTATCTGCGCAGTGAAACCAGCTTCGTACCTGACGGGAACATCCGCAAATATGATGGCGAACCCTTCATGCCGCACCACATCGTTGAGGCGGTGAAAGCGCAGTTGAGCGGGAAGACCAATCTTTCTGTTCCGATGCATGAAATCATGGTTTAAGGAGAAAGAAAAATGGCAACCATAGCGCCCCCCAAGCCACTCACCATGGCCGATCTGAAAGGCAAGGTTGATCCCGACTGGTGTCCGGGATGCGGCGACTTCGGCGTGCTCGCCGCCGTACAGAAGGCCCTGGTCGAACTGCAGGTCCCCCCTCATGAAGTCGTCACCATCAGCGGCATCGGCTGCTCTTCCAACTTTCCCGGTTACATCAACACCTACGGCATGCATACCCTGCACGGGCGCTCACTCGCCGTGGCCACCGGCGTAAAGCTCGCCAATCACGCGCTCACCGTGCTGGTCACCGGCGGCGACGGCGACGGATTCGGCATCGGCGGCAACCACTTCGTCCATACCATGCGCCGTAACGTCGACCTGCTTTATATCGTCATGGATAACCAGATCTACGGCCTCACCACCGGCCAAACCTCACCCACCAGCCGCCTGGGCATGAAGACCAAAAGCGCGCCTTTTGGCAACGTCGAAGCGCCCATCAATCCCATTTCCATGGCCCTGGCTGCCGGCGCAACTTTCGTGGCCCGCGGCTTCAGCGGCGAGCAGAAGCATTTGACCGATCTCATCAAGCAAGGCATCGAGCACAAAGGCTTTTCGTTCCTCGATGTCTTCAGCCCTTGCGTGACCTACAACCTCGACAATACTTACCAGTGGTTCCGTCCACGCGTAAAGAAGCTCGAAGACGATGCTGCCTACGACGCTAACGACTGGATGGCTGCCATGGGCAAGTCCTTGCTTTGGGGTGACGAAATCCCCATTGGGAAATTCTTCGAGCGCAACGATGTTCCCACCCTGCATGCCTCGGAGCCCGTGGTCAACGAAGGCCCGCTGGTGCATCGGGACGTGCGCGTCCCACCGGCCGCCGCCAAGGCATTTATTGAGGAGTTGATGTAGAAACAGTTCTCAGTTCACAGAAAGAAGCTCGCCGACGGATTTGGCGGAACGGGTTAAGGGGATACCCCCTTGCGCGCTAGGGGTTGAAGCGCCCCAAAATCGCATCCAACCCGCGTCATTGCTGGCGAAAATCAATGGCCCCCACCCCCTTGCGCGCTAGGGTCGCAGCACCCCAAATCGCGTCTGCCCCGCGTCATCCACGGCAAGCCGTACTGGACGTCCTATTTGGTTATTCCGTTTGCATCTTGTCATCCTGAAGCGCCGTTTTTTGGCGCGAAGGATCTTGCGTTTTCTTGTCTGGGCAATGCTGTTCTTTGCGTACAGAAAAAACCAAACAGGCTGGCGTAAAACGTATTTTTAGGGGAGACCCCACCCCACTTGCTAGCTTGTGTTTTAGGCGCCCCAAAACCGCCTCTGACCCGCGTCATTATTGGCGAGAATCGATCCGGGGTGGGGGACTTGCTGATAGTCGTCGGGGCAGTGGGTAGAGAGTCACAAGAAGATAGCTTCAAGTTTGCTGCTGCACCAAATTTTCAAAGACCTGAAGGATTACAAAAAAGCCCCCGCATTCTTGAATGCGTAAACGTAGACACACGTCTAACCCAATGATGGCCCACAGTTTCTGAGAAATCAAGGTTTTGATATCAGAGTGATATCGCTATGATCTTAGAATGTGTGTGTCGGTATATGCATGCACATAACTGACGATAGAGAACCCCCGCCCTAGCAGAGCTAGGGACGGGGCACCCTCGAAAGTCATGATGACTAAGAAGCTTTTGGCCCGGGCCACCCGTCCAACAACATTACCGGTCCGAAAGATCAACCCGCGATTACGCAGGTTGCACTCAGGATGGATTCGCCCATCCGGCGATTGCGGCAATTCACAGCGACCGTGACTGCGGCGGTTGGAACGCCTACCGGCAGTGTTGTGTTCGTCATTGACGGCGATGCACCATACCAGCGGACCATCGCCATGAGTGCCGGGACCGCAAGTTTCACGACCCAACTGTTCCTTGGCAAGCACACCATTACGGCCCACTACAATGGCGATACAAACTTCCAGTCAGGCGATGCTGCTCCATTGATTTACTACGTTACTCCCCGGCCGCGCTAATTCCTTTGGGCGAGAGCAATCACAAAAAAACTGTAGAATGCTCCCCGGCCCAGTCCGTCGCCCAAAACGGGCGTACCGCTTATCCTTAGACGAAATTCTTCCCAATCTTTGCCTCGCCTGGCTGTTACTTCCGCGCCGTCGAACCAGTGGTTTGTGGCATGATGACTGTCCAGAGGGAAACCCAAAATTCTTAATTTTTGTCATCTTTGTCCAATCAGACACTATTTTGCTTATGACTTGAGTTGTGGGACCACCCGCCTATTCGTTTTCATATTCGTATGGGACAATGATGCATGCGAGTAGAGGGAGTTGAGTTTGTTGGTTTCGCATGTTTTGACCGGCAATTCGTCCCAATTCGGGATGGCTTGAATCTATTGGTAGGAAAGAACAATGCCGGGAAAACTGCAATTTTGCGTGGTCTTACAGTACTCAGAGAGTTTTTCGTAGCGAACCGCCAAGGGCGCAGTGAGCTAACAGCATACGCACGGCAAGACAATCCCGAACCCTATTTCCACTTCGAAGTCTTAGTGCGGCCAGAGAATAGTGACCCCCTTCATGTTCATTTTCTTGACGCGGATGAGGATTGGTGGAAACTTTTTAATAGTCAATACCATCCGACACTTGCTTATCGTTTCTGGGTATTGCCCAGCAGATCAGATGATCAAGTCATATTTCAGTGGGTTCAAATGCAGGCCGAGAACCGTGCACGCTTGGACATTTTGAAATCAGAAAGCGGGATTTCTTTGCTGCGATATGAAAAGCCAGCAGGAAATGGATGGCCAACAACCCCTTCAGTTCTTTTAGGGAAAGAGCAGACTAGCGGTCGGGGAATTTACACGCCCGATGGCAAGAGCCACATAGTTCCATTACAGACCACCACCCACTTTGAGCCATTGCTGCCGTTGTCGCGTGCACGATACGTCGCTCCACATCGAATGGTAGCTCCTGCACTGGAAATTAAGACCGCTATGGATTTGCCAGAAACAGCAGAGAATCTGTCTATTTTTCTGCAAACGCTGCATGGAAGGAATCGTGAACAGTTTGAGAGGATTGAGAAATTTGTTACTGAAGTATTCCCGGAGTTCTCAAGAGTAAATCCCTCTAACGATATTCAAAACAGAGTCTCTTTGACGCTTACTCGAAAAGACGTGAACCGAAGTATCCCATTAAGCCATTGCGGCACAGGCGTCGAACAGCTACTTGCGATAGCTACTTTCGTGGTAACCGCCGAGCCTGGAGCTATTCTTCTTATCGACGAGCCTCACTCTTTTCTCCACCCTACGGCGGAACGCCAGCTTGTAGATTTTCTCACACAAGACCATCAACACAAGTTTGTTATAAGCACCCACTCAGCAATCTTCATCAATTCTGTCGAATCTGAACGGATCACCTACCTAGAGCCACCTGGTCGTACCTGTGCTTCTGATGGAGGATGTCCCAAAGTTTCGAAGATACTGTCTGATCTAGGATATCGAAATTCAGATGTGCTTTTCTACGACAGGTTAATCGCTGTCGAGGGAAGAAGTGACAGTGCAATTCTGCCAAAGCTGTTACTTGCTGTCGGACTACTTAGTCCGACTAGTCTTAGTAAAACTGGATTTCCAAGCATGGAAGGAGCGCCTGGAAATGTCCGAAGCCTTCAGACGGGGGTATTGAGGCTCGAAAGGCTGATAACCGGAATAGGGAGGAGCAATCAACCACGCTTATACCTCTTCGATGGCGACCGCACACCAGAAGAAATGACGATTTTACAAAACATGCGTAATGCCGAAACTGATGAAAGGATCAAGGTGGTATTTCTTCCACGAACTGAAATCGAGAACTATCTTCTGGCACCAAATGCGATCAGAGCAGCCATCGCAGCAGAAGCACTGACTGCTGGCCTTAGCCTCGACCCTTCAGCCGAGGAAGTTAATGAAAGGCTCAATAAGATTATGAACCATGAGGACAATAAAGACGCACTCTTTTCTGCAAGGAAGGGAAAGGATCCTAAAAAGATAGTCAAGGCCTCGCTTTTATTGGAAAAGCTCTATGCCTCGTTTGAAAATCTCGTCTATCACAAAGAACGCAGTGGCAGCTTGATTGCAAGCCACATTACAGAAAAGGAACAACCTGCTCTTGACGAATTAGTTGATCTTTTTAACCCGTTGTTCAAAACGTAGGCGAGACATTCCGCCCTCGCTCATGATGACAGACTGAAAAGCGTTCCGGCCACGCGGCCACTGATTCGCTTTGATCGTGATATCACCATGGTATCAAAACGTTGCTTTTCTGGAAACGGCATGCCATCATCGAGAAGCGGTTGCCAGCTACCGGTTGCCAGTTGCCGGTTAAAGACAACCGCAAAAAGAACGAAGACGGCATTCCAGAATGCGCGGGGCTTTTCGTAGTCCTTCAGGTCTTTGAAAATTCGAGCGCCATAGGGCGCGATCAGAGGTTAGCCCAGCGCGCAGCGCTGGGTAAGGATAGAGAAAAGTTTCTTCCGCTCTGCCGAAGGCCAACGCGCAGCGAAGCGTAGCGTCAGAACCCCCGGCAGACTAGCAGCAAGTCTCCCACCCCGGATCGGTTTTCGCTAATAATGACGCGGGTCAGGCGCGATTTTGGGACCCGAAAACAGTTGCCAGCAAGTGGGTGGGGAAGGTCCCCCCAAAATACGTTCTAGGCCCAGCCTCAGTTTTCTGTACGTCAAGAACAGCATTGCCCGGACGAGAAAACGCAAGATCCTTCGCGCCAAAGAACGGCGCTCAGGAGGACAAGATGCAAACGGAAATGGCGAAATAGGACGCGTAGTAACGGATAAAACTGACTGGCAGCAAGTCCTTCACCCTGGCTCGATTTTCGCCAATAATGATGCGGGTCAGGCGCGATTTTTGGGGCTCAAAACACCTGCCAGCAAGTGGGGGGGTGAGAGATCCTCACAAATCTTCCGAAAAATCAGCGTTGATCCGCGTTCATCTGCGGCGGAAAAGGTTTTGCGGTTGCTCTTGCTGAGAACTGAGAACCGAGAACTGCTTCAGAATGGCAGCTTGCGCAGCTTGAACGGAATGTGGACCACCGCTTCCAGATCCACGGCTGCGCCGTTTTTCTGCGCCGGACGGAAGCGCCAGCGAGCGAGAGCGACGCGGGCATTCTCATCCAGCCGCGAATCTACTCCTCTGAGCACCCGCACGCTGCCCACCGTACCATCGCTATGAATCACGGCGTAGAGGGTCACGGTTCCTTCCACGCGGTCGTGGATCAAATCCGGCGGATACGCCGGGTCAACCTTTTCCAGCGCAACCGGAGCGGTGAGTTCGCCTTTTTCAGGTCTGTCTTTGAGTTCGGCGAAGCGTATGACCCAACTTCCCGTGACCGAAGCCAGGTTCGGCATGTTGAGAATAAGGGAATAGTATCGCTTGCCGCTAAAGACAGAGTCTTCAATTGCGTTGTCCGGCAGGTTCCTCGGTGGATAAGCCGGCGGAGCTAGCGTAGCCACCTCTTGCGGCTGCGAGCCGTTGGTATTGGGAGCAGCATTTCCGTTTCCGCTTCCATTGGGGTTGGTCGTCGGCTGTCCCGCCACCGCTGCTCCCGGATTGACCGGGCCGGGGCCGACATAAATTCCCGGGGCCCCTATCCCGGAGCCGCTTCCCGGTCCGCCCTTATCTCCCGAGCCCGAGCCTCCGTTTCCAGTGCCTCCGCCTTTGACGTCG
>Ga0209648_10004117_pt1 | contig 12314 bp, 12 predicted proteins | sample GraSoi2013_115cm_FD_185830 | JGI IMG/M metagenome (GOLD analysis project Ga0209648, IMG submission 185830) | Grasslands soil microbial communities from the Angelo Coastal Reserve, California, USA - Sample 9_17_2013_115cm (SPAdes) (version 2) | ecosystem: Environmental > Terrestrial > Soil >...
TCTCCTGCTGGATCGGGCGAGCAGGCTCTTGCGCCCGATCCGCCGCTATACCGGCCTCCTCTCGTTCATCGGGGGCGTGATCCTGATAGTGATGGGCATGCTCCTGCTCACGGGCCGGTTGGATCAACTCGCGAATCTGCTCTTCCCATTTTCCTTTTCCCCCTGAGTGGGGCGCGTCAAGGAGGGGAACCGGAGTGGAGCGAGGCAGTTGGTCAGAGGGGTGTCATCCGTGGTCTTTCTCTGTCGTTGTGTCGCGAGTTGCCCGAAATGAGCACCCGTGCCAGAGCCTCGGCTGACCGCGTACCTGAAGACATCCCATCAGAACTCGAAGTGATTTTTGGCACGTGTGAGCGGACCGCCAAATGGAGCTGCTCCGGAAGTGTCAGAACTGAGACCATGTAGAGTCATAGTATTATTCAACGTCTCTCAAATATGACCCACGAGCTATGAGACTGCTGCCATGAGTACTTGCAAGGCCACGAATCGTTCACGAAATATCCACCATTGTTGCGCCAGTGAGACGGTTTCACCCATCGTACTGCGAGGGCAGAAGTAATGGCGTAATTCGTCAAAGGCCCGACAGAAGCGGGCCGCTGACACGAAGTTCCCAAAGCCTCGCATAGGATAATACCCTGATATACATCTCATCAACATACCAGGATCTCCCGGCTTGCCCACGCCGCTTCATTCGTAACTGCTCGGTTATCAATGGGGCAAATCGTGCTTCCCAGTCTTGGATGGCCTTATGGGTGAAGGTAAAGCCGCGCGATAAAAACATCTCAGCCACATCACGCAGACTCAGTTTATAACGCAGCCGCCACACAACCACGAGCAACACAACGTCAGTGGGGAATTCAAGGTAGTTGAATGGCGTGCCAGTTCGTTCATTAAAGGTGCATTGACAGTGAGGGCAGAAGAACGTTGCGTACCCAAGTTTGGTTTTCTTCGCTCGTTTCTTCGTCGTAATTGTCGCGCAATGGGGACAGGTCATCAGCCGGAGTTCCTCATTTCGTTGTATTTTCATACCATCAGCATACTCGAAGCGTGGCTTCTCTGACAAGGAGTTACCTGAGTTCTGACAGATCAAAATGTCAGACGTCATTTCAGTGGCTTGAGGTTTGTCGTGAGTTCTGGTAAGATGGTAGTAGCTAGAGAGCTTCGTAGCAGACAAAACCAGGAAGATTGTGAAAAGAGGTGCAAGCTTGGCAATGCAACAACACTCCAATGACGATCACCTGAGTGATCTCATTCTTCATATTCAGCCCCCCCTGCGCAGACGCCTGAGGAGAGCAGCGGCACAAAGTAATTTGTCCGAGGAAGAGTATGTTGGGCGTCTTCTTGAGCACGTTGTTCCTCCTGAAAGCGAGGCGGTACCACGCAGAAGTGGGCAGCTCAATCGAGCAGCGGTGGAGGAATTGAAACACTACCGCGAAGCAATCAGGCGTGCTCATCCTGGCCAGGTGTTTGAAGACTCGGTGGAGCTGCTTCGCCAGGCACGCGAGGAACGAACCAGGGAGTTAGAGCAGCGATGAGCGATACCGTGGTGGTTGATGCAAATCTCGCGCTCAAATGGGTGCTGCTCGAAGAAGACTCCTATCTATCGCTGCTGTTATTGGACAAGTGGACGGATGAAGGAAAAACGGTCATTGCCCCGGCTCTGTTTGCGTACGAGGTCACGAACATTCTCTATCGCCAGTCTGTCACCGACAAGCTGACGTATGATGAGGCACGTCGAGGGCTTGAGAAGCTGTTCTCACTTGAAGTACAGCTCAAATTCTCCCTGTATGAAGAGGTAAGTGCGCAAGCAATGGAGTTTGCACAGCGCTTTCATCTCCCAGCTACCTATGATGCACACTATCTCGCCTTGGCGTATAAAGAACAATGCGAGTGCTGGACAGCCGATAGGCGGTTATGGACTGCCGTCAAAAGAGAACTCACCTGGGTACATTGGCTTGGTGAGCTTCATTGAACGGACCAATCCTTCACATATACACCGTGTCTTCCAACGTCGCATTGCCTCACCAGGAATCTGACTGTGCGTTCTTCAAGAAACACACTCTCTGCGGATCATTGGTGCGTTTTCAACCAGCCCACCACTCCACCAATTTCCCCTCACCAAAAAAGACCGGAAGCAGCTATCATGCGTTTCAAGGGTCAGATTCCTGGTGAGGCAACCTGAGGACTCTCTGTCATGTCGGCAGAGGTGTCTCGCGCAGGATATTTCCATGGGAGGCGATCATGAGAGGAGGAGTGAGTCTTCAAACCAGGCGCGAATTCCTTCAGCACATGCTACCACGGTATCGCAGGGCATCGTCTGTCAAGAAGAAAAGTAAGCTACTTGATGCCTTTACAGCAGCGACTGGATACAATCGCAAGTATGCGATGGAGCTTCTCAACCATGCACAAGAGGGGCAACCCCTACCTCAGCGCCCCCATTCTCGGCAATACGGATCAGACGTGCAGCACGCGCTGTTCCTAGTCTGGAACGCCGCCAACCGCATCTGCGCCAAACGACTCATTCCCTTTCTCCCCACGCTCCTTGAAGCGCTGGAACGGCATGAGCACCTCCAGATCACAGAGGAGTGCCGGAAACAATTGCTTTCCATGAGCGCGGCAACGGCGGATCGCCTGCTGTCCTCTCGGCGCAAACTGGGTCGACGCAGCATCTCTACGACACGAGCTGGAACGCTGCTGAAGCAACAGATTCCCATCCGCACCTTCCAGGAGTGGAATGAGACCCGACCCGGCTTTTTGGAAGCAGATCTGGTTGCTCATTGTGGCACCGACATCGAGGGGGGCTATCTGTACACGTTGACGCTCACCGATATAGCCACTGGGTGGACGGAATGTCTCCCTCTCCTGCTTCGTAGTCAGGAAACGGTGCTGGCTGCCATCCAACGCGCACGCACGCTCTTCCCCTTTCCGATCCTGGGCATCGATACCGACAACGGTGGCGAGTTCATCAATGAGACATTGACCGCCTATTGTGAACAAGAGCACCTAACATTCACCCGGGGACGCCCGTACCTGAAAAACGATCAGTGTTTTGTGGAACAGAAAAATGGAGCGATTGTGCGAAAGGCTGGTCGGCTATGATCGGCTGGTTGGCGAACATACCTATCGGCAACTGACCGAACTGTACCGGGCGCTGCGCCTATACGTCAACTGCTTTCAGCCCTCGATGAAACTCCAGTCGAAACAGCGCGAAGGGAAGAAAGTGCGTTACGTTTACGACCCAGCCAAGACTCCCCTCCAACGCTTGCTCCTGTCGGGGGTCTTGCCTGCCCAGAAGCAGCAAGTGCTGCTCGAGGTGGCCCACGCGCTCGATCCCATTCGCTTGTTTGAACAACTCGAGCAGTTGCAACAGGCCGTCTTCCGCTGTGCCACGAGTTGCTCTCCATTTGTTCCAAGCCTACCATCTGCACCACTCCGCGTCTTTTCTGTGGAGCGTAGTTCGGCAGCAAACGTTCCTGATGAGAGGAGCGTTCCCAATCCAGTAGTGTTCCACACCCTGTATCGCGAGCAAGAGAGGAGAAGACGCGTCCTAGGCTGGAGGCGTACCCATAAGGACCCGTTTGAAGGGGAGTGGGAGCAGATCATGTCCTGGTTGGTCGCCAACCCTGAACGGAGCAGCGGCGACATTTTCCGGGAGTTGCAGCGCCGCACCCCTGGACGCTATCAACCCTTGCAAATCCGCACTCTTCAGCGAGGCATGCGTAAGATCCGAGCACATCTCCTGGAAACATTTGAGGAGCAGTGGCAAGAAGAAGTGATCGGTGGCCCATCACCCGCGCAAAACTCGCCAGCAGAGAGGATAGCCAGGATTCCCTATTTGCCAGTTGAACACGCCGCCGGGTAAGATTTTGGGTGGAGCAATGCAGCGGCCACTTTATTCTGTTAGTCTTACCTGCCTGGGTCCCGTTCATAGGTCGAACGTGTAGCTCTCCCCGGACCTGATCTCCCGAACCTGGTCTCCGACACCCAATTTCACCGATCGGTTCAGGCTGTCGACTTCGGCTTCGACCCGCAGACGGTTGTCCTCGAGGGTGACCTCGATCAGCAGCCCTCTGAAGCGCATAGGTAGGGTCAGACCGCGCAGATGGTCCATGGCCTTGGGGTTGAAGTAGAGGATGCCGTCACGAATCACCTCGCCCAGGTAGCTACGCTGCACAAGGTCCAGCGTCCCCGACATCACGCCCATGTGGATGCCCTCGGCCGTGGTGCCTCCCTGCACGTCGCCGACGTCGCTCTTCAATGCTACCATGTACCGTTCCCAGGATGTCGACAGGTCGATCTCCGAGAAGACCCCGGCATACACTACGAAGCTCAGGGTGGACCCGTGCGAGGTTCGGGCATCGTAGTAGGCGACGGTTTTGCGCAGAGTCTCAGGCGTATACGAGTAGCCGAGGCGCTCGAAGATCTGCTTCAGCTCATCCTGCCGGAACAGGTAGAACAACAGCACGGTGTCCGCCTGCTTCGACAGCCTGTAGCGGTCGGGCTCCTTTCCCTCCCCCCGCAGGATGCGGTCGAGCCTCTGGATGTTGCCGTACTCCCGGCGATATGCATCCCAGTCCAGCTCCTCCAGGTCCTCCCAGCCCTCGAACTGGCTGATGACGCCATCCGAGTGGAAGGGGACGTACATCTTGCGGCTCATCTCCTTCCAGGTCTCGATCTCCTGGTCGGTGAGGTCAATCCGATCGCAAAGCGACCGCCGCCACCGCTCTGGAAGTATGTCGAGCAGCCTGCCCGCAACGTCCGAGATCCACGCCACCATCACGTTGGTGTATGCGTTGTTGCGCAGACCGGACTCATCAGAGTCTGGATATTTCTCGTGGAACTCGTCCGGACCCATGACGCCATGTATCTCATAGCGGCCACGTTCTGGGTTGAAGTGAGCGATGCTGGACCAGAAACGGGCGATCTCTATCATCATCTCGGCGCCCGGCCCGAGCAGGAAGTCGCTATCTCCCGTGGCCTGGATGTAGTGCCAGATATTGTAGAAGATGGCCGCGCTCACATGCCTCTGGTTCTGGCTTAGGTCCGGTTCCCACAACCCGGAGCGTGGGTTGAGGTGCACGACCTGGGTCTCTTCCTTGCCATCGCTGCCACTCTGCCAGGGGTACATCGCGCCCCGGTAGCCGGCGTCACGAGCCAGCGCGCGGGCCTCGTCGAGCCTGCGGTACCTGTACATCAGGAGGCCCCGCGTAATCTTCGGCAGCCGGAAGTTCAGGAAGGGATAGACGTAGAGCTCGTCCCAGAAGATGTGTCCGCGATAGGCTTCCCCGTTGAGGCCGCGTGCGGGAACGCCGGCGTCCAGGTCGGCCGTGTGGGGGGAGCAGGTCTGCAGAACGTGGGAGGCGTGGAAGCGCAGCAGGAACTGGACCCGATCGTCATTGGGCATCCGGATGTCGCAGTCGTCCCATAGCTCGTCCCACGCACGCTGGTGACGGTCGAAGGTCTCTTGGAAGGTGCCGAAACGCCCGACCGCCTTCTCGGCGTTGGTCAGAGGCTCGTTGAGCGCCTGGTCGTGAGAGGTGTAGAACGAGACCAGCTTCTCGACACGGACTGGTTGTCCTTGCTGGAGGTCGAAGCCCAGCGTCTGTTGGGCGTAGTCCTCCATCCGATAGAGCCCGCGCTCGGCCTCCATCTCACCCGAGTCTCTGTACACGCGCGTCCTTGCTGCCTCGGCCACGTAGATGCGGGACTGACGAGTCTGCGCTATCAGGGAGACGGTGTCCGGACACGGTGTCCGGCTCGCCACCGGATGCAGGTGGTGGCCCTCGAGCTCCCGGTAGCGGGCGACGCCCTGGTTGATGACGCGCGCGTCAAGCGCCGTGATGACCTCCACCGGGCCAGACCAGTTCTCGGCCGTGATGGTTAACTCCAGGGCCGCCTGGTGCATGTCGGCCATGCTGACGAAGCGCCTGCTGGAGAGCGTCGACTCGCGATCCCGGCGGTCGCGGAAGCGAAGTCTGCGCATCACCGTTGCGTTGCGGAAGTCCACCTCGTGCCGGTAGCTCAGAAGCTCGACGTTCTTTAGGTTGATCGGCTCGTCGCCACCGATCCGGAGCTTGAGCACGAGCCAGTTGGGAAGGTTGACCAGGTCCTCGTTGAGCACCGGGCGGCCGCCCATGATGGTCGTCTCCCGGTTGTAGCAGCCATGTGCATAGGTGCCCGGATAGTGGACGTCGTCCACGTCGGCCCACTCGGCGCTGCCACGCGTGCAGAAATAGCCATTGCCAGTCGAGGTCAACACCTCCCGCAGCCTCTCCTGCTCGGGCTCGAAGAAGTCGTAGGCGAGCGTCCAATCCGAAGGATTGGGCTCGGATCCCCCGCCGGGCTGCGTTGGCTTCCCCTTGGCGGAGCACAGGGCGGCGAGCCTGTTGAGGAACTCCTCCACCTCCCCAATCGTGTTTAGCACGTAGTCCGCGGCGGTGGTGCGGCCGGCGGCCTCAGGGTCGTCGGCGCTACCCACGAAGATGCTGATGCCCCGCCCTGCCAGGGCTCGAAAGGCGTCCTCGTCAGTGATGTCGTCGCCCAGATAGACAGGGACCACGTCGTCTCGATCCAGACCCAGCGCCTTGAGCAGGTAGAGCACCGCCTTGCCCTTGTTCCAGTCCAGCTTGGGCTGGATCTCAAAGACCATCTTGCCCGGCGTCACCTTGAGCTCCGCGTGCTCACTGAGGATGGCATCAATGATCTCCTTGACGCGGGGTCGCTGATCTTCCGGTACCAGGCGGGAATGAACGGCCACCGAACTCTTCTTGGGCTCGACCAGGGCTCCCGGGATGTTGACCAGCTCGGTGCGAATCTTTGCCTCCACCTCACTCAGCAGGCCCTCAAATGACGTGCCCTCTTCACGCCGTATGGACCCTCCGGCCGGGCTCCAGATGTCGAAACCGTGGTCGCCAGCCACGATCAGGTTGTCGAGACCCATGAGCTTCTGCACGACCTTGCGGTCGCGGCCGCTGACCACGACCACGGGGACTCGTTCGGCCAGCCTCCGCACAGCCTCACGCATGTTGTCCGAGATCACGGCGTCCTCCGGTCGGTCGCGGATCTGGGTCAGGGTTCCGTCGTAGTCGAGAAACACGGTCGCTGGCTGGTCGGCGAAGCGCCGGGCCAGCGCCTCGCTCTCGCTGAGCGCGTTCGATAGATCGCTAATCTGCCTCGTCATAGATGCTCACCTCCCTTTGCGAGTCGCATCCACCGGATGCCATGGCCACCTGCCCAAAGCCGAATGGTCGCCCGGTCCAGCCGACCCTCGCTCGGAGCGTTCACTGATGAAGCTAGTGATACGAACTCTTCTGTCACAGCATTGTCACGAGCCTTGGGCCGTGCGGCTCATACCCACGATTATAGCGTAAGGCTCGCAAAAGCGCGAGATAGCTGTCGCTTGTGTAGGTATTGCCACGATTGGAGTGATGGAGTTGAGAGCGGAAGGTGGAACGTTGCTCTCCAGACCTGCTTCTGCGTGCTCAATGCAATCCATTGTCCGATCTCCTTTAGAGTTCGTAGATATCTCTAGTATGGCAGGTCCAGAAGCATTTGAGGAGGGGCCATCTCACAGCAGAGATGTTGATCAGCTCACACGAGCAATTCCCTTCCCTCTCCCTCATTTTCTACTCATGTAGGCGCGACGACTCTCCTTTTTTCAAACGCCAAGGGAATGATTCAGGACCTTTCGCCGCCTGCGATGGCTTGTCCATTCACTTGTGGGTGGTGGTCAAGCCTACCACCTACAAGTGAATGCTTGCGAACTGCCTGAGGCAGTGAAAAGTCACGAAGAAGGTAGATCTGAGTAGTTACCTGAGGCATAAGATATATATAGTTAGAACTTATTTCCTATGACGCATTGCCAATGGTAATACAGAGAAGGTATAATGTAGACAGCAGCGTGACCTCCTGCCTCAAGGTGTTGCATTGCCTCACCAAAATCTTCCTCTGTCGGTCCCCCTTCATCTTTCTCTCCCTGACTTCCAGCGACGCTGCCACGAGGATACAAGTGTGCCGATGACCTCTGGCTCTACCACCCACTCACGCGCTATACTGCTGACAAAAGGAAGAGGGTCGTGAGGCAGCGGACAGGGATCTGTCGCACGCGATCTCCGGTTGCTTGACAGACAGGAGGAAGACGTGGGAAACGGATTGAGGACACAAGCGAGAAGGGTCTTGCTCCAGCAGGTTGCGCCGGCGTATCACCGGGCGTTGGGGTCCCAAAAGCAACAGATTCTGGAAGAGTTTGTGACCGCCACGGGGTATGTGCGCAAATATGCCCAGTGGCTGCTCAACCATAGCGAGGAGGTCTTCGCGCCGCCGGCAGCACTACGCCGACGCTATGGGCCAGAGGTGGAAGAGGCGTTGGTGCTAGCCTGGAAGACGCTCAACCGCATTTGCACGAAACGCTTAATGCCGTTCTTGCCAAGCATCGTCGCAACCCTGGAGAAGGATGGGCACCTTGAGTTGAACGAAGAACATCGTCGCCTTCTCCTCTCGGTGAGCGCAGCTACCGCGGACCGCCTTCTGCAGGCCCATCGCTATACTCACCCCCATGGCCTTTCGACCACCAAAGCCGGTCCCCTGCTCAAACAGCAGATCCCTATTCGGACTTTCGCTCAGTGGGACGAGGCCAAACCCGGCTTCCTGGAGGTGGACCTGGTGGCTCACTGTGGAGGGCGATTACAGGGTGGTTGCCTGTACACGATCACGCTGACCGATGTCGCCAGCGGCTGGACGGAATGTCTTCCCTTGCTCAACCGTGGGAGAGAGGCAGTGCTGGCAGCTCTCCAGCGCGCCCGAGCGCTCTTCCCGTTTCCTATCCTGGGATTGGATACCGATAATGGGGGGAGTTTATCAATGAGGAAGTCGCTGCCTATTGTGTGCGTGAGCAGATTACCTTTACGCGAGGACGCCCCTATGAGAAACGGGATCAGTGCTTTGTGGAGCAAAAAAATGGGGTCGTGGTGCGGCAGGTAGTGGGCCAAGGTCGCTTGATTGGGGAGCATGCGTGTAGGCAACTCGACGAGTTATATCGCGCGTTACACTGGTATGTGAATTGCTTCCAACCGTCGATGAAGCTGGTGGCTAAACAGGTTGATGGAAGAACGATTCATCGGATCTACGACGCAGCCAAAACGCCGCTGCAACGCGTGCTGTTCTCCGGGGCGTTGTCCCCTTCTCAGCAGCAGGAACTGCGTACCATCGGGAAAGCGTTCGACCCCCTTCGGCTCTTCCAGCAGGTAGAGCAGTTGCAGCAGGCGACCTTGCGCTGTGAAGCTGGCCGTTCCTCCGCCGGTCAACCAACGCCGCCGACATCGCTGGTGCCTTTTGATCTCGCTGCATGCGCAGCAGAGTTAGTCTTGAAGGAGGGAAGCGAAACAGGTGAGGTTCCCCATGAGGAGCAGCAACGCGCGGGTGTTCTGGACTGGAGACGGACCGGCAAAGATCCGTTCGCCGGGCAGTGGGAGCAGATTCTCACCTGGGTGCAAGCGGACCCAACCCGCAGCAGCGGAGACATCCTTCGACAACTCCAGTCCCTGTTCCCTGGACGCTATGAGTTCTCGCATCTGCGCACACTCCAACGAGGCATTCGTAAGATCCGGACGCATCTGCTCCAAACACATAAGGGAGCAGGATCACCAGAAGAACCTCGGGCAAACCTGTCTCTCCCTGCCGAGCTGAAGCCCTGCAGACCGGAGCCTGAGAGCCTGGCCTCTTCCTTTCCAGCGGGCGTTGGTACTCCTTCTCCAGGTGACGCGAGTGCGCGCTTCTCCGAGCGGCATCAGGTGGCAGAAGAGCTGTCGTCACGCACTGGCGGGAAGACAAGAGGATCTGTCCCCGCTGCTCTGACTTCCACGAAGCGTGAACCTGATCAGCTCGCCCAGCGTCCTCCCACCGTCTCATCCCCATCTGCCGCTCATCCTTCCTCACCAGAGAAAGGTCAGCGCCTGACGATAGAACGGGCGATCCAGGAGTATCTGCAAGCTCACCGCGAAGTCGGGCATCGCCCGAAAACCCTCGAATGGCATCACATGGCACTTTGTCAATTGCACAAGTATGTGCTGACCGAGTGTCACCTCCTCCTTGTCAATCAGATCACAGAAACAACTACCTGTAGCTGGCTGGAGTTTCTGGCGCAGACGCCGACCACGAGAGGATCACAGCGTTCAGCAAGTACGATTGAGACCTATGCGCGCTCAGCGCGAGCGTTTTTCGGTTGGCTGGTCGAGCGAGGAACGATCTCGTGTTCTCCCATGAGCGAACGAGCCTTCCCTCGGACCAGTGTCCCTTTCCCTCATGTTGTCTCGCCAGCGACCTTTGATCAGGTGATGCGAGCAAGTTTTTCCCGGAAAACGAAAGCGCCTGGGGCAAAGCACATGGCCGCACGTGATCGGGCACTCCTGTGGGTGCTCTTTGACACCGGGATCACGGTTTCTGAGCTATGTGCGTTATGCCTCGCTGATCTTGACCAACACTCGGGCCTGCTGAATGTGAGGGGAAAAGGAGGCAAAGAACGCCAGATGCCCCTCGGGGCAACCTGCCTGAGCAACCTGCGCTCGTATCTGAAGCAGATGGAGCCGACAACAAAGAGAGGACTGGCGAGAAGACATGCTGGTGGGGATCCGCTGTTCGCTTCCCAGGGGAAGCAGCCGCTCACCAGGAACGGTGTTACCATGGTGTTTGCTCGGCTCCACACACGAGCGGGGATCAGTGACATCACCATGAATCCTCAGATGTTACGCCACAGCTTTGCCCTACGCTATCTGCAAGCAGGAGGGAACCCACGGGGATTACAAGAATTGTTGGGGTATGAGGGCATGGCCCCGGTCAGACAGTATCTGCGCTGGCAGGACCAATTGTTCCACAACCAGACACAGAACAAGAGCGAAGAGACCTGATGACGAGAGAAGGCCATTTTCAGCTCTGCCCACGATCTGGAGGGTACTGCCCCACACGGTGGTGGACAATTTGGACAACTCTCCCACTCGCTTGACAGCATGGTAGACTCTCCTTATCCTTCCTTATAGAAAAGAGCTCTCCCTTCTCCCCATTTCAAACAGCGAGGATCGTTATGGTGGCCTTGCATGTGTACGTGTTCCTGCTCGTGGTCTGCCTCCTGCTCTCTCTGGCGAGGCTCGGGCGTCTTTGCTGGTTCCATCTTCGGCCTTCCTCCTCACGAGGAAGGGCCAAGCGCACCCGCCTCTGCTGTGCCCACTTATCAGTAGTGGAACCTGCGCTTACGGAAGTCGCGTCCCTGGAGTGAGGTGAGAAGCCGCCGAGGAGCACCCAAGCGGATCAACACCCAGGGATTCGCCTGTCCGAACCAGCAGTGCCCGTACTTCGGCATCACTGCTGTTCACATCCACACGTCTTTTTGGCGATGGCAAGCATGGCCAGGCCGAACCCATCCAGACATTTCGAGGCCCTGCCTGTCACACCACGTGCAGTGCTCGACGGCACACGCCCTTGTACCGTTTGAAAACCCCTTCTCATCAGATCGCCATGGTGCTGACGGCGCTGGCCGAAGGACTGGACGCATCCGCATCCTCTGGCTCCCGCACCTGCAGTTGGCTGAACTGCGCACCAGGCTACGCAGCGCCAACCAGATGCGTCTTTCTCTGGCTGGCTATCGATCCCCTCACCAAGATTGTTCCTGTGCTTGAGCTCGGCCCACGTACCCAAACCATGGCCCATCGGCTCATCCACTCGCTGCGACAGATCCTGGCCCCAGGCTGCGTCCCCCTTTTCACCAGTGATGGTTTAAATCTGTACTTCTATGCGCCTCTCCGCCCACTTTGGCCAGTGGCTTGCATTGGGTCGTCGAGGGCGCAACGTGCGCCATTGGCAGGTGGCGGCTGGCCTGATCTACGGCCAGGTGAAAAAATGCTACCGACGGCGCAAGTTGGTACGGGTCACCCATGTCATGCGTCTTGGAACAGAGGATGCTCTCAAAGTCGCCTTACAAGGATGAGGCCTCTCTGGACGGTTGAACACTGCCCATATTGAGCGGGTCAATCTGACCATGCGACACGGAATAGCCGCGCTGGCTCGTGGCACCTGGGCCACGGCGAAGCCCGCTCCACACCTCTTGGCCCATCTGGAGTGGTGGCGGGCTGACGCACACGGATGTCGCGTCCTCACGAAGCGCTGCGAGTAGCGCTCATGCAGCCTCGCGAACGAGGGGGCCAACGTCTGGCCCAACGCTACCGGCACCGTACCCCTGCCATGGCAGCAGGAAGAACGAACCGACGATGGACGACGCGCGAGCTGCTGTCTTGCCCATTGCCCTCCATTTCCGCTTGAGAGCCACTCAA
>Ga0209648_10004119_pt1 | contig 12314 bp, 13 predicted proteins | sample GraSoi2013_115cm_FD_185830 | JGI IMG/M metagenome (GOLD analysis project Ga0209648, IMG submission 185830) | Grasslands soil microbial communities from the Angelo Coastal Reserve, California, USA - Sample 9_17_2013_115cm (SPAdes) (version 2) | ecosystem: Environmental > Terrestrial > Soil >...
AATGTAGGGGCGCAGCACCTCTGCGCCCCACCTTGGCGCAACTCTTTCGGTCAAGGAGTTGGTGTTGCCAGCACGTCGAGCATACGAACGAAAACGTGCCCGGGATTCACCCTGATCCTCGGAGGGGACGGCCTCAAGCAATAGTGGCCCAGTTGCTCGTCAACGCATAACGCAATAGTGGCCCAGTTGCTCGCCAACGCATAATTTGGCGCATCCGAGTCCCGGAGGGACGCCGAGGACTTTAGCCCAGCACGAAGTGCTGGGTGAAACGCTCAAGGAATTCGGAGTCCCGGAGGGACGCTGAAGCTACCTTTGTTTCCAAAGCGCCGTAGGTGCGGCACACACAATCTAACAGCGCCCACGCGCCACGCCGTGTCATCCTGAAGCTACCCGATGAGGGTAGCTGATCGTAGATTCCCACTCCTGTCGGAAACGACCTCAACGCCAACTGCCACTCACACGAAATGCTCGAGCACCCGCGACACCCCCACAAAATTCCATCACCCCTGTCGATTTCCCCAACCCTCGTTCGTCGTGTAAGTAGCAGGAAAAATCCCGAAAGGAAAAACCAACTCCATGCGATTACTCACCTATCTCAACTTTGGCGGTAACTGCAAGCAGGCCTTCCATTTCTACGAACAGCATCTCGGCGGAAAAATCACCATGATGGTAACTCACGACCAACAGCCCAATCCCCATAACGTCGCACCCGATTGGAAAAACGCCATCCTCCACGCCCGTATCAGCATCGGAGAAACTGACCTCATGGGCGCCGACATCCCGCCCGACCGTTTCCAGCCCATCCGTAGCGCCTACCTCACGCTCATCCTCAACAGCACAGCCGAAGCCGAGCGCATCTACGCCCTGCTCTCTGATGGCGGCGAGATCTTCATGCCCATGGAGGAGACCTTCTTCGCCCACCGCTTCGCCATGCTCCGCGACAAGTTCGGCACCTCCTGGATGCTCCTCCACGAACGCCCAACGCCGCAAAGCGCCTGAAAAATGCCAGTTGTGCCAGGTCGGTATCGTGAGCCATGACCGGGCGAAATCTGGTCTGGTGATAGAGCCCGCGGAAACAATCAGACGTCTTGCTAACGGCTTGATCGGCAAAATCCATTTTGTCCCACATCTCCGGAAGCCGACTTACCATGTAAGTAGAATTACTTACCGGTTTGTCCTATCAATCGGCCACTGAGGGCCAAGGGAGCCTCCAAACCTTGACTTGCCACAATCTTGGTTGAGCTATAATGCGTCGCATGATTCGCTTTGGATTGCTCAGATGCCTGTATCTGTTGCTTTTACTGAGTTTTGCACCGAATGGCGGTGGCCTGGCGCAAGAGACTCCGGCGGATTTTGCCGGTATCTGGGTCTTAAAACTTGGGGGTCGGCCTTTTATTGTCGTTACCTTGACTCCCGTGCTTGGAAGTAAAGGTGAATTCACAGGTTCATTAGCTCGCCCGAAACACTTTTCAACGGGTGATGGCCAGAGCTTCTCGAAGATTCAGGGCCCCGCAGTTACTTATCCGGTTGTCCGGACAAGCCTCAAAGAAAATTGCCTGGCCTTAATAGCGCAAAACCCAACCAGCAAAAACGATGAGGACGATTTCCAGCTTTGCACCAGCGGGCAAGGACACGTAGCTCTAAAATTCACTGCGGCTCCCTTTGAGCCGAGTCCCGTGACCAAGGAAAGGGACCAGTTGACCGTCTTCACCGATTGGGATAACACACGCACTTATTCGCTATATGACAACTACGTTCCCAATGTGGAGATGCAACAAATCTTTGAGGAAGACCAAAAAGACCGCGCCGGCAAAATCAATTGGGAAATAGTGGGAAAAGCGGATGCGGCACGCCGGACGGCAACCCGCACGCTCCTCGCGATGGGGAACCTGCATACAGGGTTGGATTTCGAGAGAGCTGCCTTCGTCTTCCAGCATGGCGATACGCCAGACGACTATCTGCTGGCACACACCCTGGCCATGGTTGCAGTAGCACGGGGGCAAAGCAGCGCCATATGGATTGCCTCCGCGACCATGGACAGATACCTAAACTCCATTCATCAGCCGCAAATTTACGGAACACAGTTCTACACCAAGCCCAATGACCCAGCGACTCAGGAGCCCTACAATCGCGGTTTAGTCTCCGACGCGCTACGCCGTGAGCTGGGCGTACCCTCTCAGGCTGCGCAGGAAGAACAGAGAAAGAAGTACGACGCAGAGCAGTCACACCCTTAGGCAGAAACCAATTCGGAATGCTAAGTCCTGGTAAACGCGCTTACCGGAGAAGTTCACTGCCCAACTGCAATCGATAGTTCGATTGCCGGATGACCGCACGGCGTTCTTGGCTCTTCGTACAAAATGCCCTCGGCTTCTGTGCCCAATCTAAGTACTAGAACCCATTTATTTATTGACAACTTCGATAATATATGGTATCTTTCGTCGTGAATACTCGCCTGACCTTCGTTTCACCGTCGCCCACCTCAGCCATACCCCTCTTCCGAACTCTCTCAGAAACTCAGTTTCCTCTATCTCCTTTATCTCCAATCGCTTGCCGCCTCTTGAACTCTCTTGCCTCTCTTTTTCGCGCTCCTGTCCTTTGTTTTCAATGCTTTGCAGCCTCTTTTTCCAAAACACCCGGGGTGGGGGTATCCCCATCCCTCAATCGAGGATTCAAAATGACACACAAATCTCCCAGCTCAGACTTCACTCCCGAGCGGTGCCAATACCGCACCGCCACCGGCCGTCAATGCTGCTCCCTCGCCGTCGACCCGGATAGCTCTTACTGCGCCCGCCACGCCGCGTCAGAGCCCAGCGACTCCGAGGACTTCAGCATCGCCTTGACCCAGAAAGCCTGCCGCTTTCAGAACGCCCAGGGCATCAACCATTCCCTCGGCGAACTCTACACTCTTTGCGCCCAGGGACGCATCTCCCCTCGCCGCGCCAGCACGCTCGCCTACATCAGCAGCCTGCTCCTGCGCACCCTGCCCGCAATCGACGCCGATCTTTACCCGCACGCCGGCCGCCCCGGCTTCAACCCAAGCGGCGACCCAGCTTCGGAAAACGACATCGACGCCACAGACGAAGCAAGCCAAAGCGAGGCCCCCACCAAATCGCAAAAGCCCAACTGACCGTGTTATCTTCATTGCTCTGCAATGGATAGCACACGTGAGATTGCTGTTGGCTCCCTGCGCCTCGGTGGCGGCAACCCACTCTTTCTGATCGCCGGGCCCTGCGTCATCGAGAGCGAAGCGCACGCCCGCAAAATGGCCGAGCACGTCGCCCGCCTGGCCGCCGACGCCGGCATGCCCTTTATTTTCAAGGCGTCGTACGACAAAGCCAATCGCTCCTCGGCCAAGGGATTTCGCGGGCCGGGCCTGAAGGAAGGGCTGCGAATTCTAGGCAAAATCAAAGCGGACCTGAAGGTGCCCATTCTTACGGACATTCATGAGACGGCACAGGCAGCGGAAGCGGCGGAAGTCTGCGATGTGCTGCAGATTCCCGCGTTCCTTTCGCGACAGACGGACTTGCTCGTGGCCGCGGCGAAAACCGGCCGCGTTGTAAATGTAAAGAAGGGCCAGTTTCTCTCCCCGTGGGATATGAGCAACGTGGTGGAGAAAATCGCCGTCGCAGGCAACACCAAAATTGTTGTGACCGAGCGCGGCGCTTCCTTCGGCTATCAGAACCTGGTCGTCGATGTGCGCGCGTTTCCCATCTTGCGCAAGCTAGGGTACCCGGTGGTGTTTGATGTGACGCATTCCGTGCAAATCCCAGGCGGGCAAGGCCACGCGAGCGGCGGCCAGCCCGAATTCATCGAGCCACTAGCCCGCGCCGGCGTGGCAGCCGGAGTGGATGGCATTTTCCTGGAAACGCACGACAATCCGCCAGCGGCGCTCTCCGATGGAGCAAACGCCTTGCCGCTTTCGCAGCTCGCGGGATTGTTAAGCCGGTTGAAAGAACTATCCTCGCTCGTACGAGGTTGGAAAACATCGTGAGGAGCACGGGACAATACGGTGGGCGATCCGTTTGGCAATACGTTGTAGGGGCGCGCTTTAGCGCGTCCCAGCAAGCTTCAGCTTGCGTGCTAAAGGAACACCAACCGAAGAGGTCCGCTCGATGAGCCTGGAAACCGCGCGCAGGGTGCTGGAGATTGAGGCGCGCGCGCTGCAAGAGGTAAAGGCTCGCCTGGACACCAGTTTTGCGAAGGCTGTGGATGTGCTCTTCAGCTGCAAGGGGCGCGTCGCGGTCACAGGGATGGGCAAATCCGGCCTGATCGGGCGAAAGATTTCAGCGACGCTTTCCAGCACGGGCACGCCTTCGTTTTTCTTGCACCCTGCGGAAGCGCTCCACGGTGATCTGGGCATGCTGGCGCGAGGCGACGCTATGCTGGCGGTCTCTTACGGCGGCGAGACGGAGGAGATCGTGCGGCTGCTGGAGGCACTGAAGCGGCTAGAGATGCCGCTCGTCACGCTAACGGGCAAAATCGATTCGACCCTCGCACAAGCGAGCGACGTGACGCTGGACGTGAGCGTGCGCGAAGAGGCGTGCTCGCTCAATTTAGCGCCGACCGCAAGCACCACGGTTGCAATGGCCGTGGGCGACGCGCTGGCCGTGGCGCTGCTGGAGCGGCGCGGATTCCGGCACGATGATTTTGCGGCGCTGCACCCTGCGGGGCGCCTTGGAAAAAAACTCCTGCGCGTGGAGCATCTGATGCACGCGGGAGATGCGCTGCCGCGCGTCGCCGAGGGAACGTCGATGCCCGAGACGTTTCACGAGATGAGCAAGAAGGGCCTCGGAATGACCACGGTTCTGCATGCCGACGGGCGGCTTGCCGGGATTATCACCGACGGAGATTTGCGCCGGCTGATGGAGAAACATCGCGGCGCAACGCTGGAGATGAGCGCGGGCGCGTGCATGACGCGGAACCCGCAAACAATCGGGCCGCAGTTGCTGGCAAGCGAAGCGCTGAACGTGATGGAGAAGCGCAAGATAACATCGATCGTAGTGGTGGACGAAGCGGGCGGCGTGCTAGGCGTAGTGCACTTGCACGATTTGTGGGGCCTGGAACTAATTTAGTGGCACAGTCATTTTTGGCTGTCCGCGATTGCTCGACAGGAATGATCTGGAGCTGATGTAACGATGGCGGAACCTAAATGCAGGCGAGCCAATTCGCTCCAGCAACTCCGATCGCCGGCAAATGTAGCGGCCGCGGACTGTCGCGGGCGCCTTTTTGTCAGCGAGGCTGGAACGAGGGGGAGCCGACTTGCTTAGAACAGGGAAGAAAATTTCTGCCAGCGTGAAGAAGCGGGCGAAGCAAATACAGGTTTTGCTAATGGACGTGGACGGAACGATTACCCCGGGGACGGTTACGCTGCTATCCCAGCCGGATGGAACCGCGCTGGAGATCAAAACGTTTGATGCGCACGACGGCCAGGGGCTTTCGCTGGCCCGGACTGCCGGGCTACGGACGGGAGTGATCACCGGGCGCGAGAGCGCCGCCCTGCGACGCCGCGCACGCGAGCTGGGCATTGAATTCGTCTACGAGAAGCAGCCGACCAAAATCGCCGCGTATGAGGAGATACTAGCGAAGACGCGCGTCCCGGAATCCGCTGTAGCCTACCTCGGCGACGATCTTCCGGATTTGCCGGTTATGCGTCGCGTAGGGCTGGCGGTGGCCGTCGGAGACGCCACGCCGGAAGTGAAGCACGCCGCGCATTTTGTAACCGCAGCGATTGGGGGCAAAGGCGCGGCGCGCGAGTTGGTGGAACTTATTTTGAAGAGCAAGGGGATTTGGGAAGAGATGATCGAAAAGGCGCGGGCGTGAGGACGGCTGAATATGCATGCATGGCATGATGTTTCACCTGGCGAGGATCTGCCACGCGATTTTCAGGCGGTCATCGAAATACCCTTGGGCTCGAACGTAAAGTACGAGCTCGACAAAAGCAGCGGTCTGCTCAAGGTCGACCGCATTATTCATTCCGCGGTTTTCTATCCGGCGAATTATGGCTTCATTCCGCAAACGTATGCGGAAGACAACGATCCGCTGGACGTGCTGGTTCTGTGCCAGGAAGCGGTGCAGCCGCTGGCCCTGATTCACGCGCGCGCCATCGGACTGATGACCATGATTGATTCCGGGGCCAGCGACGACAAAGTGATCGCTGTGGCGACGAATGATCCGGAGTTCAGCGGGTACGTGGAGGCGCGCGATCTGCCGCCGCATCGTTTGTTGGTGCTGAAGAGATTTTTCCAGGATTACAAGCAGCTCGAAGGCAAGCTTGTCGAAGTGGAAGACATACGCCCGGCATACGCCGCGGCCACCGTGATCGAGCGCGCGCTGGCGCGTTACCAGCAGGAGCGCGAAAAGCTGCTCGCCAAGATTCCCCGCTAAATCCGCGGCGCACGGCACGAGCCGGGGTGTTCGGTCGCGCTGGCATCTTGCCGGCGCGACAGCAAGATGCTGGGGCTACGGGCCACGATCTGAGCGTAATATATAAGCATTATGTAGCGGGGCGCGGGCCGATGATATGGTTCGCGCACGTTTTTCAGTGCTCTCGGAAACGAAGTGGAGTAACACACCATGAGCCGGTTCTGGAAATGGACGCTCGGCATTTTTCTGGCGCTCCTGCTGCTCGCGTTCGCCGGTTTTTCGTACATGGCCGGCAGCCCCAAAGATGTTTACGGCATGGTGCGCTACGCGCTACCGCACATGCATCGCGGAAAGCTTCATCCAGGCGATGATGCTCCGGATGTGCGGCTGCTGACCTTGGATGGAGCGAACCATTTTCATTTGCGGGAGCGTACGGGTTCGCGTCCGCTAGTCGTAATCTTCGGCAGCTACACTTGACCGCCCTTCCGGCGCCACGTCGGCGACGTGGTCAAGATTTACAACGACTATAAAGATCGCGCCGACTTCCTGACCGTTTATGTGCGCGAAGCGCATCCCACCGATGAGTGGCAGATGAAATCGAACGTAAAAGAGGATGTGTGTTACGCGCAGCCGAAGACTCTGGAGCAGCGCGTGGCGATTGCCAATGACTTTGTGCGGAGACAGAAGTATCCGCTGCCGTTCGGGATCGACGACATGAGTAACGCGGCGGACCTGATGTATTCCGCGTGGCCGGAGCGGCTCTACATTATTGATGAGCATGGACGCATCGCCTTTGCTGGCGGCATGGGCCCATTCAATTACGATCCGGAAGAAGTGCGCGCGTGGCTGGCCAAGCGCTTCGGCCCGGTGACACAAACCAGTTCGAATTCCGCGCCAGCAACTGATGGGGCTGAAACGCACTAAGCGCGCCGGAAACTGCTGGGACACACTAAGCGGGCCTTACGCTGAACTCGTTTTGGAGGGCAGTTCGAGACCGCGGCAAATTTCCTCGACAATCGCTTCGGGAGTAGCGCTGATATCAACGACGAGAGCGTCCGTGGGTTCTTCGAGATCCGCGAACTGGCCGGCGAGGATGTGCTCGTCGGCGAAATGGCCGTGGCGCGAGCGTAGCCGCTGAGCGATCAACTCGTAGCTCCCCTTCAAGTAGACCAGCTTCACTTCCCCATTGCGCCAGAGCAGGTCGCGGTAACTTTGCTTCAGCGCGGAGCAAGCCAGCACGACGTTGCGATTTTCCGCAAGCCATCGCTCGATCTGCTTTCGAATGGCGGCGAGCCAGGGAGCGCGGTCGGCATCGGTGAGCGGAATGCCCTGGTGCATCTTTGCTTTGTTGGCCGCGGAGTGAAACTCATCGGCGTCGACGAAATCCCAGCCGAGCCGCTGGGCGAGCAGTGTGCCGATAGTTGTCTTGCCGGAACCGGTCGGCCCCATCACTACGATGATCATGCGGATTTGGCCTTAATGCCAGCGCAGCAAGAGAATGACGTCGAGCGCGACAAGCACCGCAACAACGATTTCCACCACGAACATGCGCCGCTCATTGAATTCAGCGACCATGAACTCGTAGAGTTCGCCGGCGGTCTTGAGTTTCTCGCCGACCAGGGCTTTGTAGTCGCCGACGCCAATCTTGGAAGAGATGACTTTGTAGACCCGCGCATAGTAGGTGTCGCTGATGAATTTTACAGCGTATTCGGTGCGCTCGGACAAGTCCATGATGTCGAGACGAAGGCGGTTCAAGCGGCCGGCGCGGCGTGGCAAACGCCAACGGGAGCGAAAACTTTCGCGGCCCTCGAGCGAGCTGTAGACGTTGGAGAGCAGATTGGTGAGGAGTTCGTCGTAGTAGCGAAACTCCAGCAATTGCGTATTGGCGTATTCGAGCAGGTCGATGATCGCGGACGTGGCGTCGGGCTTGTCGTAGACAAGCGCGGCAGCCCAGCCAACCACAATCAAATCCGTCGGATAGTAAGAAAGGGCGCCGCGAAGGATTTCATCGCGCTCCGCAGCAGAGAGCGGACTGATCTCGCCGCGCACAAGCTCGGTGATCTGATCGCCATAGTGCTCGAGGAGTTCTGTGGCGGTCGGAGCGCGGCCATCTTCGTGATAGGCGGACTGAATGTCGATCACGAGGTAGTCTTCGTCGAGCCACTTGCTTGATGGCCTGATTAGAGCGGGGCGAAATCGCTCGAGGCGGGCGCGCAGCAGATCTTCCGCGGCTTTCTCCACTTCGGGGGCATTCATCCATCGGTAGGAATCCCCACACAACGCGTTCAGGTCGCAGCGGAACGGTGTGGCTAGCTCCACGCTGGCTACGCCGAACCAGTAGTATTTGATTTTTCCGCTCAACTTTTCGCCGCCGGGGAGAGTGAGCGGCTCGATCGCTTCCTCCAGCGGCGGGGTCTGCGCTTGCGCGTATTCGGGGGTGAGATGGACGAAGCCGGGAGAGCGTGGCGCAGCCTGCGGACCGAGGAGGGAGCGCAATTTTTCGAGGTCAACCGCCTCGGCGATATCAAAGAAATTCAAAATACGGAAGTAGCCGTGCGCAATCATTTTCGCAGGGGTGCTGCCCACAAGTTTTTGTTCCGCTGGCGGCGCGAAGGGCATCGAACACATCCTCCTATAGTATGTTGGATGCGCGGAGGAATGCGCAGGGAACGCAACGGAATCAGCCTGAGTACGGGGCTGTGGAAATGGCGTCGAGATGAGGATTCTGTCTCGGCTTTGTTGGTTCAGGCGAGCGGATTAGACGGATGTTACGGTTATTTGTCCGCGCGCTGAAGATGCGCGCGTCTACTTCTTGCCGGCGACTGGAGCGGGCTTTACGTCAGCGGCAAATTTTTGCAGGTCGGTGACCGAAGAGGAATCGAGCTGGTATAGCGCGGGCTCATTTTCGCGCTTCGCGATGTAATTGTCGCCGGACTTGGAGATCAAAACCTTCTCGACGCGTTTACCGTCATTGGAGGTGACAGTGAGCTCGATGGCAGGCGTGGTGAATCCGGAGTCGACGAACTTGCTGGCGGAGAGCTCGCGAATTTTGTCGATCAGCGACTGAACGTTTGGGGCGTCCATCTTTTTGCTGTCGGCAGAAAACCAATCCTGTCCACCCTTGGTCAGAAAATAGGCTTTCGCGCCATCGTGGATTTCAACTTTGCCGGGATCGTCGAAACCGAAATCGAAGAGTTTCTTGTTGCGGAAATCATCGACATTTTTGTCGAGCCCTTGGCCTACATCGCTTGGGACTTTGAAGATGCCGGGAAGGGCGGTCGATTTCGCATAGTAGTCGTCTTTGCTTTTGCGGATTTGCAATTCCTGCGTGGCGGCGGAGTCGGTGAGCTTTGCGGTGGCCACCTGCGTTCCGGAAGCGAACGCGGCGGCAGCCTTCTTCGCATCCGCATCGGCGGTCGAGACGTCCATCTTGGCTTCGCGCACCTTGCGGACGATTTCCTCTACCTGGAAATTATCGGCGCGCAGGGGCCTGGGCTTAACGATTTGCCATTCCTGTTTGTTGCGGCCGAAGGTGATGTCCTGCTTTTTTGTGATGAGCTCGACCTGGCTGAGCTTGTCAAAGTCGAGGGTCAGCAGGCGCTTGTCGCGGAGATCGTTCGCGGTCTTGTCGATGCTGGATTTGTTGTAGGTCGCGATGGTGAAAACGCGCGGATCGCCGTCCAGCTTGGCAAACACGGCATTGCCAGCAGGAGTGGTGTCGCCGAGATAGAGCTTTTGCGGCTTGACGTCTTTGGCGGTGACATCGAGCTCGAGCGAAGGCTGCGCGAGGCCGTATTGGCTCAAGTCACCGGCTTTATCGTCAACGAGGCGATCGGAATTTAGCGAAGAGACGGTAGAAAGCAGGCTGCCGACAGCTTCCTGGTCAGCGCCGAGCGGCTTGGGTGCGGTGATCTGCCACTTGCCGCCATCACCTTTCGCGAGGTCCAGCTCTTCCCCGCCCTTCTTCTTGATCTCGATCTTGGAAATGTCTTCCTGCTTCAGAGAGAGGATCTTGGGCGGAGTGTCGAGAGACGCTTTGGTGGTGTTCTCGGAAGCGGGATGACGGTTGGACCAGTAGAGCGCGCCGGTAAGGGCGGCGAGCACAACGGCAGCGATGAGAAGTCCGCTATTTTTCATGATTTTGGTCCTGCGGCCAAGAACTTCATCGGGGAGGTCCGCTACCTTCTACGCCACCAGACCGACACGCCGGCGAAGACTACGATGAGCGGCAACAGAAATTGACTGGTCATGCGAACCCAACTCATTTGCGCGCGGGTCAGGGTGATGCGGCGATCTTCGGGCTCTTTGGGGCGAATGGAGATTAGATCCTCATCCGAGGACAGCCAGTTCATGGCGTTGAGAGCGAGGTCGCGATTGCCATTGAAATTGATAAACGAATTGGCCGCCCAGGCGGAACTGCCAATCACCACGAATCGACCCTGCGAATTTTCTTTGCCAGTGTTGTAGGTACCAGCAGCGGCGATGGTCAGGGGACCTTTTTTGTTCTTGGGATCGTTCGGGTTGACGTTCGGGGAATCCAACTTCTCTGTGGCAAGGCTGGACTCGGAGGAGCCGAAAAGTTTCTCGACCGTGGTCTTCGCGCCGCTCTTTACTTCGAGGGAGCGCGAGAGTGGGAAGCCGGTGGCGGTGCCCTTCATTTCGCTGACGATGGGATGCGAGTCGTAGCTAGTGACCAAGGCGACTTGCGGACCGAGGCCGGCGAGCTGACCGATGGGATTCATGTCCAGGATCAAATCTTTGTCGACGGTCAGTCCCCAGCTTTGGAGAACGGCGGCGAGCGCGTCATTGTCCGCAATCTCGGGACGGCCAATTTTTAGCGGCGGATCGAGCATGAACAGGGCGCGGCCACCGTCTTCGACGAATTTCTTGATGGCGTCGACTTCGGGCTGCTGGTAGTCGCCGCTGGGACCGCCGACGACCAGAACTGTGCAGTCACTGGGAATTTCGGCTTTTTGCAGCAGATTGATGGATTTGGCGACGTATTCATCTTTGCCGAGCAATTCCTTGAAGCGGGAATAGCCGCTGCGGCTGGAGTCGTCGATCTGGTGTTCGCCGCTGCCGGTGACAAAGCAAACCGTGCGCGTGGTGTTTTTCAGGTCGCGAATGAAGGCGCCGGTGATGCCTTCTTCGTTGAGGCCCTTAGCTTCCTGCTTATTCGCGCCCACCTGGACGATGGCGGTCCCGTAGTTCTTGATGCCGGCTTCGCGCGCCAACTGCGGCTTCTTGTCCGGGTCCACGTACTCGACATGAACCTTGTGGGAGAGGTTTGCGTACAAATCGAGCTGATCCTTTGCGGATTGGAAGTGGCTGGACTGGTCGTAGTACGTGATGGTGGCGTCTTGTTTCAGGCCCTTGACGATCTTTATTGTTTGGTCGGAGAGGCTGTAGCGCTTGTTGGAAGTGGTGTCATAGGACTTGTCGTAGCGATTGGCCAGAACATTGGCAGTGACGAGGATGGCGATGATTACCGCGATGTATGTAGCCGCGTACGCCGCGTATTTGGTTTGCCTGGCTTGCAGAAATTGAGCGCTCACCTACGACCTCCACCGCAGCGACTCCATCGAGCGAGCAGTGAGAAAGAGTCCCAAGAAAATCAGAGTGACATAGAAAATCGCGTCCTTGGAGTCGAGCAGTCCCTTCGAGAAGGACTCGAAATGGGTGATGATGGACATATAGGACAGGACCTTCGCCCAAGTGGCGGTTTCATAGCCGCTAACCCACTCGAGAACCCACAGAAGCAAACAGACGCCGAAAGTCGCGGCCCCTGCAATGATTTGGTTTTTCGTCAGCGTCGAGATGAATGTTCCGATGGCAAGCAAAGCGCCAGCTTGCAATAGCAAACCCAGATAGCCGATGAGCAGCGGCTTCCAGTCCGGGCGCCCAAATTTGAAGAGAAAAAGAAAATTGACGGCGGTGAGCAGCAGCATGGA
>Ga0209648_10004121_pt1 | contig 12309 bp, 9 predicted proteins | sample GraSoi2013_115cm_FD_185830 | JGI IMG/M metagenome (GOLD analysis project Ga0209648, IMG submission 185830) | Grasslands soil microbial communities from the Angelo Coastal Reserve, California, USA - Sample 9_17_2013_115cm (SPAdes) (version 2) | ecosystem: Environmental > Terrestrial > Soil >...
GGGATCCGCCCGAGGAAAAGCTCTTTCCCGCCCTCGACGACTTGCTGCACGATTGGACGGCCACGTTTCGTCCCCCGTATGAGGGCATTCGCGTCCTTGGCACACGCTGGTCGAATCGTTCCTACGAGCTGCGCGAATTCCTGGCCCGCAATCAGGTGCCCTATCAATGGATTGACGTGGAGCTGGCGCAAAGCGACCCAGAAGTCCGAGGGCTGATCGGCTCACTGGGGCCCGAGGCGGAAAAGCTTCCCTTGATCTTGTTTCCCGATGGCACGCGTCTCCCGGAGCCGCCTTTGCCCGCCGTCGCGTACAAAATCGGTCTGCGCATGCATGCCCAAACTAATTTCTACGACCTTGCCATCGTCGGCGGAGGGCCGGCGGGGCTTGCCGCCGCAGTGTATGGCGCGAGCGAAGGCTTGCACACGGTAATCATCGAACGCGAAGCGCCCGGAGGCCAAGCCGGACTGAGTTCTCGAATTGAGAACTATCTCGGCTTTCCTTCCGGACTCACCGGCATGGACCTGGCACGGCGCGCCGTCGCGCAGGCGCGGCGCTTCGGCGTTGAGATTATCGCTCCGCAGGAAGCGATCGGACTCCGCGCCGAGGGCCCGTACCGGTATATAAAGCTTGCGGATGGTTCGGAGATTTCGTGTCATGCGTTGCTTCTGGCGATGGGCGTTCAGTGGAGAACCTTGGACGTCCCGGGAATTGATCACTTGCAGGGCGCGGGCGTCTATTACGGCGGAGGAACCTCCGAAGCACTGGCCTGCAAGGGCGAAACGGTGTACATCATTGGCGGCGCGAATTCCGCAGGGCAGGCTGCCATGCACTTCTCGAAGTTCGCGGGGAAGGTGGTGGTGCTGGTGCGCGGAGTGTCGCTTGCCGCCACGATGTCGCTCTACTTGATCGAGCAAATCGAAAAAACATCGAACATCGAGGTGTGGACGCGGGCGAGCGTAGTCGAAGTGGAAGGAGAATCGCGGCTCACGGGAATTACCGTCGAGTGCTCTCCCTCGGGAGAAAGAAAGAAGCTGCCGGCCTCAAGCCTGTTCATTTTCATCGGCGCGCAGCCGCGGACCGAATGGCTCGGCAGTGCGATTGAGCGCGATGAGCGAGGCTTCATCCTGTCTGGTCCGGACCTCCTTCGCAATGGGAAAAGGCCGGCGAGCTGGACGCTGGATCGTGACCCGGGTTTGCTCGAAACCAATGTGCCCGGAATTTTTGTTGTGGGCGATGTGCGCCATGGTTCCGTAAAGCGTGTCGCTTCCGGCGTCGGCGAAGGCGCCGTGGTCGTGCAGTTCATGCACCAATATCTGGCGAAGGTCCAATGAGCGAAGCACTGGATCAAGCACGAGTCGAAGCCCTAATCGCAAAACTGCGCACGATCGCCCCGTTTGCGGATCAGCCGCAGGCGGACCTGGAATGGTTTGTCGCACAATCGGAAGAACTCCGCGTCAAAGTCGGCGGGATCACCGTGAAGGAAGACACGCCCGCCGACACGATGTTCGTGATCCTCGAAGGAGAATTGCGTGCCCGGCGCGAGAACGGTCCACAAGATGGTCCCGTGTTTACGGCCCAAGCCGGCGATGTCACCGGCGTGTTGCCCTTTTCACGCATGAAGACTTTCGGGGTGACCGGGCGCGCGGTGCTCCCGATCCGTTCGCTTGCGTTTCCGGCCGCGAAGTTTCCGGAGTTATTTCATCGCATGCCTGAACTTTCCCAGCGCCTCGTGGGATTGTTGACCGATCGCGTTCGAACCGTCACCCGCGAAGAACAGCAGCGCGAAAAACTCGCCGCACTCGGAAAATTGTCCGCCGGCCTCGCTCACGAGCTCAACAATCCCTCCGCCGCCGCGCGCCGTTCCGCGGCGTCCCTGCGCGAGTGCCTGCAACGCTTGCGAGTTGCCGCGCGCACTTCAAAGCTCGGTCCGGAGGATTGCGGCCTTCTGGCACAGCGCGAAGAAGAAATTCGCTCCGCGCTGAAGCCCGCCGAGAATAAAGATGAATTTGCCCGCGTCGAGCGCGAAGAAGCAATTCAATCCTGGTTGGAAGGGCGCGGCGTCGCCGATGCCTGGAAACTCGCGCCGCTCTTGGCTGACGCAAACCTGACGGATGCGCAATTGGAAAGTTTTGCGGGCGCCGCTGGAACTTCGCTTGGCCCCGAACTCACGCGCTTCGGTACTCTCCTCGAAATGGAGCGCATCGCCGCCGAGCTTGAACACAGCACGGCGCGCATTTCGGATCTCATCAAAGCGATCAAGGAATATTCCTACATGGACCAGGCGCCCCTGCAAGAAGTGGACATCAAGAACAGCCTGGAAACCACGCTCATCATCATGCATCACAAGCTGAAGCGCGGCATCCAGGTCACGCGCGAATTTGCTCCCGACTTGCCGAAGGTGATGGCCTACGGCAGCGAATTGAACCAGGTTTGGACCAATCTCATCGACAACGCCGCCGACGCCATGAAAGAAAAGGGCAGGCTTCTCGTGCGCGCCGTGCGCGAAAATGAGTACTTGCTCGTGGAAATCGTCGACGACGGCCCGGGCATCCCGCCGGAAGTACAATCGCGCATCTTCGAACCTTTTTTTACGACCAAGGGCGTGGGTGAGGGAACCGGGCTCGGCTTGGACGTGGTGCATCGCATCGTCAAGAAAATGGGCGGGCTCATCAGCGTAAAATCGGTTGCAGGAGATACGCGGTTCCAGGTGCGAATTCCGATTCAAGCTGTGGTGTGATTTCTCGGGAAGATACAATGGCCGAAAACTGTACCCACCTCGATCAGATCAAGCGCGTAAAGCCAAAGACCAAGGGTTGCGAGGAGTGCCTGAAAATGGGCGACGGCTGGGTGCATCTCCGCCTCTGTTTGAGCTGCGGCCACGTGGGCTGTTGCGACTCCTCCAAGAACAAACACGCTACGAGACATTTTCGGACTACGAAGCATCCCATTGTCCGGTCGCAGGAGCCGGGCGAAAACTGGATGTGGTGCTATGTCGATGAACTGATGTTCGAAGAAGAATGAGCTTTACGTCTTTTGCTTTGGCGGAATCAGCACCGACGCCAGCAGCGCGATCAGCAGTACGCCCCCCACAACGCCAAGAGATATCGTCACGGGAATGTGCAGCCACCGTTCGCCGATCATTTTTCCCCCGATAAATACCAGAACGATCGCCAGCCCCTCATCCAGAAAACGCAAACGGTCGATGACTCCCGCCAGCAGGAAGTACAGCGCCCGGAGCCCAAGGATCGCCAGCACGTTCGACGTGTACACAATAAAAGGATCGCGCGTAATGCCGAACACCGCGGGGATGGAGTCCACCGCCAGCGTAACGTCCGTGATCTCCACCACCAGCAGCACGAGAAACAGCGGCGTGGCGAACAACCGGCCCGCATTGCGCACAAAAAAGTGTTCGCCATGATACTCGTGGCTGACGCGAAGATGCTGGCTGGCGAAGCGGAACATCTTGCTTTGCTCCGGATGAATCTCTCCTTTTTGAAAAAAGAGCATGCGCGCGCCGGCATAGACCAAAAACGCTCCAAGCGCATACATCACCCAGAAAAAATGTCCGATCAATTCCGCGCCCAACGCGATCATCGCCCCGCGCATGACCAGCGCGCCGGCCACGCCCCATTCCAGCAGGCGATGCTGGAGGCGCTCATCCACGGCAAACGCGCGGAAGATCACCAGAAAAAGAAAAAGATTGTCGACGCTGAGAGCTTTTTCGATCAGATAGCCGGTAAAGAATTCCAGCGCAGGCTGGGGGCCGCGAAAATGAAGCACTCCGAACCCGAAGAGGACAGAGATTGCGATCCAGCCAAAGCTGGCGAGAGCCGCCTCGCGAATGCCGATCTTGTGCGGACGGCGGTGGAAGACGCGCAGGTCCAGCCCGATCGCAAGAACAATAAAGAGATTGAACGCAATCCAATGAAGGGGCGTGCCCATGACGGCGCTCGAAGCCGCTAGGGAGTGGAGCTGCGCGCGTCCACGGAGTTCAAGTTCGACAATTCCACGCGAACGGTCTTGCCTCGTTCCATTTTTACCGGAACATCCCAGCGCACGCGCATATCTCCGGCGTCGGCTTCCAGATTGAGCGAGCTGATCCAATAGTCGCCCGGCGCGAGGCCCGAGATTGCGGCGCGTCCCTCGAGATCGGTGTCCACCTTGCCGGCGAGGAATTTGAGCTGGGCAACGTCCGGGGCGGACCGCTGGACTCGCTTTCGGCGATCGTTCTGCAGCGCGGCCCACTTGCGTTGCGGGTTGACGCCTTCCAATTCGATTTCCACACCGGAGAGTGTCTCGGGGCGCGAGCGGATGAATTTCTTGAGATTGACGAGATATTCTTGTTTTAACTTTTCGTATTTCTCCGGGTGCTCCGTTTTGTCAACATCCGTATATTTTGGTTTTGGCAGACCCTCGGTTACCCCGCCGCTGTTCGACCGCTGGTAGGCCAGTAGGAATTCCGGAATGTTGAGGATGTCATCCGGGGTAAGCAGCTTGTCGAGATCCGGCTCCGTGAGATCGAGCGTGTCATGGCCCTTGAGCCAGCCGCGCAGTTCGGGAGAAACCTTCAGGCCATCAATAAACTGATCGCGCGGCGGGACGGGATCCTTCGCCTCCACATCCTTGACGATCTCCGAGTAGCTCTTGGTCAGGATGTAAAACGTGAATTGGCGCACCGGCTCTGGACGCCCCGCCGTCGGCGTGATCCGCGCAGTGAGTTCGAGTCCGCCGGTCTCGCTCTGGGCCCGCGTTCCGCTCACAACGAAAAGAGTGCACAGCGCGACGCCCAGGGTGAAAACGGCTGTTTTTCTCATGTCGAAATCGTAACAGAAATGGAAAATCAAATGGCAGAAGTTACCCGGTCCGTAACCTAAACTAAAAACGAATGACAGAACGCACAAAACCACTGATGCTCGCACAACCTTTCGAGCTATATCTGGCACAGTGTGCTAGTGCCGTTCCAACTATTTGGACCAAAGGACGGCACAAGAATCGGACGCGACCATTAGTAAAGCATCTTTGAAGAGATTTGCTACAACTAGTTGGAACGGCACTAGTAGAGGCGGAAGGTTACTTCAATCGGAACAAGAGTGGGAACCGGCTTGCCACTCGGGCCAATCGCGGGCCTGCAGCGCCACGTTTTCACAGCCGCCACGGCGTTTTCATCGAGTCCCAAACCAACGCCCTTCACGACTTTGATGTTGGTGACTCGGCCATCCAGGTTAATTATGCCCTCAACCACGACCGCGCCCTGATACTTCGTTTTGCGGGCTTCATCAGAATACTCAGGAGTTGGTGTGTAAAAGCAGGTCGGATTCCCAACGCCATTAACACCAGCGCGGAAAGCTCCGCCGCCCGTGCCGCCGCCTGAGCCGGGGCCAAGACCCCCGCCCGAGCCGCTGCCGATTCCGGTGCCATCGCCGTTTCCGAGAGAATCGGTGACGCTCTTGGCCAGCGGATCGCCGAAGTTTGCCATGTTGGGACTGGGGACCTTCAAGTCTGGCGGACCGAGCAAGGAGGGATCCATCGCCAGCTTAGGATTCAGATTCACTATCTTTGCCTGCGGCGGGGTGAACTGCGTCCACTTGAACTTGGGGAGTTTCCCCTTTGACGTCGGGGTCAGGGTATGGTTATTGCCCCCGCCGCCGCCACCGGCCTTGTCATTTCCGGCAGGCAGCTTCGACACATAAGGTGAAATGTCCAGCGGCGTAACGTTCACCAGCTTGTTCTTTGCTTCGATGGGAGTCGACCCAGTGGTGAAAATAATGGGAACGAACAGCAGCCCGATGGCCACGACGTGCAAACATATCGCAAGCGCCTGACTCGTGCCGAAGTTTTCATCCTTCGACCAGATGTCCTTCACCTTTATCGGCTTCACGGCAAAGGGCAAGGGGGCCTGCCTCGGTGGCGAGAAAAATTCTTTGATGCGGGTTCCAAACCCGCCAAAATTCGATCCCCAGGCTACTGCCAGCCTGCTATTCACGGGTCTTTTCGAAGCCGGACTGGATCTGAAAAATTCCGCAAGATTGTCACTGAGGCCCGTTCCAAAGGACGTCTGAGTGAAGGGCGCATCCTTGCGCTCGCGCACTTTGACGGGGCGTTCCGTGAGGAACTGCTTCAGGTTCGACCAGAAATTATCGGGGATGAGAATGTCTGGCTTGGCGAATTTCGGGACAGCCGAGTACGGTACCGCAACCGCAGGTTTTGGGCCTCCGGCAGACACCCTGGGTTTCGTGATTTCAGGCGGCAGAAGACTGATAAATTTGCCCGGCACCATTTACCTCTTCAAGTTCAATTAGACGCAGATTCCCTTCGTTCGGTGGTCCTAACCGATGAGATTCGCGCGGGCCGGGAAAGGTTGCGCGCTCCAATCGGCTGACACCGCATGCAATCCATTGTAACATACGAGCTTACACTGCTTTCCGATGTTTCCCGCCGTATACCTGTACGAAAGGACGGCATGGAAGGGATTTACACGCGCTCTCATCATGGCCGAACCACTCGAACTCAAGAAAACACTGAACCTGCCGAAAACTGATTTTCCCATGAAGGCCGGCCTGCCGCAGAACGAGCCTAAACAGCTCGAAGCATGGCACAGTGGAAACATCTACGAACGCATCCTCGATACCCGGAAAGGCAAGCCGCTCTTTGTTTTGCATGACGGCCCGCCATATCCTACCGGCGAAATTCACCTTGGCACTGGCTTCAACAAAATCCTCAAGGATCTCGTCGTCAAGACCAAGAGCATGGCAGGGCACTACGCGCCTTACGTGCCGGGATGGGACTGCCATGGCTTGCCGATTGAAACCCAGGTGGAAAAAGAGCTGGGCGGAAAAGGAAAAGTGCCGCCGGCGGAATTTCGGAAGCTGTGCCGGCAGTTCGCCGCGCGCTACGTCGAGCAGCACAAGAAAGATTTTAAGCGTCTCGGCATTTTCGGCCGCTGGAATGATCCGTATCTGACGATGAGCCATGAATACGAGGCCACCATCGCGGGCGCATTTCTCGATTTCATGGAGAAGGGTTACGTCTACCGCGGGCGCAAGCCGGTCTACTGGTGCATCTACGACAGCACGGCGCTTGCTGAGGCGGAAGTGGAATACGAAGACCACACCAGCCCCTCGATCTGGGTGAAGTTTGGAGTCGTGGGCGGTGGCAAACGTGACGCCGCGAAAATTGGCAATGATGTCAGCGCCGTCATCTGGACAACAACTCCTTGGACGATTCCTCACAATCGCGCGCTCGCCTTTCATCCCGATTTCCAATACGTCGTCGTGGAAACCGAAAAGGGGGCGCTATTGCTGGCCGCCGATCGCGTCGCCGCCTTGCAAGCCGAGTGCGGCATCAAAGAGGCCAAAGTTCGCGCCACGTTCAAGGGCCGCGATTTCGATGGCATGAAGTTTCAGCACCCTTTTCTTCCCATTCAGGTGCCCGGCATTCTTGCCGATTACGTCTCGCTCGATCAGGGCAGCGGTATCGTTCACACCGCTCCGGGCCACGGCGCTGACGACTTTAATTCCGGGCAGAAATATGGATTGGAGATTTACGCGCCGATCGACGACAAGGGCCTCTACCTCGAAGGCTTGCCCGAATACAAAGGCAAGGATGTTTTCGCCGCGAATCCCATCATTGTGAAGTTGCTCGCCGATCGCAGTGCGCTCCTTGGAAACCATGACTACAGGCACAGCTACCCGCATTGCTGGCGCTGCCACAATCCGGTGATCTTCCGCGCCACCGAACAGTGGTTCATCAAGATGGACCAGGCCGCCAGCGGCCGGCAAAAATCGCTGCGCCAGGAAGCGCTCGAAGAAATCCACAGTGTCAAATGGATCCCCGCCTGGGGCGAAGACCGCATGTATGAAATGATTGAGAAGCGCCCGGACTGGTGCGTCTCGCGCCAGCGCTTCTGGGGCGTGCCGATCATCGTTTTCTATTGCGTGGGTTGCGGTAAGCGGCTGGAGGATTTTGCAGCGCTCCGCAATGTAGTGAAATGGTTCGAACGGGAAGGCGCCGACGCATGGTATCAGCACACGCCCGAACAACTGCTTCCTGCCGGAACAACTTGCTCCTGCGGCGCAACCAAATGGCGCAAGGAAAACGACATTCTCGACGTGTGGTTCGATTCCGGCTCTTCGAATCTATCCGTGCTGAAGGGCGCCGAGTGGCCGGCGGACGTTTATTTGGAGGGCCCCGATCAGTACCGCGGCTGGTTCCATAGCTCGCTTCTTGTTGCCACGGGCATTCGTGATGCGGCGCCGTATCGCGGCGTTGTCACTCACGGTTGGACCCTCGACGAACAGGGCCGTCCCATGTCTAAATCCCTCGGCAACTCCATCGAGCCCAACGAAATCTGCGAGAAATGGGGCGCGGATTTGCTTCGCCTGTGGGTCTCCTCTGTCGAATACCAGGCTGACGTAAAAATGAGCGAGCGCGTGATGACCCAGCTCAGCGAAGCCTATCGCAAAATTCGCAATACCTTTCGCTTCGCGCTCGGCAACCTCGGCGATTTTGACCCCTCGCGCGACGCCGTTTCGAACGGCCAGCTCGAAGAACTCGACCGCTGGATGCTTGATCGCACCGCTGAGCTCGTCAAAAAATGCCGCGAATGGTATTCAAATTACGAATTCCACCGCGTCTACCACGCCATCCACGACTATTGCATCGTCGATCTCAGTGCATTCTATTTCGACGTTCTGAAAGATCGCCTCTACACAAAAGCGCCCAGAAACAAATCGCGCCGCTCCGCGCAAACTGCCGTCTGGAAAATTTCCAGCGCTTTAGTCCGTCTCGCTGCTCCCATCCTCGTTTTCACCGCCGAGGAAATCTGGAAGTATTTGCCGAAATCTCAGGGCGAACCCGAAAGCGTTCACATGGCACTGTTCCCAGTAGAACAGGAACTCCAAGCTGGGCTTGAAGCTGCTACAGTCGCGACTTGCAATGAATTGAGCGCACTTCGCGAGCATGTCCTTAAGGCACTCGAAACTGCGAGAAGCGAAAAGGAAATATCTTCGGGTCTTGAGGCTAAAGTGACAATTCGAGCGCATACAAGGGCCCTGCACGACCTCAGAAAATATGCCCATAGTCTGCCAGCTCTTTTCATAGTCTCTCAGGTGGTCGTCGTTGAGCCTCAGTCGCCAGTACTTCAGCTAAACGCAGAAACAGGCAGCTATCAAATCGAAGTCTCACGGGCCGACGGCGCGAAATGCGAGCGCTGCTGGAATTATTCGACGCACGTTGGCGAAAACTCCCGCTACCCCACCGTCTGCGAGCGCTGCTCCGAAGCCCTCGCCGAAATTGAGAGTACACACAAGGCGGAGCACGCCTGACGCGACGGCACCAGTGGCACAGCCTTTAGGCTGTGCATCTTTGCGATCGAGGTAGGTCACTCAGTTTGCCCCGCAAAAGTAGGAGAACAACGTTTGACAGTCCCAACAAGACTCCGCTTCCTCTGGCTCACCATCAGCATCGTCTTCCTCGATCGCGCTACCAAGGCCTGGATCGAAGCCCCCCCTGCGGATCACTTCCCGCAACCCGTCATTCCCCATTTTTTCTATCTTGTGAACTCGCGCAATCCCGGCATCGCTTTCAGTTTTCTCGCTGGTCTGTCCTCTCCCGCCCTGCGCGCAATCCTCATCGGCGGCTCCCTCGTTATCATCGCAGTCATCACCTGGCTGCTCGTCGCAGGCCGCGGCATCAGCGCCCTAGTCGCCGCCGGCCTCGCCCTGCTCCTCGGCGGCGCCACCGGCAACGTCACCGACCGCATTCTTCACGGCGCGGTCACCGATTTTCTCGAGGTCTATGTTCGTTTCCTCCCCTGGCAAATCTTCAATCCGTGGCCCGCCTTCAACGTCGCCGATTCCGCCATTACTATCGGCGCTATTCTCATCCTTCTTGACGTATTGTTTGGCCGTCGGCACCAAACACCCCGTTCGAATTCGCAATCGCCATAGTCGCGCCAGACGTTAGCCCAGTTCATCAGGGCTTGGAAACCCGTGCGATCCGCTGAGTGGACACGGCTAAGAAAGAAAGAGTACACTCTGCGCCAATTCGCCCCAGGAAGATTCAGACGAAGATTCAAACCAGGAGAAAAACATGGCGCGGCGCCAATTTCTAGCTCAGTTGTTGGGATTGCCATTTCTTTCGTTAAGCGCGAAGCCCGAGGAGCCAAAAAAGAAAATGCTGAAAATCATGATGAAGAGTGCTTGGGGCTCCGACGACCCCACCAAGGCGGCGTTTCCGTTTCATCACGGACTCGCGCTGGCGGAAGCCGGCCACGACGTGCAGATTTTCCTTCTCGGCGAAGCGACTTCCTTGATGCGCAAAGTGACCGCCAATGCTGTTGTGCCGGTGGGCTGGCCGCCGCTCAGCGAAGCGTTCGAAAAAATTATGGCCAAGCACATTCCCGTCTTTGCTTGAGGAGCCTGCAGCCGGGCCCGTGGGGTCACGGAAGCAGATCTGAATCAGTGGGGAGCAAAATTCGGCAGTCCCACAATTTTTGTCGGCTTAGTGGAGTGGGCCGACCGCATCATCACGGAGTGAACTCCGCCCAATTCGGCGGTGAATCATTTTGATTCTTGCGCGACGCTTGAAAAAGCGATCCTTTCTCTGCGTCTCTACATTAACTCTTCAATAAACAAACGGGCCACGTCGAGAGGCACACGCAGATCGCGCTGAACCAGCGGGCCTTCGTTCAGAACCGGCTCGCCCCCATGCAACGTCGGCACATCGGTGCGCTCGAAGAATTTGCCGATGGGAATCTCTTCGCCCCAGAGTAGTGATTTTTCCATGGCGGCCAGCCAGTTGGCGGGGTCATGCGCGGAGTCGTCCTCCAGCTTCTTCACGCGCGGACGGAACCATTGATAAGTATTGTCGTGATTGTAAGTGACGCAGGGGCTGAAGACGTCTAGCAACGAGAACCCCGGATGCGCGATTCCTTGCTTGATGAGTTCCGTGAGGTGCTTTTGCTCGCCGCTGTAGCCGCGCGCGACGAAGGTGGCGCCTGCGGCCAGTGCCAGTGAAATGGGGTTGACCGGCGCTTCGATATTGCCGAAGGGCATACTTTTCGTCTTCATGCCGATGCGGCTGGTCGGCGAAGTCTGGCCGGTGGTGAGGCCGTAGATCTGGTTGTCCATGACGACGTAGAGCAGGTCCACGTTGCGGCGCATGGAGTGAACGAAATGGTTGCCGCCGATCCCGAAGCCGTCTCCGTCGCCTCCCGTCACCACCACAGTGAGCTCGTGATTGGCCAGCTTCAAACCAGTGGCCACCGCTAACGCCCGGCCGTGCAGGGTGTGCATGCCATAGGTATTCATATACCCGGGGAAGTTGGAGGAACAGCCGATGCCGCTGATGGTTACCACTTTATGGTTCGGTATTTGCAGCTCGACCAGGGCCTTTTGGACGGCCGCGAGCACGCCGAAATCACCGCAACCGGGGCACCAGTCGGGATCGACTTTGCCTTTCAGATCCGCCATGGTCAGTTGACTGGCGCGCTGTACGCTTGTTGCCATCGGCGTTTCCTCCTCAGACCATAATCTCGTGCATGGGAACGGAGAGTTTCGTCCGCCCGCCGAGTTGTTCCTTGACTGCCTCCACAATGTGGTGCGGCATGAAGGGTTCGCCGTCGTACTTGCGAATATGGCCGTCTGGCACGAAGCTGGTTTCGCTGCGCAGGTAGCGCGCAAACTGGCCGCTATAGTTGTTCTCAACGATGATGGTGTGCCGCGCGTCTTTCAAAATTTCCAGAATTGCGTCGCCATGCAGCGGCACAAGCCAGCGGATCTGCAGCTGATTGGCTGAGATTCCTTGCTCATTGAGAATGTCACAGGATTCCTCGATCACACCCTTCGTTGAACCCCAGCCGATCAAGGTAACATCGGCATCTCGCGCACCCGACAGCGCAGGGGGCGGCACGGCGGCCTCAATGCCAGCCATTTTGCGCATGCGCTTTTCCATCATGGCGCGGCGCTTGACCGGATTGGTGAATTCGTCGCTGATCAATACGCCGTCTTCCATGTGTTCGTCCGTGGCGACGGTATGAATGTGGCCGGGCACGCCAGGAACAGCGCGCGGCGAAATGCCGCTCTCGGTGATTTTGTAGCGTTTGTAATCCCCGTTCGTGGCAATGTCGGGGGATGCACCGTTGGTGCCGGTGATGAGCTCGCCGCGTTCGATCGAGGGACTGAAATCCAGATCGTTTGGATGTACGCTGAGCCTGCCTTCCGACAGCAGCAGATCGCAAAGCACGAGTCCGGGACACTGGAAGCGGTCAGCGAGGTTGAACATCTCCGGGATGAGCTTGAAGCAATCGCC
>Ga0209648_10004123_pt1 | contig 12307 bp, 17 predicted proteins | sample GraSoi2013_115cm_FD_185830 | JGI IMG/M metagenome (GOLD analysis project Ga0209648, IMG submission 185830) | Grasslands soil microbial communities from the Angelo Coastal Reserve, California, USA - Sample 9_17_2013_115cm (SPAdes) (version 2) | ecosystem: Environmental > Terrestrial > Soil >...
CCTTGGCGCTGGAATTGTGGGGACGCGACAGTGCATTCCGTGGTTCCGTCGCGCCGATCTTCTACGACCGGGGCGGCGAACAAGTGACCATCCCGGCGATATTCATGCGAGCCATCTACCAAACAGTTGCCGGCGCTTGCTGCGTCGGCTGCAGGCATTCGCATGTCCTGGTCCCGCCGCAGGAGACAAACAAGAAAGAAGCAGGACAAAAAGATGGAGAAACCGAAGCCCAAGCCAGTTGAAGGCGAGCCTTCAGATCATGTCACCGATCGCGGGCAGGACTTAGTCCAGCCTCAACGCCGCCGTCTGCCGGACGAGCGCCGCGCCATCACTCACCATTTCTCGGTCGGCGGTCAGGAAGGATATTTGACCGTAGGCTTGTACGAAGATGGCGTGCCCGGGGAAGTTTTCATCAAGATGGCGAAAGAGGGCTCGACAGTTTCCGGACTGATGGATGCGTTTGCCACCGCCGTGTCACTGGCCCTGCAATATGACGTGCCGCTCAAAGTTTTGTGCGAAAAATTCAGCCACATGCGCTTTGAACCCAGCGGCTGGTCGGGCAATCCCGACATAGGATATGCCACCAGCATCATGGATTACTTGTTCCGTTATCTCCGCTGGCGCTTCCTCGAGGGCGAGCAACAAAAGCTGTTTGCTGTGCCTGCGCCGCAACCTCAGCCCGAACCAACACAGACAGATGACCCCGCACAGGCGCTTGCGCAAGTAGTCGAACTAGGTGATGCGCCTGCCTGCGTTCAGTGCGGGGCGTTAATGGTCCGCAATGGATCGTGTTATCGCTGTCTGACCTGCGGCGGCACAAATGGATGCTCATGAACAGAATTGTGTTTCAGAACGACTCCGGGTTTCACAACGACCCACCGGATCGCTCTGGAGGTTGGAATATGACGAAGAGCGAGAAGGGCTCTGTGAGCAAGACGATAGAAACTATGGAGCACGAAGAGAAGATCCAAGCGATCCTGAAGTCGGGTCTTGCGCTGGGCCACAAAATCCAAGACATCCTTGAAGTACATGGGATCGAAAACAAGCATGCGCGTCGAGCAGCCCAGGCGATTGCAGCGACCGTCGGCGAGCACCTCAAGCTGCTTGGCAGGACCTTCGCTGAGAACGGTCATAGCGAGTGTGGAAAGGCGCTCCTGTTCGAGGCAGAAAACCTCTTTGACAGTTGAAAAGGAAAACCTCTGTGGCGCCGGCGAGCAATACTTTAATGAGACTCACTTCCTGACGGTAAACGGCGTCGCACGCTGTGATTGAAATGCATTGGAGAAGAAGATATCGCGCAGCCAACTGGACCACTGAATGCGGCTTTGTACTGCCGAGCCTGCCTGCACGGACGCGGTGAATTGATCTACTACGCCTCGTGCCAGAACAGCTGCGCAGTGTGCGGCTCGGCGCTAGTTCCTGTGGACTTTGCTGAAGCATCCCGAGAGATTCCCAGTATCAACGAGGTCATGGAAGATCCGAGCGCCTCGTTCTGGCTTCGACAAGCTTTGCGCGGCGCTCTGGCTCGCGACCCCGTCGACGCTGCCAACGATGCCGAGGTGCTGTACAGGTTGCTCGGCGCACACTGCCGGAAGATCCTGCATTCTTAGGCGTTGCGGCTCTTCAGTTAGGCAACAGCCCAGACGGATCAGCAATGACTCGGCGCTGGGTCAAATCATCGATAAGCTTTGCCCAGGTGTCGTCATCGAGGCAATAGATGTAACCGGTGCCGCTGGCTTGTGCGATGCCAGCCCACTCTTCACCGGGCTTGAATTGCCCAATCAGGATAACGCGAGTGGTAATCTCGAAAAACCGGACCTGGTTGGTGCAAGGGGAAGAGCACGACACATTTTGCATACGCTCCTGAAACCAGCGTTCCGCCGCGCGCTTCGCCTCCTGGCGCGCTGATTTCTCCGCCGCTTCTTTGGTCTTTTCCAAGTTACCGGCTTCCTGCAGATCATTCAGGTAAAGCACATTAAGGCCGCACTTTGCCTCTTGCTCGCTCTCACCAGTCACAACATTGATGCTTCCCGCCGGAATGGCCTGCGAGAGCTGAATAGCATCGAATACTTCACCACCAAAGCACAGCGCAGCGCCGCCGTAGTCATAACTAGCGTAACCAATCCACCAGTCGCCCTCCTGAGCGGGCGGCCGGGATTTGTGCCTGATGTGGGCGTGAGGATTACGCAGGAGCTTGCCCGGGCACGCGCTCGGGCATGGGGCATCCAGCCATTGGACGAACTCTTTCTCGACCCGCTGCTCAGCCAACTGAAAGGCGGCATCGGTTGCCGACGCCGCCGTGATGCCGTAAGCAGCTACCTCTATTGGGCCTTTGTCAATGACTTCAACCAGATCGCAATCGGGCATTTGGCGTTCCTCTTTCGTTCAGACCAGAAGGGTAATTTTATCCTTCGAAGCCAATCCTGCTTCTTGTGAAGAAATCCAGCTTAAAGACGGTATGGTGCGGTGTCAATCATTTGAATTGCGCCCTGCTGTGCTTTACAAGCTCGGTTTAGGAGGGTAGGCATATGAGTTCCGCGTTGAACCCAACGCAGGGGGCGATTTCCCCTCTGCCGATTGAGTCGTTGCGTTTCCATCCGATGCCGCAGCTTTCGAAGGAAGAACTGGATCGCGTCCTGCGGGCATTGGAGGTTCCATTCGACGCCAATCTCGTGCAATGGCGCGTTACGGAGTGGAGCCACGACAATACTCGCGGGCTCATGATGCCCTATGCTGATCCAAGAGCATACAGTGATCGGCTCAACGGCCTATTTACTCCCGCTGGCTGGACCCGGAAATATAACGTACAGGCCAGCGCTCCTGTCCAGCGCAACCGGCGTCCTCCCGCCGCGAAAATACTGGTCACCTGCGAAATAACGATCTTTTGTATCGGGACCAACTCAGGCGCAGGTGAAGAATGGTCCGACAAGGAGAATTCGCTTACCGCAGCGGAAGCCCAGAGCTTCAAGCGGGCACTCTCGTGTTTTGGAGTCGGCCGCTACCTGTATGACATGGAAGGCGAATGGGTCGACCTGGATCAGCACGGGGAGCCGAAATGGATACCCAGACTTCCCAAGTGGGGTACACCCAAAGGGTGGCTGGCCGGCCTGCGGCCGAAGCCCCGACGAAACCGTCGCGCGGGCATTGCCCAAAGGAACGGAAGCGCCGGAAATGGAAACGTGGGCGCTAATAGCGACAACGGCCACGGGCGGAGCCTCGTTCCAGAGATCGAGGCGATGGAAAAAAGGATTGGCAGACACATGTATCTCGGCTTGCTGAAGCGAGTCAAAGCGTTTAGGCCGCAACAAATTCCAGACTCGAACCTGCAACAGCAGGTATTGGCCCAGATGGAATCAGCCGAGCGTGGTTTTGCGCGCCTCGAAGCGGCCCAGGCGAGGCTGGCTCCAGGGAGCGTGCAAAAGATATTTCTGTCACTGAAGGCGCCGATCAAGACAAAGATCGAAGACCTGCAGACCCTGGAAATCCTGGTTCTTGCCCTCGAAAAAGAAGTCGAAGCGGTCGAAACACGCACTTAACGGTCCTTTCTACCTTCCGGTTACTCCAGTCGAACAATCCCAAGCTGCTGTCACCCATCCGGGCAAAGGAAGACTTATGTCCCTACGCATCCGCTTCAGATTTGACGGCAAATGCAGCCGGCACCCTCGTTACAACCCAGAGAACGACGGACGGCCCTCCGATAGCAGCTGCCCTGGCTGCGAGTCTCTTTATGTCGTCTGGCTCTATACGGACATTGCACGAAGGAAAGGCGAGAACGGTAACGGGCTGGTTCGTCATGTTGAAAGTGCAGAGCACGGAACCCCCAGTCAATCGGTCCCTGCAGAAGAGGCTGTCGGCGCCACAGCGTCGACGCCAAGTCCCGATGAGCGCGAGCCATGAGGAAACCGATCTCAATTTGCCCAGAAGTTGAGGAAGTAGAAGAGGAAGACCACGAGCCCATTCACGACCCCCACGGAGAGAACCTACGGTGGGTCAAGCGACGCCGGCCAGAAGTGGAATCGACAGCGGCCGAGAGGAATCGCACATGAAGGAAGACCCGAACATAATCGTTCTGGAGTATCCCGGCCAATGCGAAGAGTGTGATGTGCGCATTCCCAAAGGCGCACTGGCATATTTGTGTCCCGTTACCGATCAGCTACTTTGCCTCGGTGGCGAAGGTTGCGGAGAGAAAGCCAGAGAGTCGGCTAAAGGAGAGTAGGTAGCCGAAGAGTGGAGCGGCCGGGATCTTCGATTCACAAAACGACCTGGACCACGCGAACAAGGTGGCGACCTGCAGAGTTTTGTTCAGAGATCTTGCGATAGAAAGCAAAGAGTTAGGCTTCGTCCAACCCAACCTCGAGAATATGCCGCCTTCAACTACTCCAGATTTTCACGCAAAAGAGGCGGCGCCAGAAGTGAAGCACACGGCTGCTTTCACCAAATGGACCGCCGCTAACCATGATGTGCTGCCCTAGAGTTTTCTTGCTGCTTCTCCTCATATATATAAGCATATGACCGCGTACGCACGGGCGTGGATCAAGTATTGCGTCTTTCGGGATTGTATACTAAACTAGACTAACTGACCTAAGTCTATGGAGTAAAGTATGAAGACTGTGAACATTCACGAAGCCAAGACCCAACTCTCAAAACTCGTTGAGGAGGCATCGAAAGGAGAACCCTTCGTCATCGCAAAGGCTGGTAAGCCCGTCGTAAGAGTCACGGCGCTCAGCGCTCCGGTGGGTGCCCAAGTGCGCCGCGTCGGCTTCATGGTGGGGCAGATTTCGGTGCCGGACGACTTTGATCGAATGGGTGGAGAGGAAATCGAGCGAATCTTCGGTGGCGGCGCATGAAGCTTCTGCTTGATACACACCTTCTGCTTTGGGCTGCTGGCCAACCCGATCGGCTGTCCGCGACCGCCCGTAGCTTGATCGACAATCCAGAAAATGAGCTTTTGTTTAGTGCCGCCAGCGTGTGGGAAGTGGCGATCAAGCGCGGGTTGGGCCGGAACGATTTTCAAGTCGATCCGCGACTCCTTCGCCGTGGCCTGCTTGACAATGGCTATGGCGAATTGCCGATTGTAAGCGATCACGTTGTCGCTATCGAGAGCTTACCGCCAATTCACAAAGATCCTTTTGACCGTATCCTGGTGGCGCAGGCGACCGTGGAGGGTATCACCCTGCTTACGACCGATTCTTTGGTCGCACAGTATCCGGGGCCAATCCAGACAGCGTAAGGAAACTCCACGCGGAAGTTGCCAACCGCGAAGCCATTCCGCAATCACTGGAACCTCCTTGCTATTGTGAGCCATTCTTCGCCCCAAACGGGAACTGCTTGTTCCTAGCATTTCAAAACGAAGCCAATCACAAGTGTTTTGAGGTAATTTGCAATTCAAGTTTAGCTTCGAGCGGCTCGTTCCATCCTCCCGAACTTCCACTCTAAGGAAGAGTTGACTATGACTGTAACCATCAGTCCGCGGGGCACACTGTTTTCTTTGGCCGACGTGCCAATTGCCACCGAAATACGAAAATACGCTGGCGTCGAAGCGATGCGGTTGGGGCCTGGGTGATAAACGGTACCACCGTCAGCCAGGGCACCCATATCTACAATCAGCTGTTCTGGAGTATCCGGCCAGTGCGAACAGTGTGATGCGGGCATTCCCAAGAGCGCGCGGGCATATCTATGTCCGGTTACCCACCAGCTACTTTGCCTCGGTGGCGAGGGTTGTGGAGAGAAAGCCAGAGAGTCGGCTAAAGGCGAGTAGGGGGAAACACCGGCCGGGGCCACCCAAATTGACAGTCAGGGTCGCTGGATCGAGTTCCATGTGCCGGCGTTATGGCCTGCAACGCTCCGTGCGCGAAAGATGCAGGTGCTTTTACGGCGCCTATTCTTCAGCGAGTTGTCTTCAAGGGAGTCGTATGCGCCGGTGTAATGCGAAGTGTTACAACGCGAGAGGACAAGAGTGTAGTTGTCTCTGTGGAGGCGTAAACCACGGAGTGGGTGAGCATCAGGCGTTTGAGAATTGCCGTGCGACAGGATTTGCATGGGCCAAGAGGAAACAGCTACGGTATTCAAAAAGACGGAAGCTTGCAACACAGCGCGACCAAGGAGAGTTATTTCCGGTGCCAAGAGAGAATGGCTAGTCCAGCCAGGCTGCGAAACTTGATTCTCAAAACGAGTGTCGTGAAAACGTGCGATGGATCACGATGTACGGCGATGCGCCGTAACGCCGATTGACGTGTACGGCCCACTGTCGTACACTGTGATTAGCAGGAGGTGAGCGGATGCGTAGCAACCGGGTTTCGAGAGCGCAAAAGCGATCCACAAAACAAGAACGGCTTGAGGCGAGGATTCCCGCTGCTCAGAAACGAATCTTGGAGCGGGCCGCGAGTTTGCGCGGAACAAGTTTGACTGATTTCGTCCTCACAAGCGCACAGGAGGCGGCCACAAAGACAATCAAGGATTTTGAGATTTTGACTCTTTGTGACGAGGCTCGCGAGGTTTTCGTGAAAGCCCTGATGAATCCGCCTGCGCCGAATGCAGCGATGCGAGCGGCTGCGGACCGTTACAGAAGACACGTGGGGGCCTCAATTGGAGCAACAGAAAACTAACCTGTCCGGCTTAAGATTTGAGCCGCTCGGTGCGCATGACCGAGCGGCTTTTTTGTGCGGCATCGAAGCCCTTGACCGGTACATCCAGAAACAGGCCTCTCAAGATGTAAAGAAAAAAGCTGCCGTCGTGTATGTTGCCACCAGGGATGGCAAGACAATTCTTGGGTACTACACGCTCTCTCAATATTCCATTCAACTCGACCAAATACCGATTGAGATTTCGAGAGGATTTCCCAAATATCCTACGCTTCCAGCCACTCTTCTTGGCAGATTGGCAAGACATAGTTCGACCAAAGGACACGGCCTTGGAGAACTGCTCTTGCTCGATGCTGTCTATCGCGCCTTGAAAATGAGCGAGCACGTTGCCTCTGCAGCAATCATCACCGACGCAAAAGACCAAAAGGCAGTCGATTTCTACAAGAAGTACGGTTTTGTCGAGCTGCCGAAGACAGAGCGACGACTCTTTCTTCCAATGGCATCTGTATCCACACTCTTCCCAACAGCCGAGTAGCGCCGCGGTGGCGTGCGCCTTACTCACGCAAAGGCTTTGTACGTTAAAGGGTTAAAGAACATCGGCCTTCGCCGCTTGCACCCTCCTCCCGATCTGAAATTGATCGGCCTCTATCGGCATCGTGACGGTGCCATTCGGGCAATCGATGCGCCACCACGCCGGTAGCAACCGCTCTACACATTTGCACCTGAAACTCTGCAGTTCGAGAAGGAATTCCATGAAGGCATCCGCTATATCCAGCGCGCTGCGCAGCCTAGTCGTTAACGCGCATCAACCTGTATTCATTTGGGGTGGTCCCGGCATCGGCAAGTCAGCTGTTGTTGGGCAGCTTGCCAAAAGCCTGCAAATAACGCTGCGCGACATTCGCGCACTCTTGCTCGATCCTGTTGATCTACGTGGCCTGCCGTTTCTTAGTGGCGATGGCCGTTCCAAGTGGGCAGCACCGGACTTCCTGCCAACCTCGGGAGAGGGCATTCTCTTCCTTGATGAACTCAACGCGGCGCCCGCGATGGTGCAGGCCAGTTGCTACCAGCTTGTACTGGACCGCAAGCTTGGCGAATACACACTGCCAGGGGGCTGGGCCATCATCGCTGCCGGGAATCGGGATTCCGACCGCGCAGTCACGACTCGAATGCCAGCACCGTTGCGGAACCGCTTCGTGCACCTGGAATTCGAGGTGGACACGCAGGAGTGGTCGGAATGGGCGATCCGTTCAGGAATCCGGCCGGAAGTCATCGCTTTTCTGCGCTTCCGGCCAGAGCTGCTCAGTCAATTTGACCGGGAGTCCAACGCCTTTCCATCGCCACGATCCTGGGAATTTGTATCGCGAATTCTCGACTCCAAGCCGGATTCGTCCCTTGAACACCAGCTCTTTGCTGGAGCCGTCGGATTGGGCGCAGCGACGGAGTTCTTGGCCTTCTTGGAGATGTTTCGCGAACTGCCCAGCATTGACGCCATTCTGTTGAATCCACTGCAAGAGCCAGTGCCCGACAAGGCTGCCGCGCAGTACGCAGTGGCTTCGGCGCTGGCCCGATGCGCCACCGACACCAACTTCGACCGAATTTGCCTGTATCTGGAGCGCATGCCGACCGAGTTTTGCGTGCTGTGCGTGCGCGACGCATCCCTGCGCGAACCGGCGGTCCGCCACACTGCCGGCTACACCAAATGGGCGGTCGCAAACCATCACGCCATCGCTTAGCGCCTTCGCTAAACCCTCTTTCAGAAACCATTCCAGGAGACATTTGCCATGAATTCTCTGCTCACTCCAGAGCCGACGTCTATTTCCTTTACCGAGCCGTCGCTTTCCTCGCGCGCCATGCTGTGCTCGCTTTCCATCGGCGTGTGGTCGGCGCGGAAGCACGATCCGGAAGCATCGCAAGAAATTGCGAGCCTGCACGGGGCGTCTTCGGATGCCGGCCGTTACAACAAGCTACTCGTTCCGCGACGAGCTCTTGAGGAGATCCACAAGATCATCAACGAGGCCCGGCAGGAGCACTACTTCATGACGCTGCCCTGGGGCGATGATGGTTACCGCGTACTCCCGGCGGCGGCTTACATGCAGCACACCGAGGCCATGCGCGGTTACTTAGACAGGTTCACGCCCGCCGTCGATAGCCTTGTACATAGGTTTGAAGATCTGGTTGCCCAGGAAAAGATCAGGCTAGGAACGCTGTTCAACTACGCGGACTATCCGGGAATCGAGGTGGATGGGGACGAGCTGAAACTGCTGGCTGCAGACGAACTCCGGTCAAAGTTCAGCTTTGAGACCAAAGTACTGCCTCTGCCCGATGAAGGCGACTTTCGTGTTTCCCTGGGCGACGAAGAAAAGGCGCGAATCAAGCGCCAGATTACGGCAACGGTCGAGGCTTCGCTGCAGGTAGCATGCCGGGAGTTATGGCAACGGCTGCATGAAGCAGTCGCACATATGGCCGAACGGCTGCAGGCGTACAAGGTGACGGACGACGGAGTGGAGCACCCCTTCCGCAATTCCATCGTTACTAACCTGATGAAATTAGTGGACGTCCTGCCGAAGCTGAATATCACGAGAGACCTCGAACTGGACAGACTGACAGAGCAAGTCCGTGCCTCGCTGTTGATTGATCCAAAAGAACTCCGCGAGTCCGAATCGGTGCGCACAGACACTGCCAAGGCGGCAGCAGCAATTGCGGAACAGATGGCGGGATATATGGGGCTGTATTCCATGCCGACCAGCAAGCGACCGGAGGCAGCGGCATGAATGCCAGAAATGGGATCGAATGGAAGCTTACGCGAGCGCGTACCCAACTCATTCTGAATCAGCCGTTCTTTGGAACGTTGTGTTTGAGGCTGAAGCTCGCTCCGGGTCCCTTTCCGACCATGGCGACCGACGGGCAGCGGATCGCCTACAATCCGGCGTTCGTTGATGAACTTAAACCGGTCGAACTTGAAGCCGTTCTAGCCCACGAGGTCCTACACTGTGCGCTTGGGCACCACTGCCGGCGAGGAGACCGCGATCCAAGACTTTGGAACGAAGCTGCGGATTTTGCCATCAACCCAATTCTTGTCGCCAACGGCTTCGCGCTTCCAGCGGGAGCGCTTGTTGATCCAGCTTTCGATAACTTGTGTGCGGAAGAGATCTACGCGCGCTTGCTCCGAGCCGGTAGGGGCGGGTCCGATGCCCTATCAAACCAGACTTCACAGCAGCCGGGAACGGCAGCGTGCAGCGGCCAACAGGGAAACCAAAATGACGCGCTGTCCAATTCGAGCGCTCAGCAAGTTTCACAAGAACCGGCGACTCCAACATCCAATGGAGAACATGAGCCCCAGTATCGGCCGGGTGGATTTGGGGAGGTCCTGGACGCAACTGACGATGGCAATCCTGCCCCACAGTCAGAAAAGAACCGTCAGCAGCACGAGTGGAGCATTGCTGCCGAACAAGCGATAAGGTCAGCGAAGGCGTGCGGACATGAGCCAGCCAACATCGATAGGCCATTGAGCGAGAGCCGAGAGTCAAAGCAGGATTGGCGTGCAATCTTGCGGGAATTTGTTGCCGCGACGGCGCCTTCGGACTATCGCTGGACACCACCTAACCGGAGGTATGTCGGTTCAGGCTTGTACTTACCGTCGGTCGAGCGGAGCGGTGTTGGCCAGATCGTGATTGGGGTTGATACCTCGGGGTCAATCGGGAGCGCGGAACTAGAACAATTTGCCGGTGAAATTTCTGCGATCGCGGACGAGGCGAAACCGGAGATCCTTCACGTGGTCTATTGCGATGCAGCAGTCCAAGTAACCCAAGAATTTGGACCAGCGGAGCCTATTCTGCTGGAGCCCAAAGGTGGCGGAGGAACGGATTTCCGCCCGGTGTTTGAATGGGTTGAAGACAATGGGATCATGCCCGCCTGCCTCATCTATCTGACCGATCTGTGCTGCGATTCCTATCCGGAGATCCCTGAATATCCAGTTCTCTGGGCGACAGATTCCCGCAGAACAGCGCCATTCGGTGAAACGCTGCGCATCAGCGTTGAGTAGGTTCCACAAATCCGATTGTCCGTTTGGCCTTCCCCCTCTTGCTTCAAGCCCTATATTTCCAAACAAGGTGAGGATAATCTCACCAACGTCCTTTCCAAATATGAGGACCCGCCGCTGAGCACAAGCTGAATACGTGGAGGTCGGCGATGGCCAAGAATTCGGAGTTTTCTTTCCATGTGCATAAGAAGGCGGGGAATGCTGACCGATCCGCGCTCTACACCGTTGGAATCTGGGAAGGAACAGTGCTGCACAGCATCTGCCACGTTCAACCTATTGATACCGCGCTGGCGGCGGTCCGCAGAGTCCTTGAGGAACCGGGTCACACCCCATCGTTCAAGAATGGTGCGGGCGCTTCGAGTCATGAGAACTCCTGATGGGTCAACGGAACGGACGCGGTTCTGCCAATGACTAGGCTAAAGCATCCAGAAATCTCATCTGCGAGCAGTCCCACCATCGTTCCAGGCGTGCATTCCGCGCCCATCCACCGTGGCTATATCGATTGTGGTATGTTGATTGACGCAAGCACTATCGATGACCTCAGTCGCCGAACAAGCACCGCAATGCCGTAGTGTATGGCAGAAAATGACCGAGTTTCACTTGCCGAAAGGCAATGAGCTCCAAACCGATCAACGTGGAAAGGTGATTGAATTCCTGGATATCAAGAAGCCTGCGTAAGCGCTGTTAAGGAGCTTATGCCTATCAACAAGCATGGAACGCGGGACTGGAAACTCCTTTTCCTGGCGCTGATCGCAGTAGTTTTCGCGCTACCGGTCAACGCGGAGCCCGCCGCGTCGCTCAAGCCGTCCGGGTACGTTAACGATTTCGCGGGAGTGCTGAGCGCAGCCACGCGAGACCGGCTCAGCGAGATGTGCCGCCAGGTAGAACTGAAAGCGCAGGCGCAGATCGCAGTTGTCACCGTCAAGTCCACCGATGGCGAGGACATCTTCAAGTACTCGGTGGACCTTTATCAGAAGTGGGGCATCGGTCAGAAAGGGAAAGACCGGGGCGTCCTCGTTCTGCTGGCCGTCCAGGACCGCAAGTACTACACCACGGTTGGTTACGGACTGGAGCCCATCCTGCCCGACGGCAAGGTGGGCGGCTTCGGGCGCGAGGCTGTTCCGTACCTGAAGCAGGGCGACTACGACGGCGCGGTCAGCCTGCTGGCTTCACGCGTGGCGGACGTGATCGCGAAGGACGCGGGCGTCGAGATCGCGATCCCGCAACCGCAATCGGGACAGGCTGCGCCCGATCAGACTGAGACACCTGTCGGCTCTGGCCGGACACGCTTGTCACCGGTTACGATCATTGTCCTGATTATTGTTGCGATCATTGTGCTGTTCGTACCACCGTTGCGCCAGCTGCTTTTTTATATCCTCTTAACCGGCTTTTCCGGCGGCGGCTCCGGAGGCAGAGGCAGCGGTGGCTTCGGTGGCCGTGGAGGAGGCTTCGGCGGTTTTGGCGGCGGAAGCACGGGTGGCGGTGGCGCAGGCGGGAGCTGGTAGCGAGCGACAAAGCGAGGGGGCGTCGTGGCAGCAGAAAACGCAATTCCGGAAAAACAGATCAGCGAGTTCGTCGCGCGGCTGCAGCAAGCGGCGGGCGAGAACCTCCATAGCGTGGTCCTCTACGGATCGGCGGTGTCGGGCGACTACGACCCCAAGTACTCTAATATCAACCTGCTTTGTAT
>Ga0209648_10004124_pt1 | contig 12306 bp, 9 predicted proteins | sample GraSoi2013_115cm_FD_185830 | JGI IMG/M metagenome (GOLD analysis project Ga0209648, IMG submission 185830) | Grasslands soil microbial communities from the Angelo Coastal Reserve, California, USA - Sample 9_17_2013_115cm (SPAdes) (version 2) | ecosystem: Environmental > Terrestrial > Soil >...
AAGGCCGCGAAGTCGTGCTGCCAAAAGCCGTGGCTGATCGACTCGCAAACGGCGATAACGCGGTGCGTGTCATCCGCGAATGGCGCGACATGATTCAAGGCGAGCTGGCCGTAGCGGTCGGCATCAGCCAGAACTACCTGTCCGAGATCGAAACTGGCCGACGCAAAGGGCCCGCCGAATTGCAGAAGAAATTCGCTCGTGCGCTGGGCGTGCCAGTGGACCTTCTGATCGAATAACAGCAGACGACTCACGGCGTTAGCCGCGTTTTGGCGGTGTGACCAAGGGACTATCCGTGTTTTTGATGGTGGCGTCGACTAGCTCGGCTATTGCCCAAAGTGGAATACCACCTAAATCTGCCTGACAATATTGCGGCGTCATGACGCCGCCGGAGATCGGACCTTGATCTACGTCCTCGCTGTCTTGCTGCCGCCGCTTGGGCTGCTCCTGAACGGGCAGCCGTTTTCGGCGATCTTCAACCTGGTCCTGATCGTGTTTTGCGCGATTTTCGGGCTGTTTTTTCACATCCTGCTGCTGGTGCCGTCGGCGCATGCGGTGATCGCGGTTCATATGAGGCGGGAAGAGCGGCGGCATCGGGAAGTGGTGGAGGCGATCCGCCAGCACGGGCCGCCGCAGGGTTATCCGCGATGAAGCTGGATTTGAGGCACCGGCCCCTTTGAATCGTCGTGGGGCCATGCTATCGACCACCGCCAACCCTACCGATGGGCTCGATTCGACGGCGATGCCGATAGCGTCGCCGAAGGCGACGTTCATCCCGAGACCGTATCGCGGCGAACGAGCCGCCGAATGGAGTTGGTAATGGCGCTGGCACAGGGACTTCAGGGGATTCGCGAAGCCTATACGTTCGACGACGTGCTTCTGAAACCCGGCCTCTCGGATGTCCTGCCCTCCGAGGTCGATATCCGCTCCCACGTCACCCGCGCCATTCCCCTCAACATTCCCATCATCGCGTCGGCGATGGATACCGTCACCGAAGCGCGGATGGCGATCGCCATGGCGCAATCGGGCGGCATCGGCGTCATCCACCGCAATTTTGAGCCGGATGCCCAGGCCGCCCAGGTGCGGCAGGTCAAGAAGTACGAATCCGGAATGGTGGTCAATCCCTTGACGATCGGTCCCGACGCCAAGCTGTCGGACGCGATGGCGCTGATGAAGGATCACGGCTTCTCGGGCATTCCGGTGGTCACCGGCGCGGCCAAGGGCGTGCCGGGAAAACTGGTCGGCATTCTCACCAACCGCGATGTGCGGTTTGCCACCGACCCGCAGCAGAAAGTCTCCGAGCTGATGACGCACGAAAACCTCGTGACGGTGCGCCAAGGCGTCAGCCAGGACGAAGCCAAGCGGATGCTGCACAAGTTTAGAATCGAGAAATTGCTGGTGGTCGACGATCAATACCGCTGCGTCGGCCTCATCACTGTCAAGGACATGGAAAAGGCGGTCGCGCATCCGCTGGCCTGCAAGGACGCGCAGGGCCGCCTTCGCGTCGCAGCCGCGACCACCGTCGGCGAAGGCGGATACGAGCGCACCGAGCGGCTGATCGACGCGGGTGTCGATCTGATCGTCGTGGATACCGCGCATGGTCATTCCTCGCGGGTACTTGAGGCCGTCAACCGCATCAAGCGGCTCTCCAACGCCGTGCAGGTCATCGCCGGCAATATCGCGACCCAGGAGGGCGCGCAGGCGCTGATCGATGCCGGAGCCGACGCGATCAAGGTCGGCATCGGTCCCGGTTCGATCTGCACCACGCGAATTGTGGCCGGTGTCGGCGTGCCGCAGCTCACCGCGATCATGGACGCGGTTGAAGCCGCGAAGAAAGCCGACATCCCGGTGATCGCCGATGGCGGCATCAAATATTCCGGCGATCTTGCCAAGGCGCTCGCTGCCGGCGCCGACATCGCCATGGTCGGCTCTTTGCTGGCCGGCACCGACGAGACGCCGGGCGAAGTGTTTCTGTGGCAGGGCCGCTCCTACAAGGCCTATCGCGGCATGGGCTCGGTAGGCGCGATGGCGCGCGGCTCCGCCGACCGTTACTTCCAGCAGGACATCAAGGACACACTCAAGCTGGTGCCGGAGGGTATCGAGGGCCAGGTGCCCTACAAGGGCCCGGTCGCCAACGTCATGCATCAGCTCGCGGGCGGCTTGCGCGCCGCGATGGGATATGTCGGCGCGCGAAACCTCGCCGAGTTCCATGAGAAGGCGCAATTCGTGCGCATCACCGGTTCGGGCTTGCGCGAAAGTCATGTCCACGACGTCACCATCACCCGCGAAAGTCCGAATTACCCCGGCGGGGTGTAGTTCTGCAGGTCTAAATTGGCCACCACAAGCCTGCCGAAACGCGGTACTGTTCGAGCCGCACGCCGCCGGCTCTGCGCGGCAATGCGCGCTCGCGATTGCGCCTGCGGTTTTCAGAGGATTCATTCTCAACACAATTCGAAAAGAAGTTGGTCATGGTCGATTGGTCGGACGACAGGATTGCCGCGCTTTCAGATCAGGATCTGAAGAACCTGCTTGTGAATGCGGAACGGAAATCCGCCGCCGAAGTAATCGCGCAATGCAAGGCCGAGATGGAAAAGCGCGATGCCGCAAGGCCCCGCAAGGCATCGAAGCCGCGCACCGAATTGAAGGAATTCGAGCACGACATGTCCGCGCAGCTCGCTGCGGTCGGCAGGGAGATGGCCGAGAAGTACGACCTGTCCGAAGAAACCGCGAAAGCAAAATCGGTCGGCGTGAAAGGATTTCGATCGCACAAGCTTTTGGATGCCAAAGGGTATGCAAAACTTGGCGGACATCAGAGAGACGGAACGGTTGCGGTCGATCGCTATATCTCGTACCGGCGGGGCAACGACGTCGTGACGCTGGGCGTCTGGCTGCCGAAGGATGCGCCGATCGAGAATCACGAGTTTCACGTCAGCGCGCCGGCTGAAATGCTCGAAGACGGCAAAACCTTCTCCGAAGTTCGCCCAGGCATCTCGGAAAAGGACCTGCAGGAGACGCGGCATATTCGCGCCTTCAAGGATCTGCCGAGCGCGGCGGCGGCCTTCGACGCGGCGTTGGCGAAAATCACGGCTTAATCGTCGTTGCGAGGAGCGAAGCGACGAAGCAATCCATTTTTGTTGCAACAATGGATTGCTTCGCTACGCTCGCAATGACGAAAAACAATCGGAGGAAATAATTATGTCCCAGGCTAAGCGCGTCGTTCTTGCCTCTCGCCCCGTCGGCGAGCCCAAGCCGTCAGATTTTCGCATCGAGGATTACGCGCTGCCGACACCGGGCGAGGGCGAGGTACTTTTGCGCACCATCTGGCTGTCGCTCGATCCCTATATGCGCGGCCGCATGAGCGACGGCCCGTCCTATGCGGCACCGGTGCCGATCGGCGGCGTGATGGAGGGCGGCACGGTGTGCGAGGTGATCGCCTCGAACAATCCATCCTTTGCCAAGGGCGACATCGTCCTCGCGCATACGGGCTGGCAAACGCACGCGCTTTCCGACGGCAAGCAGCTGCGCAAGATCGATCCGAAACTGGCACCCGTTTCGACGGCGGTGGGCGTGCTCGGCATGCCCGGCATGACCGCCTATACGGGGCTGCTCGAAATCGGCAAGCCGCAACCCGGCGAAACCGTTGTCGTTGCGGCCGCCTCCGGCGCGGTCGGCTCGGCCGTCGGCCAGATAGCCAGGATCAAGGGCGCGCGCGCCGTCGGCATCGCCGGCGGCAAGGAAAAATGCGATTACGTCAGAGGCGAGCTCGGGTTCGATGACTGCCTCGATCATCGCGATCCCAGCCTGGCGGCCAAATTGACGGAGGCCTGCCCCAAGGGCATCGACGTCTATTTCGAAAATGTCGGCGGCGCGGTGTTCGAGGCGGTATTTCCGCTGCTGAACGTCTTCGCGCGCGTTCCCGTATGCGGGCTGATCGCACAGTATAACGACACCGAGGCGAAGGTGCCGAAATGGGCCTCGTCGATGCTGCGCTCGGTATTGACGAAACGCATGACGATCAGAGGTTTTATTGTCAGGGATTTCGCCGCGCGCCATGCCGATTTTCTGCGCGACACGTCGCAATGGGTGCGCGAGGGCAAGGTCAAGTACCGCGAATTCGTCACGGAGGGATTGGACAGCGCGCCCGGCGCGTTCATGGGCCTTCTGAAGGGCGCGAATTTCGGCAAGCAACTGGTGCGGGTCGGGCCGGACAGGGCGTGAGGCGCGTGAGGTTAAGCAGTAAGGGCTTGCTGGGGCGCCAGTAATAGTCTCTTAAGCAAACCTGCTTTAACGTTTCAACGCACGCTTGACGCGCCGTGAATATCCGGTCACGAGCAATTTCGTGGACTTCACGATCGGCTGACGCGTGAGCGCACCGTCTCACGAACGCTCCCGGCCCGGCTCATGATGAATGCTCCCCGTAATCCCAATCGCAGCCTCGTTCATATCTTTTGCGTGTCGCTGTGCGGCTTGTTGTTCGTCTATTCGACGATCGCGGTTTACGGTCTTGTTGCGCTCGAGAATATCAATGCGACGGAGCTGGCTACTGGCGTGCTCCGGATCGCGCTTGGGCTACTTGCGCTCGGCATCTTGTTCTGCTGGGGGCGGCTCGCCGAGCCGTTGGAACGCCAAGTCGGGCTGATGGGGGCTAGCTTCGAAGCCGACTACGCGAATTTGAGTACCAAGACGAAGATCAGATCGATCGTCCTGGTAACGATGCTCAGCCTGTTGCTGGAACTTGTGTTGATCCGCTGGCTCGCATCAGCGTTTCCGGTCTATTCCTTCTACAAGAATTTCACCATGTTGGCTTGCTTCCTGGGTCTTGGCGCGGGTTACGCGGTCGCGGAACGGCAGCCCTGCGCGCCGGCGCTGGTGTTGCCGATGCTCGCGCTCTTCGTCGGGGTCGTCACACTTTTGCGTTACGACACCGGCGCGGCGTACTTGATATTCTCCGTCGGCTGGCTGAGCACGTTCGACCTGCCGGTTTACTTTCTGCTCGGGACAAGTTTCGTCATCTGCGCGTGCATTTGCTATCCGGTAGGCCAGCTTTGCGGCAAATTGCTGCATAGCTCGAATTCGTTGAACGCGTATGGCTTCAACCTGATGGGCAGCGTTCTCGGCGTCGTGGCCCTGTTTGTGATGAGCCTTTATTGGTTGCCGCCGGTGATTTGGTTCGCCGTGATGGGCGGGATCATGCTCCTGTTCGTGCTCTCGCGCGACGACTTCCTGCCGATCGGGATCGCAAGCTTTTGCGTCCTGCTCGCGATCCTGGCCTGGCCCGTGCAACCCGAGGCGCAGCGAATTTATTCTCCCTACCAGTTGCTGGAGCGAACGGCGAAGCCTGACGGACTGATGCAGATCCTGTCGGGCGGTAGCTACTATCAGAAGGTCTACAATTTCGCCGACAGCAAGCGTGGTCATGAGTCCGATGCGGATCGCTATGTTCGCGCCTATTACGAGTTTCCGTACAATTTCCAGAAGGTGCCGGAGCGCGTTGCCATTGTCGGTTCCGGCAGCGGCAATGATGTGGCGACTGCGTTGCGGATGGGCGCTGCCCATGTCGATGCGATTGAAATCGATCCTGCCATCGCCTTTCTTGGAACCAGGTATCATCCCGAGCGCCCATACGACGACCCCCGCGTCAATTTGTCGATCAATGATGCGCGGAACTTTTTCCGCACCGCAGACCAGCAATATGATCTGATCGTCTATGGCGTGCTGGATTCGCATACGGCGCTAAGCCATGCGTCCAATCTGCGCGTGGATTCCTACGTGTATACGCGCGAAGGAATCGCCGAAGCCTTCAGGCTTCTCAAGCCGGACGGCGTGGTTTCCGTCTCGTTTACGCTTGTCAACGATGCCTTGGGGTTCAAGCTGTCGAAGATTCTCCGAGACCTGCCCGGCGCCGGGAAGCCGCTGGCAGTGCGGGTGCGGTATGACAACTCGCGAACGACCGCATTCATCGTCAAAAAAGGTCAGGCCGCGACGATGCCAAGTGCGAATGGCTTCGCGTCCATCGGCTTTACGGATGTCTCCGACTATTTCGCGCAACCCTATCCGGAGTCCGCCATTCCAACTGACGACTGGCCGTTCTTCTACATGGTCGAGCGCGCATATCCAGTTACGTACATGATCGCACTCGGGATGATTCTTCTTCTCAGCTATTTCTTCGTGCGCAGGACTATCGGCTTTTCCGATCCCATTGACCGCAGCTACTTGCCCTTCTTCTTTCTTGGCTCCGGCTTCATGCTGGTGGAGACCAAGGCCATCACCGAGCTCGGTTTGCATCTTGGAGGGACCTGGTTCGTCATCGCAGCGGCCATCATGCTGGTGTTGGTGATGGCGTTCCTGGCTAACCTGATTGTGACGCGGACGGCACTCAGTCTTGCAGGGCCTGCCTATTTCGGATTGTTCGCCAGCCTGCTGATTGGATACGGTCTTGCGACCAGTCACGGCCAATGGGTGTTCGGCCCGCCCGTGATGCAGCTGGCGCTGAGCTGCTTCGTGTTGACAATTCCGCTGTTCTTTGCCGGGATCATCTTCTCCAGCCTTATTGGCGATGCCAAAATCAACATCTCCACCGCGTTTGCCTACAATCTGATGGGCGCCTTGTTCGGCGGCGTGATGGAATACAATTCCATGTATTTCGGATTTGCATTTCTCTATCTGCTGGCATTGGGATTTTATGCCCTCGCTTGGGCGTTTTCACGGAAATCCTGGGGATTTTCGTGGAAATCCGCGTCGCTCGTTCGAACCGGGCAATGAGCTAGATTAGCTCTTCGATCCCGTGCCAATCAGCGAATCCATGTCGACATCGATCTGGCCCGGCGCTCGGACGTGACGAACCTCGAAGCTGTCGGGCTGGAAGCGATACTCGACCAGCCCGACCTCCTTGATGCCGATCACTTCCTGCCGCGCATCCGAAATGACAAAGCCGGCGGACGGCGCCCAGATGTGCCTGACGTGGGAATAGGTAAAATCCCGGCGCTGGTGAACGTGGCCGCTGGCGACCAGCCGCAGATCGACGGCGCGAAACATCTCGACCAGGCGGCGGCGTGCCGGCATCGGAACGTAGCGTATCGATGTTGCCGCGAGCTCGCGATCATCGGGCGAATTCAGAAAAAGCGGCTTGTGCAGGAACAGCGCTACCGGCTTGCCGCCCGTAGTGGCGAGCTGCGAGGCGAGCCAGTCGAACTGTTCGGCCTCGCTCGCAAGTCCGGTGTTCATGACAAGCGAATTGAGCCCGATGAAACACCAGCCGGCGGCGTCGAAGCGCCAGCGGTCTTCGCCGAAAATGGAGAGAAAAATCTGGCGGTCGCGTTCGGTCGCCGGTTGGGACGGAGCAGGCCCGACCTCCGTCGGGTTGTCGCCGATGTCATGATTGCCGGGCAGGTAACGGCAGGTGATGGGAAGCGCATCGTGCAGCATTCCGGCAAATTCGAGATCGTCGCGACTGGTCGGGCCATCGAATGCCAGATCGCCGCTATTGACGACGAGATCGGGGCGCTTGGCGTCGATATATTCGCTGACCCGATGAAAATTATCGGTCAGTTTCGTCAGGCGGCGAGCAAGATGGGTGTCGGAAATCTGGGTCAGGCGAAATTCGGCCATGCAATATTCCTTCCGGCGCGATTATACATTTTGTCGGCGTCGGAATGGTGACATCTGATACGTCATACAGCCACAGCCGTCATCATCCGCCACCGGGCCGGCGCAGCGCGCCGCCCGATGACAGGCTCCAGCGGATGATCCAGCATCCCAGCAAGCGAAGACGGAATCGATAGGCCGCGGCGTACTGGATGCCCCGCTGGAGCCTGTCATCGGGCTTGCCGAAGGCGAGACCCGGTGGCGGGCATGACGAACGCTCATGCTTCATTCTTCAAAGCACCCGATAGCGGATCGCGAAGGCGTCATGGGGTTCGGCGCCCGTTGCTTCGCCCATGTTCGCGGAGACGACGCGATCGGCCAGATGCCACGGCCCGAACTGATCGGAGCGACTTGGGTTTGCCGCGAGCCGCAGCTTGAACTGGTACTGCGCCCGGCCCGGCAAATTCAGGATCACGAAGCGCTCGGTGGTCCGATAATCCAGTGCGACCGACCCTGTGAGGACGCTGCGGCCGTCGTTGTCACTAACCAACGGGCCTTGTAGCCGCGCGAGCGTCTGGTTTTTGTCGGTGCGTAGTTCGACCTGGGTGTCGGCCACGTCCGAGAGAGCGGCCTTCGGCAGCCGGATTTCAAATTCGACCGCGGGTTTGGTCGGGTTGATGCCGAGATAGGCGAGCGCCGCATGCCGCATATCGTAGGCCACGAAGGCGAGAAGCCCGAGCACGACAGCCGCGGCAAGACCGTGCCTGACGACATCGCGGATATTGCGATACCCGCTTCGAAAATAGACGGTCAGGATGATGGCAACCGCCAGGGCGGCGGCGATGCCGGAGAGCCCGGACATCAGCATCCCGAGCCAGCCGTCCGGCCTGTCATCGGCGAAAACGCCGGCACTGTCGGCCACCGCCTTGAGAAACGAGCTCACGGAGTCGCCGGGGAATTCGGCGGCATGGGCTACGCCCTTCAGGATCGGGGACGTGAGGTTCATCGCAATCGTCTCGCGGTGCGCTACAGCCTGGTCGAGGCTGAAGTCACTTAAACTGACATAAGTCAGTCACCGCGGTGATCAATGTGGTTCAATCCGGGGTCGCGGTGATTTGTTGTCAGGAGGGAGCGCGGTCGCTATAGCGGGGACTCGGGTTCAAGCAGGGGGAGAATTGCAATGTCGGCTCAAATGGTCTTGCTGCCGGTCTTCGTTCTGGTCGGCCTCACTTTCGCACTGCTGTTGTGGATGGCCGGAGCGCGCCGGGAGGCGCTCGTCGGCGGGGAAACCAGGGCCAGGGACGTCGCGCTGGGACAGCCGAACTGGCCGGCGCGCGCTACCCAGATCGGCAACTCCTTCAAAAACCAGTTCGAACTGCCGCTCTTGTTCTACACCCTGATCGCGCTGGCGCTGCCGCTGCGCCATGCCGATCTGTTCATCGTGCTGATGTCTTGGGTGTTCGTGGTCACGCGCTTCGCTCATGCCGGAATTTTTGTCACCTCCAACGATCTGAACCGACGCTCGCTGGTCTGGTTCGCCGGCGTGCTGGTGGTGTTCGCGATGTGGATCTATTTCGCGCTGAGGATCCTGCTGTTGATCTGACGCGCTGCGCTCGAACTGAAAGTTTTGGATGACTCCCGCTGCCCGGCTCTCCGCGGCCATCGAACTGATCGATACCATCGACACGCAGCGCGTCCCGGCGGCGAAGGCGCTGAAGGAGTGGGGCACCGCGCATCGCTATGCCGGCTCCGGCGACCGCGCCGCGATCTCCGGCCTGATCTGGGATGTGTTGCGCCGGCGCGCGTCGAGCGCATGGATCATGGACGACGATACGCCGCGCGCGCGCCTCCTGGGCATGCTGAAGCTCGAGCGTGGTCTGGATGTCGATGAAATCGCCGCGCTGTGTGACGGCGGCCGCTTTGCGCCGGAACCGCTGACCGAGCGCGAGCGCACCGCGCTCACCTCGCGGTCGCTCAAAAATGCGCCTGCGCACATCGCCGGCGATTACCCGGAATGGCTCGATGGATATCTGGCGCAGGTATTCGGCGATGACCGCGTCGCGGAGGCGACCGCGATGGCGAGCCGCGCGCCGCTCGACCTTCGCGTCAACACCCTGAAGGCCAAACGCGAAAAGATCTTGCCCTCGCTCGCCCATCTCGGCGCGCAGCCGACGCCGTGGTCGCCAACGGGCTTGCGCATCGAGCTCGGCGCCGACGCACGCAATCCCGGCATTCATGCCGAGGAGGATTTTGTCAAGGGCGCCATCGAGGTTCAGGACGAGGGCTCGCAGCTTGCGGCCTTGTTGTCGGCGGCAAAGCCCGGCGAGCAGGTGATCGACCTCTGCGCCGGCGCCGGCGGCAAGACCTTGGCGCTGGCGGCGATGATGCAGGGCAAGGGACGGCTGATCGCAACCGACCGCGACAAGCGGCAGCTCGCGCCGATCCACGAGCGGCTGTCCCGCGCCGGCGTGCATAACGCCGATGTCCGTACCCCGAAAGGCGAAGCGGATACGCTCGGCGATATCAGGACTTCCGCCGATCTGGTGCTGATCGATGCGCCCTGCACCGGGACCGGCACCTGGCGGCGCAATCCCGACGCCAAATGGCGGATGCGTCCCGGCGCGCTCGAGCTGCGGCTGAAGGACCAGATCGAGGTGCTGGATCGCGCCGCCGCGCTGGTCAAGCCGGGCGGGCGAATCGCCTATATCACCTGCTCGGTCTTGCCCCCGGAGAACGGCGAACAGGTCCGCGCTTTCATGGCCCGTCATCCCGAGTTCACCGTGGTGCCGCCATCGCAGACCGCGACCGTGCTCGGGGACAAAGCGGCGGAATTTGCCGCCGCCACCCTGCAATCCCCGGAAGGGCTATTGATGACGCCGCGCCGCACCGGGACAGACGGGTTTTTCGTGGCGGTGCTGAAAAGGCAGGCATCGTCCTAGCCCGAAGCGGCGAAAACGGCCTGTTCCGTCATTGCGAGGAGCCCTTGCGACGAAGCAATCCATCCTTCGGGTCAAAAAAGGCGTGGATTGCTTCGCGGAGCCTGTCATCGGGCGCGCATTCGCGCGACCCGTTGGCTCGCAATGACGCTTGTTGAACGGCCCCTTGGAGGGTTGCGAGCCCGCCCCCCGTCGCGTATCTGCTTGTCATGACAGCCGCACAGCAAGCCCGCGAGTCGATGCCCTCGGTGGCCTCGGCGCATGACAAGATACTGATCGTCGATTTCGGCAGCCAGGTCACGCAACTGATCGCGCGCCGGGTGCGGGAAGAGGGGGTCTATTCCGAAATCGTGCCGTTCCAGAAGGCGGAAGCCGCGTTCGAGGCAATGAAGCCGAAGGCGGTGATCCTCTCCGGCGGCCCGGAATCGGTGCACGAAGAGGGCTCGCCGCGCGCGCCGCAGTTGATCTTCGATTCCGGCGTGCCCGTGCTCGGCATCTGCTACGGCCAGATGACCATGGCGGCCCAGCTTGGCGGTATTGTGGAGGGCGGCCATGCCAGAGAATTCGGCCGCGCCGATGTCGAGGTCAAGGCCGCGAGCAAATTGTTCGATGACACCTGGTCGATGGGCGAGCGGCATCCAGTCTGGATGAGCCACGGCGACCGCATCACCAAGATGCCGCCGGGCTTTGTCGTCGCCGGCGTCTCACCGAACGCGCCGTTCGCGGTGATCCAGGACGAGAAGCGGAAGTATTACGGGCTGATGTTCCATCCCGAAGTCGTGCACACGCCCGACGGCGCAAAACTGATCCGCAATTTCGTCCGCAAGGTCGCAGGCCTCACCGGCGACTGGACCATGCGCGCGTTCCGCGAGGAAGCGATCGAGAAGATCCGCGCGCAGGTCGGCAAGGGCAGGGTGATCTGCGGACTGTCCGGCGGCGTCGATTCCGCCGTTGCCGCGGTGCTGATCCACGAAGCCATCGGTGACCAGCTCACCTGTGTGTTCGTCGATCACGGACTGCTGCGGCTCAACGAAGCCGAGACCGTGGTCGATCTGTTCCGCCATCACTACAACATCCCGCTGGTTCACGTTGATGCATCGAAGCAATTCCTTGGCGAACTGGCTGGCGTCAGCGACCCCGAACAGAAGCGCAAGACGATTGGCCGGCTGTTCATCGACGTGTTCGAGGCGGAGGCAAAAAAGATCGGCGGCGCCGAGTTTCTGGCGCAGGGCACGCTCTATCCCGACGTGATCGAGAGCGTGTCGTTCACCGGCGGACCGTCGGTGACGATCAAATCGCACCACAATGTCGGCGGCTTGCCTGATCGCATGAACATGAAGCTCGTCGAACCCTTGCGCGAACTGTTCAAAGACGAGGTGCGCGTGCTCGGCCGCGAGCTCGGCCTGCCCGAAATTTTCGTCGGCCGGCATCCGTTCCCCGGACCGGGCCTTGCGATCCGCTGCCCCGGCGAGATCACGAAAGAAAAGCTCGACATCCTGCGCAATGCCGATGCGGTCTATATCGACCAGATCCGAAAAGCTGGCCTGTACGACAAGATCTGGCAGGCATTCGCGGTGCTGCTGCCGGTGAAGACCGTCGGCGTGATGGGCGACGGGCGGACTTACGAATATGTCGTGGGCCTGCGCGCCGTGACCTCGACCGACGGCATGACCGCGGACTTTTATCCATTCGACATGTCGTTCTTAGGCGCCACCGCCACCCGCATCATCAACGAGGTCAAGGGCGTCAACCGCGTGGTCTATGATGTGACGTCAAAGCCACCGGGGAC
>Ga0209648_10004126_pt1 | contig 12306 bp, 13 predicted proteins | sample GraSoi2013_115cm_FD_185830 | JGI IMG/M metagenome (GOLD analysis project Ga0209648, IMG submission 185830) | Grasslands soil microbial communities from the Angelo Coastal Reserve, California, USA - Sample 9_17_2013_115cm (SPAdes) (version 2) | ecosystem: Environmental > Terrestrial > Soil >...
ATCGCGGTGCCGGCTAAAAGGCCGGCCGCGACCGCGCCGCCGGTGTTCCAGCCGCCGCAATTGTAGCAGTTGGCGCCGTAGGCGTTGACGACCGTGGGCGCATTGTAGGCGCCGTAGTAGCCACCGTGATAGTAGTCGGGGCCGCCGTAGTAGGTATGGCCGGATGCGCCGGTCGCCGTCCACGCGCCGCCGCCGCCGGTCGCCGTGCCGCCACGATAGCCGGTCGCGTTCCAGGTGCCGCCACTGCCGCTTGCTGTCCCGCCGCGCCAACCGGTGCCGCTCCACGTGCCGCCGCTGCCGCTTGCCGTGCCGCCGCGCGCATCGGAGGCGCTCCAGGCGCCGTGGCCGCCCCAACCGCCGGCATGCACCCACGCGCCGGCCGAGGCCAGCGGCACGGCGATCGCCGCGGCACAGGCGAGAAGCAGAGTCTTGTTCATCGCGCGCTCCTGTTCGTCACTTCTTGGGCGCGGCGCCGGTGATCGGCACCGCCGGCGGAACGAATTCCACCTTCCGGGCGCCCGCCAGGGCGGCCGAGGTGAAGGCATCGGCCGCGACAGGTTCGTCGAGCTTCCAGTCCGACAAGGCCACGGTGTGGCGATAGTGCGAGGGATCGCCGATGAAGATGGCGCGGGCCAGCCGCGGCAGCTTGTCGTCGCTGCCGATCCACAGCTGGACGTGCACGAACGGGCCGACCAGCACCACGATATCGGTCGGCACGTCGCCGACCACGATCGACTTGCCGACGACAAAGGCGATACGCAGGTTCTCCGTGATCATCTTCAACGGGTCGGAGACGATGACGTCGGTGAAGGGGAAATAGATCGTGGCCTTCTCGAAAGCGGCGCGCAGCATGGCGTCAATCGTGTCCGGCGCCTCGGCGACCGCCACCAGGTTGGCGGCGGGCTCGTAGGCCTGCGCCGTCTTGCCGTCGTAGTAGAATTCGGTGCGCGGCCCGTCGCCCGGCGTGACGACGCGGAGCTTGTCGGGCCGTTGCAGGGTCACCTGCGAACGGGTGAAATAGGCCAGCGGCTCGCCGGTGCGGTCGGGGCTTTCGTAGGTGGTGACGGCGGTGAAGCTCATGGTCTTGGCCGCGGCGAGCTTTTCGCTCATCGCCTTGACCAGCGCGAGCGCGGCCGGCTCGATCTCGACCCTCACGCCGAGATCGGGCGTGGCCGGCGCGGCGGCGGCGGGCGGCGCCGGTTGCTGCTGGGCCTGTGCACTGGCGAAACTGGCGACTATCGACAGCGCTGCCGCGATCAAAGATTTCATGCGGATTCCCCCCGGTCGCGCGAAATGATCGGCATTTTCGCGGGCGAAGGCAATCGTCCGGTGGTGGCGTGGAACGTGCGGCCGCGGGCCGTGCTCAATCGCCGGAAGATGCGAGGCCATCCGGGCATCATTATCAGTCGACGCGTGACGGTCCTAGTGCGAGCCCGATCCGGTGATGAGTCGCGCGCCCGACTGGAAGGTCACGTACGACCACAGCCAGTCGAGCATCACGACCAGCCGGTTCCTGAAACCGATCAGGAACGAGATGTGGACAAGGCCCCACAGCAACCAGGCGAGCGTGCCGTCGAGCTTGATCCAGCCGAAGTCAGCCACGGCGGCGCGACGGCCGATGGTCGCCAGCGTGCCATAGTTGCGATAGCGGAAAGGCGGCGGCGCGGGCCCGCCGGCAAGGCGCGCGCGCAACAGGCGCGCGACATAGGCGCCCTGCTGCTTGGCGACGGGCGCCAGGCCGGGCAGCGGCCGGCCGCGGCGATCGACGGCAAGGGCGGTGTCGCCGAGAACGAAGATCTCGGGATGGCCGGGCAGCGACAGGTCGGGCCCGACCTTGACCCGGCCCGCTCCATCCTTGTCGGCGCCCAGCCATCGCGCGGCGCTCGAGGCCATGACGCCGGCGGCCCACACGACGGTGGCCGCCGCCAAGCGATGGTCGCCGATGGCGACACCCTCTTCGTCGCACTGGGAAACCGGCGTGCCGAGGCGCACCTCGACATGCAGCCGTTCGAGCGAGCGGCGCGCCGCCTCGCTCAACACTTCCGGGAAGGCCGGCAGCAGGCGCGGGCCTGCCTCGACCAGCACGATGCGGGCGTCGCGCGGATTGATGCTGCGGAAATCGTGACGCAGCGCCACGTGGGCGAGCTCGGCGATGGCGCCCGCCATCTCGACGCCGGTCGGGCCGCCGCCGATCACCACGAAGGTGAGGAAGCGCCGCCGTTGTTCCGGTTCCGCCGCTTCGGCGTGCTCGAAGGCCATCAGGATGCGACGGCGGATGCCGGTGGCGTCGTCGATGTTCTTCAGTCCGGGCGCCACGCTCTCCCAGTCGTCGTGGCCGAAATAGGAGTGTCGTGCGCCGGTCGCGACGATGAGATGGTCATAAGGGACCTCGCGGTCCTCGACCGTCACGGTCCGCTTTTCCTTATCGATGCCTAAAACCTCGCCCAGCAGGACGCTGACGTTGGGCGCGCGCCGCAGGATGGAGCGGATCGGCTGCGCGATCTGCGCCGGCGACAGGCCCGCGGTCGCGACCTGATAGAGCAGCGGCTGGAACAGATGATAGTTGCGCCGATCGATGACGGTGACATGGGCGGCGGCATCGGCCAATCCATGCGCGGCGCTCAGCCCGCCGAAACCTGCGCCGATGATGATGATGCGGGGCCGGGCCATGGCGGCGCTCACCATACCGGGAGGCGCGCCAGGAAACGCACCAACCCGCGCGTGCGCGGGCCGAACAACGTTTCGGTGAAGTAGCTACCGGCGGCGCGCTTGCTCGCCTCGCCTAGAGTCGGATAGGGCGGCACGAAGCCCGCCAGCGCCGAGATTTTCAGGTGCCTGGCGATCGCCAGGCACCACGGCTGGATCAGGTCGCCGGCATGCGGCGCCACGATGGTCGCCCCCAGGATGCGGCCGCGCCGATCGGTGATCGCCTTCACCATTCCTTCGGTTTCGCGTTCGGTCTGGGCGCGGTCGTTTTCGGCAAGCTTCCAGCGCAGGACTTTTATCGCCTCGCCATGCTTATCGCGCGCCTCGCGTTCGCTCATGCCGACCTGCGCCAGTTCGGGGTCGGTATAGGTCGCCCACGGCACGATCGAGGCGTCGAGTCGCGCAGGCGCGCGGAACAGCGCGCCGCGGATGAACAACGAGGCCTCATAGCCCGCCATATGGGTGAAAGCATAGAGGCCGTTGCAATCGCCGATCGCCCAGACATTGCGGTTGGAGGTGCGGAGCGCGGCATCGACGGTGATGCCGCGTTTGGTGTGGGCGACGCCCGCCGTCTCGAGGTCGAGCCCTTCAACGATGGGCGCACGGCCGGCAGCGACCAGCAGGTGCGAGCCGTCGAGGCGTTCGCCGCCGTCAAGAATCACGGTCATACCGGAAGGAGCCCGTTCGACCCGGGCGATCTTGACGGGCGCGCGCAGGTCGATGCCTTCGGCCCGCAGCCGCGCCGCGACGATGGCGGAAAGCTCGGGATCGTCCTTGGCGAGGAAGTCGGCCGCTTCCAGCACCGTGACCCGGGCGCCCAGCCGTCGGTACGCCTGAGCCAGTTCGAGGCCGATCGGCCCGCCGCCGATCACGACCAGATGGTCGGGCAGGGCTCTGTTGGCGAAGACCGTCTCGTTGGTGAGATAGGGCACGTCGCCGAGGCCCGGGATCGGCGGCGCCGTCGGCCGCGATCCGGTCGCCAGCACGATGCGGCGGCTCTTGATGCGATGCGGGCCGGCTAAAAGTTCGGTGTGGCCAACGAAGCGCGCCTCTTGCTTCAGCACGCGGACGCCCAATCGCTCGAAGCGCTCGACCGAATCGTTGGGTGCGATCGAGGCGATCACCTGGGTGACGTGATCCATGACCTTGCCGAAATCGACTCGCGGGTCGACCGGCGCGATACCGAAGGCGGCCCCGCCGCGTTGCGCCTGGGCGGCCTTGGCGGCGGCGATCAGCGCCTTGGACGGCACGCAACCGTAGTTGAGGCAATCGCCGCCCATCAGTGCGCGCTCGATCAGCACGACTTTCAGGCCGAGCTGCGCCGCGCCGGCGGCGACGACCAGGCCCGCCGAACCGGCGCCGACGACGCAGACATCGGGTGTCAGGGTTTCAGCCATCTCACGGCGACGTCTTGCGCGCGCGCAGATGAGTGTAGAGAACGGGCACCAGCGCGAGCACCGCGAGACCGAGCAAGGACAGCAGGATGCGCCACTCGAAGATGATTCCCAGGTTGGGCATTTCCCCGCGGTCGAGCAGCAGGCCGAGCCCCGAGCCGACGCTCGAATAGACGACCGCCCCGGGAATGATGCCGATCAAGGTCGCCAGCGTATAGGGACCGAGCGTCATGCCGAGCAACGCCGGCACGATATTGACCAGCCAGAAGGGAAACACCGGCACCAGCCGCAGGAACAGGAGGTAGCTGAAGCTGTCGCGGCGGAAGCCTTCCTCGAGCCGGGCGAGAGCGGCGCCGACGCGGGCATGGAAGAGATCGTAGAACGCCGTGCGCGCCGCCAGGAACACGGCGACCGACCCGACCGTCGCCCCGATCACCGACAGCAGGGCGCCCAGCCACAGGCCGAACAGGAACCCGCCGACGGGCGTCACCACCACGGCGATGGGCAACGAGAACGCCACCACCAACGCATAGACGACAACGAAGAGGAACGCCGCCAGCGCGACATGCCCCGCCACCCAGGCCGTGAGCGTCGCGTGATGGCGGCTCAGCATCTCGAAGGAGAAGTAGCGTTCGAGATCGAGCAGCAGGAAAAGCGCCAGCCCGAGCAGCAGGACCGCCACGGGAATCAGCCGGCGCCACATCGGGAGGGTCATGTCGTCTTTCGCGTGGCTTGTCATCGATATTGGCCTTCATCCGCCCGGTCTCAAAGCAATTGCGCTCACGCTCCGGTGACAGCCCTAGACGTTCGGCAGTCCAGGATCCGTCGCGGCAAAACTCGGACGCCGGCTGAGTTGCATCCACCACGCGGCGAGCAGCGGATGATTCTGCAGCAGTGCCGCGCCTTCGGGCGCGGCAGCGAAGTAGGCGATCATCGCGCCAAGATGAAGGTCGGCCAGCGACAAGGCGGGCCCGACGAGGAAGGTGTCGGGCGCCGCCAGCGCCTCGAGCGCTGTCAGGACCTTGGCGGCGCCGGCGAGACCACGGCCGACCTCTGCCTCATCGGCCGGCTGGCCGATCGCGGGCCGGAACACGCGGTGGGAGAAGACTTGGCGGACCAGCGGCCAGTAACTGTAGGAATCGACCACTCCGATGATCTGGTCCATGCGACCCAGGGCGCGAGGCGAGCGCGGCTGCAGGGCGGGGCCGGCGAAGGTGCGATCGAGGTAGCGGGTGATGGCGCCGGTTTCGTAGAGAGCGAAATCGTCGTGAACCAGGGTCGGCACGCGGCCGAACGGATGGAGGGCGAGATAGTCCGCCGGGACGTCCGCGGCGAAGGGGTTCACTTCGACCCGATCATAGGCCACCCTCTTCTCGGCCAAGGCGAGGCGGGCAATCCGGACGTAGACGCTGTAGCGATAACCGTGCAGGACCAGAGGCATGGCACCATCCTAAGGCACTCTTGCCGAACCGCGGGTCTCCAGACCCGCCTCATGTGGCCCCTCAGAAAAGACCATGAGGCGAGCCTGGCGGCCCGCGGTCCGGCAAAACAAAGCCCTGCCGGCGGCTCGTTGACTCGCAGCGCCCCCGCGCTTATTACCCTCGCCCACGGATTTCGCCCCCGCCGCCCTGCGCGGGGGTATTGTGTTTGAAGGAGTTGCGTAATGAAACGCACCTATCAGCCGAGCAAGCTGGTGCGCAAGCGCCGGCACGGCTTCCGCTCCCGGATGGCAACGGTGGGTGGCCGCAAGGTCATCGCCAGCCGTCGCCGGTCGGGCCGCAAGCGGCTCTCGGCTTAGTTTTGACGGCCTAGTCAAATTGACCGCGGCACGCCTCGGGCGTCTGCCGAACCGTCGAGATTTCCTGCGCGTCCAGGCTGGGCGGCGCTGTGCCATGCCCGGTTTCGTGCTCCAGGCAGCCCCTGCGCCGGCCGAGCTCAGCCTGCCGGCCGTGCGGGTCGGTTTCACCGTCAGCCGCAAGGTCGGCAACGCCGTCGCCCGCAACCGGGTGCGCCGCCGGCTGCGCGAAGTGGCACGCATGGTGATCCCGGGCCAGGCGCGGGCCGATCTCGACTACGTGCTGGTCGGCCGCCAGGCCGCCCTCGCCCGTGATTTTGCAGCCCTGCGCCAGGAGCTGTTCGAGGCCCTGAAACGGCTCAAAGCGCTCGCCCTCGCGACGCCATGACCTCTTACGGACGCTTGCGCAGGCCCCGGCAAATCGCCAGTTTCCGGGCCGCATGATGTCTGGTCTGGTCTCTTCCCTGGTTTCCGGGTTCCTGCGCGGGGCGATCCGCGTCTACCAGCTGACGTTCGCCTATTTCTTCGTCGGCGCCTGCCGCTACGAGCCCTCGTGCTCGGCCTACGCCGCCGAGGCGGTGTTGCGTCATGGCGCGCTGAAGGGCAGCTGGCTGGCGGCCCATCGCCTGTGCCGCTGCGGACCGTGGGGCGGCCGTGGCTACGATCCCGTGCCTGCCGCCGACAACGCCCACCGCCAACCGCTTTCCTGCCACCCCGCCGAGCGCGCCTGAGGCGCAGCAGAGTTCGCCCGAAATGGACCAGAAGAATTTCATCGTCGCTATCGTGCTCTCGGTGCTGATCATCGTGGGCTGGCAGCATTTCTTCCAGCCGACCAAGCCGCCGGTCCCGCCGCCGCAGACGACGAGCCAATCCGCAACGCCGGGAACGCCGCAGACGCCGGCCGGCCAGACGGCCGCTCCTGGGGCGCCCGGCGCGCCGGCGGCCGAAGCGGCGGCACCGCAAATACTGAGCCGCAAGGAGGCGCTGGCGGCCTCGCCGCGCGTCACCTTCGATACGCCGGAGTTGATCGGCTCGATCGCGCTGAAAGGCGGGCGCATCGACGATGTGCAGCTCGTCAAATATCGCGAGACCATCGATCCCAAGAGCGACCCCGTGCCGGTGCTGTCGCCGGTCGGCGGCGAGCATCCCTACTACGCCGAGTTCGGCTGGGCGTCGTCGGACACTTCAATCAAGACCCCGCAGGCCGACACTCTGTGGACCGCCGACCAGACAACGGTGGCGCCGGGCAAGCCCGTGCGGCTGACCTGGGACAACGGCCAGGGCCTGATCTTCGCGCTCGAGATCGCCATCGACGATTACTTCATGTTCGACGTGAAACAGAGCGTCGAGAACAAGTCCGACAAGCCGGTGACGCTGTTTCCCTGGAGCCTGGTCGTGCGCTACGGCCAGCCCAAGGCCGAGGGCATCTATATCCTGCATGAAGGCCCCTACGGCGTCTTCAACGGCAGCCTGAAGGAGTTCGGCTACTCCGACTTCAAGGACAACAAGCAGCAAAAGTTCGCCACTACCGGCGGCTGGGTCGGCATCACCGACAAGTACTGGATGACGACCCTGGTGCCCGACCAGCAGTCGAAGGTCGACGTGTCGATCAAGCAGACCGGCACGCAGGCCGATCCCAAGTACCAGATCGACTACACGTCACCGGGCATGACGATCGCGCCGGGCGCCACCTCGACGAGCACCTCCCGCCTGTTCGCCGGCGCCAAGATCGTGCGCGTGATCGACGAATACGAGAAGAAGTACGGCATCGAGAAGTTCGATCTCACGATCGACTGGGGCTGGTTCTGGTTCTTCACCAAGCCGCTGTTCTGGCTGCTCGAATGGCTGTACGCCCAGATCGGCAATTTCGGCGTGGCCATCCTGGTGCTGACCGTGATGGTCAAGGCGGTGTTCTTCCCGCTGGCCAACAAGTCCTATGCAGCGATGAGCAAGATGAAGGCGCTGCAGCCGGAGATGGAGAAGCTCAAGGCGCGCTACGGCGAAGACCGCCAGCGCATGAACCAGGAGCTGATGCAGCTCTATCGCCGCGAGAAGGTGAACCCGGCCGCCGGCTGCCTGCCCATCGTCGTGCAGATCCCGGTGTTCTTCGCGCTCTACAAGGTGCTCTACACCACGATCGAGATGCGCCATCAGCCGTTCTTCGGCTGGATCAAGGATCTGAGCGCGCCCGATCCGCTCACCATCCTGACCGGCTTCGGCCTGTTCCAATGGGACATCCCGCCGTTCCTGCACTTCTTCAACATCGGCCTGTGGCCCATCATCATGGGCGTCACGATGTACCTGCAGCAGAAGCTGAACCCGGCGCCGACCGATCCCGTCCAGGCGCGCGTGTTCCAGTTCCTGCCCATTCTCTTCACCTTCATGCTGGGCTCGTTCGCCGCTGGCCTGGTGATCTACTGGGCGTGGAGCAACACCCTGTCGATCGCCCAGCAGTACACGATCATGCGTCGCCACGGCACGCTGCGCGGCGCCAAGCCCAAGCAGGCGGTCGCCGTGCTGCCGGCGCCGGCTCCCGCCGACGGTGGGGGTGGTGGCGGCGGCAAGAAGGGCGGCAAGGGCACGTCCAAGAAGGGTTGATGGACGACCAGAAACCGGGCGGGCGAACGCCTGGCGAGATCGAGGCGGCGCGCAAGCTCTTCGCCGGCACCTGCGAATTCGTGGCCGGCGCCGCCTCGTTCGAGTCGTTGCCGGCCATCGCGCTGCCCGAGGTCGCCTTCGCCGGCCGCTCCAATGTCGGCAAGTCGACGCTGGTCAATGCGCTCACCGGCCGGCGCACGCTCGCGCGCGTGTCGGCCAGCCCCGGCGCCACGCGACAGATCAATTTCTTCGACCTTGCCGGCCGTTTCTTCCTGGTCGATCTGCCAGGCTACGGTTTCGCCCAGGTCTCCAAATCGATGAAAGAGACCTGGCAGGATCTGGCGTCCGCCTACCTGCGCGGCCGCCCGACCTTGAAGCGCGTCTGCCTGCTGATCGATTCGCGGCACGGCGTGAAGGACTCCGACCACGAGACCATGAAGAACCTCGACCGCGCCGCCGTCTCCTACCAGCTCGTGCTGACCAAGACCGACCGACTCAAGGCCGCCGAGGTGCCGCGCGCCGTCGCCGCCGCCGAAGCGGCCATCCGCAAGCATGGCGCGGCGCATCCCGAAGTTCTGCCGACCAGCAGCGAGACCGGCTTCGGCATTGCCGAGTTGAGGGCGGAGATCGCGAGTGTAGCAAGGGGTTGACCCGTCAACTCGAGCGAAGCCGACGGGTCTTGTCTGATGACCACGAAGACGCCCTACCCGGTCCGCCAGCCTCGAAACATTACCGGGCGTCGCAGGCGCCCAGGGGAACGCGGGCGGTATAGGCTGCTGTCAGGCAATCGGCGCGGCTCCGGTAGGCGCTCGCGCGGAAGGCCACTGGCGCGTTCGCCGTCAGAGTCTGCAGGCGCGGGCGCATCAGCTCCCAGTCGGCGCGGACCGAGCAGGGAGAACCGGCGTTCCCGAAGGCGTCGTAGATCTCGCGCTGTTCGCACAGCAGCTCCTTGGCGGCGCGCTTGTGTCCTGCATTATAGAGCAGCGCCGCCGTCTGCAGGCTGGTGAGCCCGCGCGCACTGGTGTTGTCGGCCAGTTGCACACTGCGCAGGTAGCGCCTCAGCACTTCATCCTCCCATTCGGCAACGCTGGCGGCAGTAGCGCCGGCGGCGTTGCCTCCAGGTCCGACACTGGAGCTCGCCACGCCGCCGGTGCCCGTGCCGGCACCCACGCCCGTACCTGTGCCCACGCCGGCCGAACCGCCGCCCGCAGAGCCGGCGCCGACCGTGCCGCCAGCGCCGGTTCCGGCAGCGCCACCACCGGCCGTGCCGGCAACGCCCGAAGCTCCCGTACCGACGCCGGACGTGCCGACGCCGACCGTGCCGCCAGCGCCGGCTCCGGCATCGCCAGCACCGGCTGTGCCGGAAACGCCCGAGCCTCCTGTACCGACGCCGGCCGTGCCGACGCCGACCGACCCGCCAGCGCTGGCTCCGCCAGCGCCAGCACCGGCTGTGCCGGAAGCGCCCGATCCTCCGGCACCGCCACCGGCTGCGCCGCCACCCGCTCCGCCAGTCCCAACGCCCACCGAGGCGCTGCCCGACGTGCCGGCACCTGCAGCGCCCGCCGAGCCACTACCCGAAGCGCCCGCGGTGCCGGTGGAGCCCCCAGTCGTAGCGCCGACGGCGGCGCTGGCGGCGGCTCCCGCCGCACTCGCGGCGGCGCCCGCCGTTCCGGTCGCGCCCGTGCCGACTTGGGCGCTGACCGGCCCGGACAACGTGAAAGTCAGCAAAGAGGCAATCCCGGTCGCGACGGTGATGGCGGGCATAATGCGAGTTGGCATTGTAAATCTCCTTGCAACTAGATGTTGCTTAAACTGCCCGCTTCGCCGCCGGTTCCTTTGTCACGGAAAATTTCCCGATGCTTGCTGAGCAAGGAACGACGATTGACGGCGGCGGTTATTGGAGCCGCACCCTGTCGATGAACTGGGCGAGTTGATTGTCGGTCAGGTTTCTGCCGGCAGGAGCGCACATTATGCCGCCGACTATCCAGTCATACCCGCCTCGCCGCGGATTGCCGATTCGGCGAAAACCCGCACAGGCCTGCGCCTGCCTGTCGTCCCTGAACGTGGAGTAGTCCGCCTCGTGATAACGGGCGACAGGGGAAAATTGGCTGGCGTACTGCCCGTGTTCATACATCCACTTGAGAAAATCTGCCGTCGTCTGGTCGATGGTGATGTAGGAGAAGGAGTTCTGGGCTTCCCAAAGGAAGATGTGGATGTAGCCGTCGTTCGTCGTTCCGAAGGCCGACCATCGACGGAAGGCGCCCACATTTCCCTCGGTCGTGACGACGTTCGTGGTCTTGCATCTCAATCCCGGCCAGTAAGCGATGCGCGATTGCCTGCAGTCGATGTCCGACCAATTGTAGGTCGTCTGGGCCAACGCTGCGCCCGCGCCAGCGAAGGACAGTGTCACGCACGACAAGAAAAACGCGAGCCTTGTGACCGCCCTCATTTCGGCCTCCAGCGCCACTCGACGAACTGACAACGAGGGCGGGCATGGAAAGTTCCGCTGACGTCGCGCGCGGTCGCGGCCGGCTATTGTGCCTTCGTCGCCCGCAAGACCATGTCGAGCACAGTGTTGCTGGCGATGTTCTGCGATCCTTGGCCGTCGAAGTCGTAGACGCCGGCGTTGATCGCGACGACCAGGCCGAGGCTCGGCACCACCGAGATGGATTGGCCGCCCCAGCCGTAGCCGGAAATGGTGTCGACCTCCTTGGCGTTCATCTGTTCCCGGCCAAGCCACCACAGAAAACCATAGGTGGTCTTCGGCCGGACGATGTGCGGCGCCGTCATGAGCGCGATCCAGGTCTCGGACAGGATGCGTTGCCCGCGCCAGCTCCCACGATCGAGCACAAGCTGGCCGATCTTGGCGAGGTCGCGCAGGCGCAGGCGCAGCCCCCAAGAGGCGCCCGGGTCCCCATTCGCCATCGTGCCCCACTCCCAGTCGTCGATGCCCAGGGGACCGAACAGTGCTTCCTTGGCGAACTGGTCCATTGCCTTGCCGGCCGCTTTCTTGACGACGGCGCCGGCAACCTCGGCGCTGCCATTGTTGTAATGCCAGCTGAGGCCGGGCGCCCCGACCATTGGCTGCTCGAGCACGAAGCGCGACGGATCCGCGGCGGCTTCCATTTGTCGTGACATGGCGAGGTACGGCTTCTGAGGCCAGCGCAGCCCGCTCGTCATCGTCAGGAGATCGCGCACGCGGATGCGGTCCTTGTCGACGGTGCGCAGATCGGCGTATTCGGGAAAGAAGGAGAGCAGAGGTGTGTCGACGCTCTTCAACAGGCCGCGGTCGAGCGCTGCGCCTACCAGCAACGCAACAACGCTCTTGCTGATCGATTGCACGTCATGCTTCGTCCGCACATCGTGGTTGGCCATCGCCAGCGGCTCTTTCCAGTGCTTCTGTGGCCAGTGCTGGTCCTCGCCCGGCAAGTACGCCTCATAGACAATCGCACCGTGCCGGGCGATCACCACCCCGTGTGCATTGGCTTCCTTGAGTCCGGCCAGTCGTGGACCTATGGCACAAATCAGCTGCGGATCGAGGGCCTGTTCCTGCGGCGCGGCGACCGTCCATCCGTCCTCGAGCCTGGCGACATCGCCACAGTCCGGAACGGGTGCGCTCCACGCGATGGCCGGGCCCAAGACGAGACCCAGCGCCAGTAATCCGCTCCACTGTATGGCATGTCCTCCTCTGGAGAATTCCTATAGCGGAGGATTTCCGAAGCCATCAAGGGGCAGACCTAAGCCGCGTCGTGGAAGATGATGCCGAGCGTGAAGCGTTCACCGTGGCGCAAGCTGCTAACGCCGTGGCGCATC
>Ga0209648_10004127_pt1 | contig 12302 bp, 11 predicted proteins | sample GraSoi2013_115cm_FD_185830 | JGI IMG/M metagenome (GOLD analysis project Ga0209648, IMG submission 185830) | Grasslands soil microbial communities from the Angelo Coastal Reserve, California, USA - Sample 9_17_2013_115cm (SPAdes) (version 2) | ecosystem: Environmental > Terrestrial > Soil >...
GCTCGTCCTGCTGCACCTGAAAAGCTGCCTGATCGAGTTTCTGCTTCTTGCTGGCAAGATCCGCCGCCGCGGCGGATTGGTCCGCCTTCAGCTTGGCCTCGGTTTCCTTGACCTTTTGCTCGGCATCCGCGAGCTTCAGTATGGCCTCCTCGCCTTCAATTACGGAAACAATCTCCTGTTTACTGGCATCCAGGCGCGACTTCTCAGCCTCGAACTTGGCCTTCATCACGTCGGTGAGGTCCTGCTCTTCCTTCAAACGCGCGGCGGCACGCGACTGCTGAATCTCCGCTTCCGCTGATTTGAGCGCGGATTGATCTTGGGCGAGCTTTTGCTTCACGGTCGTGTTGTCGAATTCGACCAGAACATCTCCTTTCTTGACCTTTGCTCCATTTGTCGCAAGTTTCATGATCTGGAGATCGCCCGCACCATAAGGCGCGGCGATGATGACCGAACGGAGAGCCTTGACCTCGCCTTTGACTTCCAGGTAATCAACGAATTCCTTTCGCTTCACCTCGGCCGTGGAGAGTTTCGCCGCGGGACTGACCAGACGAAGCGCGCCAAAAATAAGACCGCTGAGGACCAGCGCTGCCGCGGCTGTTAGGGCTCGCTTCCCGGGTTTCCATTTTTGCATCATTGCCGGCCCGTCCCTGGCTGCTCCTCGATCGCGGCCCGCCGGATAATATCTCCCTCCGAAAGCCCGGAATTCACGACGGCCTCGAGATCGTTTCGGGAGCCCGTTTGCACGCTGTGCTTTTCAAAGCCGACCGTGGATTTCAGCCAAACGAAGGAATGAACGCCTTCGATGCCGATACTCTGCCAGGGAACGACAAGAACTTTATTTTGCGTGCCGAGATCGAGATCGAGTGCTGCAGAAAGGTCCGGCAGAAGCCGTGGATCCGTCCCCTGAACCGAAAAACGCGCCGTAAAGGATCGCACGACTTCTGCAAATTGCCCTGGATGGCCGAGCGGCGACAGTTCTTCGAGAACGGCGGGGAGGGTCATGCCCGGATAGGCATCCAGGTGCATCTGTGCATGCTGGCCTGGATGTACGTTCAAGAGATCCACCTGATTCAAATCCACCCGGACCTCCATTTGAGATGGATCTACGACCTGCAGGAACGGTACGCCGGGCCTGACCTGGTCGCCCTGTTGCACGGTTCCCATGCGGCCGCCCAGCCAGATGGTGTTGTAGACGACAACTCCGGGCATGGGAGAGTGAACGACCATCTTCGCGGCGTTTCCTTGCGCGTAGTGCATGGCTTCCAGCGCGCGGTCGCGCTGAATTTCCTGAATTCGAATGGTTGCGGCTGCTGCCGCGCGCTTCAACTGGTACGTTTCTTTAAGCTGCTTGAATGTGGCTTGAGCTTCGTCGAGAGCTTCCTGATTCTTCTCCGCATCGATGCGCGAAACGATTTCATTTTTCTGAAGTTCGAGCTGCGTGCGCTTGAGTTCGTCTTCTGCCTGTTTCATCGCCGTATCGTCTTTGGCGCGCGCGATGTTTTCCTCCGCCTCTTTCTGGGCTACCTGACCGACAAGGTTTTCATAGGTGCTTTTCTTATCCAGATAGTCTTTCGTCTGGGCCTGTGGATCGAATTCCACCAGGACGTCGCCCTTTTTCACGTGCGTGCCGGCGGGGACCAGCTTGGTGATGACCATGGAACCAACCTGTGCTCCTTCAAGCTTCGGGGCAAGAACCACAAAGGAACGCGAAGCCTGGGTGGCCCCATTCAACCGCAGAATTTGAGAGAAGTTCTTTCGTTCCACTCGGACGATGGATTCCTCGAGATTCGTCGCTGCTCTCCCGGGCCGGAAATGGGCGAACAGGAATGCAGTCATGACGAGTAGCAATAAGGCAGACGCACGAAGGATGAATGACCTGGTCCCGCTGCCGGTTTGAGATGTTTGTACCATCGCGTCGCAACTATCTTGGGAAGATTAGACGTACTTCGCTCAAACTGTGCTTTTGGATTTCAACTCCGGCGAAATGGTTGTGTCATTCGAATGCTCCAATTTCGCCTTCTCGCAGTCACAGAGTTTACCTTAGAAGTAAAAATAGGAATATGTTCGAATTGGCGAAGACAATCCGCCCCGGCTTGCACCATTTGATCGAGATAGCCTTTGTTCCGCGCAGGCGATTTCTCGACTTTTTCTCCGGGCGCAAGAACCATGCTCTCGTGCGACTGGACGCCCATTCGATTTCCCGAAAATTTGACCGCCATCAGAAAACCGGCCGCATTGGACGCAAATAGTGGGTTTGGCTACACTGAGAGTTTGAATTCAAGTGGAAAGACGCGCCGACAATGAGTGAGTCCAATCAGAAGACATCTTCCGTGCGGGTGCGTTTTGCCCCGTCCCCAACCGGTTATTTGCACGTGGGGGGAGCGCGCACCGCGCTGTTTAACTGGCTTTTCGCACGGCGCCAGGGCGGCACGATGATTCTTCGCGTCGAGGACACCGATGCCGAACGCAACAAGCCCGAACTAGTGCAGGGGATTCTGGATGGCCTGCAGTGGCTGGGCGTAAATTGGGACGAGGGTCCATTTTACCAATCGCAAAGAACGGAATTGTATCGCGCGGCAGCGAAAAAATGTTTGGCCAACGGAGCCGCGTTCTTGTGCTACTGCCCCGCGGAAAAATATGCCGGCGGCGACTACGCCGAACCGGCGCAAGACGAGGAACCGAAGGCCGGTGGTCCGCGCCGCGTCACGCGCTGTTCCTGCCGCGACGGCCGGCCCTCAACGCCGGATATGAAGCCGGCCGTTCGCTTCAAAGTTCCGCTTGGTGGAACAACAAAATTCCTCGACGCGGTATTCGGCGAACGCGAGTTTTCGAATGATGAAATCGAGGACTTTGTCCTGTTGCGCTCCGGAAAAGGCGAGGAAGAATTCGGCCAGTCCATGTATCAGTTGGGCGTCGTCGTCGACGATATCGATATGCGCATCACGCACGTCATTCGCGGCGCGGACCACATTTCGAATACTCCGAAACAGGTGCTGCTGTACAACGCGCTGCGGGCGGAGCCTCCTGTTTTTGCGCATGTGCCGCTGATTCTCGGCGCGGACAAGTCCCGCCTTTCGAAACGTCACGGCGCAACCGATGTAAACATGTACCGCACCGAAGGATTTCTGCCGGAAGCGTTCCGCAATTTTCTCGCGCTGCTGGGCTGGTCCCCAGGCGGAGACGAAGAATTTATTCGAACGAAGGATTTGGTCGAGAAATTTTCGCTCGAGGGCGTGAGCCGCACCAACGCCGTGTTCGACCGGCCGAAACTCGAGTGGTTCAACACCCAGTATCTGCAGAAACTTCCGATCGAGGAGTTGCTCCCCGAAGTCGAAAATGAATTAAAGCGCAGCGGCTTGTGGAAGCCGGAGTGGGCTGGTGGCGCTGCGCCCGGCCCCGACGGCAGAGACCACGCGTGGTTTTCAAAGACCGTCGATTTGCTGCGGCCGCGAATCCGTTTGCTTCCGGATTTTTCTTCGTGGTCGCGCGCATTTTTCAGCGACGAATTCACGCGCGACCCGTCGGCAATAGAGAAATTCTGGAAAGATCCGAAGGTGCCGCAACTTCTCGCAAAACTCGCCGACGCGCTCGAAGCGCTTACCGAATGGAACCACGACGCATGCGATCACGCATCGCGCGCCGTAGCCGAAGCGGGCGGTGTCAAAGCCGGACTGCTGATCAATGCGACGCGCGTGGCGATCGTTGGTCAGGCCGTGGCGCCGCCACTCTTCGATACCATGGTCGTCCTTGGCCAGCAGCGTGTCGTCCGCCGCTTGCGCGATGCGGTGGCCAGTTTCGGTAAAGCCTAGAGCGAGCCTTCTTCAAAAAAGTTCGAAGGCTCCCGCCCTTGTCGAAGATTAATCCTTGAAATTGACATGGCGGGCCTATTGTTTTCCAAAAATTTCCAAGTGGGCGGGCTTGACAGCGGAGGCCGAAGCGGCGACGTTGAGCGTGGCGTCGAGAGTGAGTGTGACCGGGGGCAGGCAGAGTTCGTTGCTGCAGGCCTGGTAGCGTAGCTTCAGCGGAAGGTGCTGTTCTCCGAGAGGTGCGTTCGCAAGCGCCGTGACGGGCATGCGAAGAATCACGGTGTCCTGGTAGACGTTCAGCGGCGTTTTGGAGAAGGCGAATTTTTCGAGTTTGCCCTTGGGATAGGAGACTTCGCCGCTGTGGAAGCCGGCGGGCGGTGCGGCCTTGAGGTCAGTGGCGATGAGGTAGTCTTCCGATTTTTCGCGGGCGTTGACGTGGAAGCCCGGGCGAACCTTCATGACCACGGCGATTTGAAATGAGCTGCCACGGCCGACGGGATCGAGTGAGACGTAAGTTTCTGGTTTGACGACGTCCCGGCCGGAGGGGATTTGTGCTAGAAGAGCGGTGCACAGAGCCAGCGAGCCGATCCAAAAGATGCCTGCCTTGATTTTCATAGAGTGACCTGGGCCCCGAGTTGCTGGGAGATGACGCGGCTCATGACTGCGTGGAGGTCTTCGCCCGTTTTTTCGTGGATGAAGGCGTTGCGCGATTCGTTCCAGCCGAGCTTGAAGCTGGTGGAAAGCGCGGAGACCCAGATTTCGCGGACGGGCGTGTTGGGCGAAATCACGAACTTGGCCTCCTCGGGTTCCTCGAACAGAACTTCGAGTTTTCCGGCTTCGCCTTCGACGTCGAAACCATGCTCATCGCCGGCGGTGAGCATGCGGCGCTTGAGATCCTCGAACGCGGCGTCGGCTTTTCGTTGAAAGTCTTTTTCATCGAGCATGCATTTAGCGTACATGAAGAGAGCGAGTCGTGGGTAGGGGCAGTAGGGGAGCCGAACCCGAGGCGGATTGGGAGTTTTGATGTTCACGGCAGATCTGCATGGAGTATGAGCATCAGGCATCCTTGATTTCGCGGAGACGGCCGCTGGCGACGTCGTAGACGAAGCCGCGGACGGCGACTGACTCGGGAATCCAGGGATGGGTGCGGAGCTTCTGCAATTGGTGGCGGACATTTTCTTCGAGGTTCTGGAAGGCGTAGAAGAAGGCGGGAGCAACAGCGGCGGTTCCGGTGCGATTTTGGATTCTGGTGCGCAGGTCCTGTTCGCTGGTGAGCATCAATCCGCAATCGGTGTGATTGATGACCATGATTTCCTCGGTGCCGAGGAGATAGTGCGATACGACCAGGGAGCGCAGGGTGTCTTCCGTCACGATGCCGCCGGCATTGCGGATGATGTGCGCGTCTCCCGTCTTCAGGCCCAGGGTGCGAATCGAAAGCCGGGTATCCATACAGGTCAGGACGGCGAGCTTGCGTTCGGGGAGCGGGGTCAATTTGCGCAATTCGTGGGTGCGCGAGTAAATTTCGTTGGCGGCGAGGACTTCATCGATGGCGCTCATGGCCAGCCCAGTCTAACAAAAGACAAGAACTGAATTTGAAGAGGACGTTCTGGCGAGAGGGTGAGGCAACCCCTTGGCGGTCGCAGGAATCTGAGAAAGAACCAGCCCAGGGTGTGCTCAGGGAAAACCTGAATCGAAACCTAGAAATCGTCACCGCGAAACGGTGAATACCAATACAGGAGTGTGTCTAATGAAGAGGTCTGTTCTTGCAGTATGCGGCTTATTGTTTTTATCCGCGCTGGTGATTTTCGGCTGCGGCGGTGGATCCACGACGAGTCCATTGGCGCCGGGAAGTTCGGCCCTGTCCGTGACGGTCACGGACACGCCGCCGACCGGAGTGTCGGTGCTATCGTTTGAAGTGAGCGTCATCGGAGCCACGCTCAACCCCGGCAACGTGGATTTGCTGAGTGGGAGAGGGCCGGTTCGGATTGAGGTCAAGCAACTCGAGACCGAATCAGCGTTTCTGAACACGGCACGAGTCGCTCCGGGAACGTACACGAGCCTGAACCTGACGTTTTCGAATCCAGAGCTGACGTTCAAAAACGGAACGAACGCGACGCTGGCGGGCTGCGCCGCGGGAGCGGTATGCGAAATCAAGCCGGCGGGAACGCTGACGTCCATGGTGAATTTTCCATCGCCGGGCCTGACGATACCGGGGAGTTCGTCCAGCACCACGGGGATGGCGGACGACGAACATAGCGCGACCGGAATGCAGTTGGACTTGAACGTGAACACCATCGTGAGCGCGGCGATGGGCGTGGATTTCAGCCAGGCCGGAGCCGTGAGCGTGGGGCAGCTCACGAGGAGAGGAGAAGGCGAGTTTGACGATGTGGACGAGCTAAAGGGCGTGGTGCAGAACCTCAACACCGCGAACAAGGCGTTTACGCTGCACACGATGCAGGGGGATTTTTCGATCACCACCGACAGCAACACGCAATTCGGATTCGAAAGCTGTGCGGCAAACAATTTTTCGTGTCTACAGAACAATATGGTCGTGCAAGTGGACGCGAAGATGATGCCGGGCGGAATCTTCCTCGCGAGAAAGATTGAATTCGAAGATGACGCGGCAGACGACGAGCTGGAAGGCGTGGTGTTCAAAATAGACGACGCCACCCATTTCGAGATGGTGGTGCTGGACGAACTGCGGCCGCTGAATAACGTGAATGTCGGCAACCCGGTGGTGGTGACGCTCAGCAACCCCACCTTCCAAGTGAAGGCGGAAGGATTGAATGCGCCGAGCGGATTAGTGAGCGCATTCGAGGGAGCGACGGATACGTCGCGGCTCTTGACCGGTCAGACGGTGGAGATACGGCCGACGGCTCCTGCAACCGCCGGCTCGACGATCTCGATGACAGCGAACCGCGTGCGGCTGCGATTGACGCAATTTACGGCCAATGTGAGCGGGGCGCCTGTTCCACCGAATTTCACGGTGAGCAGCCTGCCGTCGCTCTTTACCAATGCGGGGATCACGAGCATTCAAGTGGACACCTCGGACCAGACAAACTTCGTTGGAGTATCCGGGGTCAGCGGCCTGGCCAACGGCAACACCTTATCATTGAGGGGGTTGCTGTTCAGCAGCGGGGCGAATCCACCAGTGCTGGTGGCGAAGAAAGTGCGCAAGCGCTGACGGCACTACTCGGAAGGCAGGAAATCGGGCCGGGGAGACGACTCCCCGGCCCGATTTGTATCTACGCATACACTAAAGCTGAGATTCGATGGCTTTGGTGATTTCTTCGTAGCTAATCAGACCCTGAACTTTTTTCACGATTTTCCCGTCGCGGGAGATGAGGAAACTGGTGGGGTAGCCGAGAAGGCCGCCGAATTTGTCGGCGACTTCGTCGTTGCCGATGACGATGGGATAATTCATCGGGAGTTTCTGGCCGTTGACGTTGAAGCGTTCCTTGGCGAGGAAGGGAACGACAGCGGACTTGCCCTCTTCGTCCATAGAAATGCCGAGGACCGTGAAGCCTTTAGCTTCGTACTTCTGCTGCATCTCGATGAGCCAGGGGATTTCGACGTAGCAGGGATCGCACCAGGTGGCCCAGAAATTGACCAATACGACTTTGCCTTTGTACTGGGTGAGCGTTGCGTCTTTGCCGTCGAGATCCTTGAACGTGACGCCGGGGGCGGTAGTTCCGACGAATTTTCCATCGACTTGCACGGTGCGGCCGGCGGAGACTGTGGGTTTGACGCGCGTGGCCCTGTCGGCATAGACAGTGGCGCCGATGAGCACGACCACGGTGGAGATAATTAAGAGAACTTTTTTCATTGTTGTTTCCCTGAATGGGCCAGGCGCACTCCTCTAGAGTGAAAAGCGATTCAAAAAAGTCAGTTTAGCCGAGAGCCAGGTCAACTTGTTGATGAAGACAAGGCCCCCGACGAACAAAAGCAAAGCACCGCTGAAAAGTTCGACGGCATGGAGATATTTTCGAAAGTTCTTGTAGAAAACCATGAATTGGCTGATGCCGAGGGCCGTGAGCAGGAAGGGAATAGCCAGGCCGGCGGAGTAGACGGCGAGGAGCAGGACGCCGCGCGCAATCGTGTCGCTGGCGGCGGCGAGCGCGAGAACGGTGGCGAGAATTGGGCCGATGCAGGGCGTCCAGCCGAAGGCGAACGCGAAGCCCAGGAGGAAGCCGCTCCAGATGCCCGGCTGGGTGGCGCTGCTGCGAAGGTGAACGTCGCGATTCAGCCAGCGGGCCATCGAAGGGCCAAAAAAGCCGATGAGGGAAAGCGAGAAAAAATGAGAAGCGCCTAGTCCAGCAAAGAGCGAGGCGTGGCGGAGATAGGCGGCGATACCAAGAGCGACGAGGATCACGCCAAAGACAATTCCGGCGCGGAGATTGAGTTTGATGAGTCCGCCGATGAGGTGCAGCCCGAAGAGAAGGATCAAGGCACCCGCGACAGGGGCGAGAAGAGCGCGGTTTTGGCGAAGGAAGGAGCCAACTGCGCTAGCAGAGGCGCCGAAAGAAATAAAGACGACAGAAAAGCCGGCAACGAACGCGAGCGCGGAAGCGAACAGGCCGGAGCTGGGAACCTCGCCCTGGCGGAGTTGCTCCATGCCGATGCCGGAGAGCATGGAGATGTAGCCGGGAACCAGCGGCAGAACACAGGGAGAAAGAAACGAAACCAGTCCGGCGAGAAAAGCTCCTGCTAGAGATACATCGTTCATCCTGATTCACTCCTCGGCGGCGACCTGAATGCGCGACGAAGCGGCGCATCTCACTAGACCTCAAAACGTTCTTCTTATTCTCCCACAAATGTCTTTCGTGCTTGCGCCTACGTTGAAATCACTCCCGGCAAGGCCGGAATTTACAGCCAGTGAACCTCATCGGTTCGCTGAAGAATGACATCGCGAAGGATGGGTATGCGAGCGGCAAACACCAAGTCATTGCATTAGACGCAGCAAAGGATGCAAAGGGCGCGAGCAAGTGAAAGGGCGACAGATGAAGGATTTGGCTGGCGCGGGGTGGCGGCGGCTGTTCCGAAGCAGGCTCTAACACACTGAAAGTAAATAAGTTAGATGCGAGCGAATTGGCAGAAGGGTTGCCATAGCCTCAGTGAGCGCCCGGAGGCGCGCGGCAGGTGAGTATGCGATGGACGCCGAACAAGGTGACGTTGCTGCGAGTCGTGGTGGGGTTCGCGGCGGTGTGCCTGTTCGGGCGCGGGGCGTGGGCAAACCTCACGGCGGTGGGGCTGACGGTGGCGGCGATCGTACTGGATGCGTTGGACGGATATCTGGCCAGGAAGAAAAAAATGGCGTCGTCGGTGGGCGCGCAGCTGGACATCCTGGGCGATCGGATGATCGAAAACGTGTACTTCACTTACTTCGCCGTGGTGGGGATGGTGTCGCTGTGGCTGCCGGTTTTGTTTTTCGCGCGCGGGGCGGCGACGGATTTCTTGCGCGGGCTGGCAATGAAGGCGGGACATTCCGGTTGGGGCGCGAACGCGATGTTGCAGACTTGGTGGGGGCAGGCGCTGGTGGCGTCGCGCTGGAGCCGGGGGTTGTATGCGGCGATGAAGTGCTTGTGCTTCTGCTACTTGGGATTGGAGCTGGCGCTGACGCGTGGGCCGGTGGCGCTGGTGGGTGAGTTGGCGGCGGATGTGCACGCCATGATTCGCGTGGGGGCGCACGTGTTGACGTGGACGACGGCGGCGTTTTGCCTGTTGCGGGGATTGCCGGTGCTGGTGGAAGGATGGAAATACATTGCGGGAAACGTGGGGCCGGCGCGCAGAGCGAAGAGCGCGGCGCAGGAGGCAATGTGAAAGAGCGAGAGGTGGCTGACGAGAGAAAGGAAGCAACTGACCTAAAGGAGCACGAACGAACCATCGCAGCATTTTTTGATTTGGATGGAACGCTCGTGGCTCTTCCTTCGCAAGAGAGGAGATTCTTTCGGACGTTGAGATACCGGAAAGCGATCCCGGCAAGAAACTATTTTTTGTGGATAAGGGAAGCGATGCGGCTGGTGCCGCGCGGGATCAGCGCGATTTTGCACGCGAACAAAATGTATCTGCGCGGCGTGCAAAACCTTGACGAGCGTGGCGGGGGAAGCCCCGCCTTTTTTGCGCAAGCGATCGAGAGAATGGCGTCGCACGCGAAGCAGGGGCACGAGATTGTGCTGATGAGCGGGACGCTGGAGCCGTTAGCGCGGGGAACCGCGCGCGCCATGGAAGCCGGACTTGCCGCGCGCGGAATCACGGTCACGATTCACGTGTTTGCGACGCGGCTCGAAGAGATAGACGGCCGGTGGACGGGGCGAGTTTTGGGCGAAGCGATGTTTGGGGAAGCGAAAGCGCGCGCGGCGAAGCGGCTGGCTGAGGAGATGCATCTTGACCTGGGGCGATGCTACGCGTACGGCGACAGCTTGAACGATCGGTGGTTGCTGGCGGCGGTTGGCCAGCCAGCGGCAGTGAATCCATCGAAAGACCTTGCGAGCATTGCACGGATGCATGAGTGGCCGGTGCTGGATTGGGAGGAAAAGGAACGCTTAACGCAGAGACGCAAACGGCACAGAGAACTCGCAGCGAGGAAAGAGCAGCCTGGAGCGGTTGCATAGTGCCGCGCTCTTTGCGCACGGAGCACGGTGAAATTGCCCGGCGAAACTCGTGCGACCGGAGACCCCCGAATGAATGATAGGCAGAGACAGAGCTGTCGAGGAAATGAAGCAGCGCTCGCTTGGCGTTCGGAAGTGCCCGCCGCGAGAGGTGACGAGCGTGTAGCCGGCTTCGAAGCGGAGAAGCAAGGAATCGCCGAGCGGATCGCCCGGGAAGCTGCTGCAGCGTGGGCGGCGTGCGGCGCATTCGAATGGGTGGCATTGGGATATTTGACGGCATCGAGCGCGCTGATGGCGTTGTTTGCGGAAAACCTTGCACATCCACTGAAGTTGATCGGGGTACAGGCGTTTGTTGCGGCGATCATTCTGGTTTTGTGCCGTGTGGCAGCCCGAGTTGCGGAGCGCGCAGAGTGGCGAGGCGGCGCGTTTTCTGTGAAGTTCTGGCGCTTTTGGCGGCATTGGTATCCGCATCTGTTTTTTCTGTTTTGTTTTGAGGAGTTGGGAAAGCTCGTGCACTTGGTGACACCAGGCTGGCAGGACGCCAGGCTGATCGCCGCCGATTACTGGTTGACCGGCGTTGAGCCGACGGTGTGGCTGGCACAATTTGCCACGCCGGCGCGCAACGATTTCATGCAGTTCGCTTATCTCACTTACTTCGCGTATCTGCTGGTGTTGGGCGGGATCTTGTATCACCGGCGAGATTGGCGCGGGTATTGGTCGGTGATGACGTATTCGGCCGCGGGGTACGCGATCGGGTATGTGATCGCGATTTTCTTTCCGATCGAGAGTCCATGGTTTTCGATGGCAGGAGCGTGGCACGGGTCCTTGCAGGGCGGGCCGTTCACCGCGACGATCAATTTCATTGAACTCTTCGGACGCGTGCGCGGCGCGGCGTTTCCTTCGGCGCATGTGGCCGGGTCTGTAGCGGCGCTGTGGGGAGCATGGCGGCACCGGCGGTGGCTATTCTGGGTAACATTGCCGTTGGTGATGTGCATGTGCGTGTCAACCGTGTGGGGACGGTATCATTACGTGGTGGACGTTTTCGGCGGAGTGGTTACCGGGACACTGGGTTATGTGATCGGCAGTTGGATAATGAAAACGCCAGGCGCACTGGCGACGGAAGCGCAGCAAAACTTTCCGCGCAAATTCCGCCCGCGAAAATCAATCGGACAGTGGGGGCCGGAAATTCTGCGGGTGAGAACGCTCGAAAATCTTAGCGATGCGGAGCAGGATAGGCTCGCTTGAGACGCCGGCCATGATTTGCAAACCGATTGGCAATCCCGAACGAGTAAAGCCACAGGGAACGGAAACGGCAGGCACGCTGGCCAGATTGGCCGGACGGTTGTGGCGCAGCAGCAGAGCGCGAGTTGAATACTCATGAGCCCCGATGTGGATCGTTTCCTGATTCAAGAGCGGAGCCTCAATGGCGGTCGAGGGAAAGACGATGGCATCCACATCCGCTTCAGCGAGCGCCATATGCAACTGTTGGAAGAATTGTTTCTGAATCTCCAGCGCTCGCAAGTAGTCAACCGCCGGCACTTTGCAGCCCATCTCCAGCCTTGAACGCACGTCGTCGCCGTATTCCGCTGACCGGGCTGGAAAGTATCCCTGTTGCTGATGGTAAAGCGCCGCCTCCGTCCAGGCGATATGATTTCCGGCGTCTTCGGTTTCATCGAGAAGCGGGATGGAAATATCTTTCGTGGTCACGGCCGCGCGGCAAAGGTCGCGCACGGCTGCGTCGAAGGCGTCCCGGACTTCTGGGGAAAGAGCATCGAAGAACAATTGACGGGGGATTCCCAGGCAAAACTTTCCCGGGCCCGCTCGCAGAGCCGAAGGCCTTGCCAGGTTTGGCTCGCGTCCCACGCGCGTGTATAAAACTCCCGTAAGA
>Ga0209648_10004130_pt1 | contig 12298 bp, 13 predicted proteins | sample GraSoi2013_115cm_FD_185830 | JGI IMG/M metagenome (GOLD analysis project Ga0209648, IMG submission 185830) | Grasslands soil microbial communities from the Angelo Coastal Reserve, California, USA - Sample 9_17_2013_115cm (SPAdes) (version 2) | ecosystem: Environmental > Terrestrial > Soil >...
GCCCACCATCAACCAGTTCCACGCCGATCCCGCCTGCGATCTCAACTCCGCCCCCAACAAGGCGGTCAAGCGCACGCTGGACGTCGCGCTGTCGAACTCGTTCGGCTTCGGTGGCCACAACGTGACGCTGGCGGTGCGGAGAGTCGCCGCCGCCAAATGACCGCGCGGGACGCGTCGCTCGACCGCGTCGCGGACAAAGTTGCGCGTTCCGAGCGCCTCACGCGCGACGACGCCCTGGCGCTGTTTCGTTCCCACGATTTGCTCGCGATCGGCGCGCTGGCCGACGCGGCGAACCGCGCCAAAAACGGCGACCGCGTCTATTTCGCCGCCAATCAACACATCAATCCGACGAACGTCTGCGTGCTGCGCAACACCTGCGTGTTCTGCTCGTTCGCGCGCATGCCCAAGGAGGACGGCGCCTACACCCGCTCGCTCGCGGAGGTGTTCGCCGAGGCCGAGGCGGCCCGCGAGAACGCCACGCGCGAGTTCCACATCGTCGGCGGCCTGCACCCCAAGCTCACGCTCGACTATTACCTCGACATGTTCCGCGGGTTGCGCGAGCGGCACCCTGGCGTCCACATCAAGGCACTCACCGCGGTCGAGGTGGCGCATCTTGCGCGCCTCGAGGGTCTGAGTCCCCGCGACGTTCTGATCAAGATGAAGGATGCCGGCGTCACGAGCCTCCCAGGCGGTGGCGCCGAGGTCTTCAGTCCCGCGGCCCGCGCCACGATCGCCGACCGGAAGCTCACCGGCGAGGAATGGCTGGCCGTTCACCGCGAAGCCCACGGGGTGGGATTGCCGTCCAACTGCACGATGCTGTACGGCCACGTCGAGACGCTCGAGGACCGCGTCGATCACCTGCTGGCGCTGCGCGCGCTGCAGGACGAGACGCACGGCTTCCTGACCTACATCCCGTTGGCGTATCACCCCGACCACAACGAGCTGGGTGAAGCGCTGGGCCGCACGGGCACCGCCACGACCGGCTTCGACGATCTCAAGAACATCGCGGTGGGCCGGCTCGTGCTGGACAACATCCCGCACGTGAAGACGCATTGGCCCATGGTCACGCCGTTCATTTCGCAGGTGTCGCTGGGCTTCGGCTGCGACGATCTCGAGGGCACGGTGGTCTTCGAGCGCGTCTATCATGAGGCCGGAGCGGGCACACCGATGTGGCTGTCGTACGACGAGATCATCGGCTTGATCCGCGGGGCGGGGAAGGAGCCCGCGGAGCGGGATTCGCTCTACCAGACGGTGCGCACGTTCGAAGATTGGACCCCGCGCCAGGCCGTGGCGCATCCGGAAGGGCCGGCGGGACCGACGTTCAAGATCGAGCATCGCCCCCAGGCGGGCGTCCGCAAGCGCAGTCTCCCGGTGGTGAGCGGGGTCGACAGTGCGGAGTAGCGCATGCGTCTAGGCCGCATCGGCTACATCAATTGCTATCCGGTCTACGCGGGCCTGGATCGGGGTGTCGTCCGCGTCCCGGCGGAGCTCGTGACCGGCACGCCCGCGGAGCTGAACGACCTCCTGAGCGCGGGCGAGCTCGACGTGAGCGTGATCAGCGCCGTCGAATACGCGCGCCACGCCAAGGATCTCGTGTTGCTGCCGGACCTGGCGATCTCCTGCGACGGCCCGGTGCGCAGCGTCGCCCTGTTCAGCAAGCGGCCGGTGACGGAGCTCGATGACCGCACCGTCTTGCTCACCGCCTCGTCGCGCACGTCGGTCGGTCTGCTCGAGCTGTTGTGTCGCGACCGCTGGCACGTTACGCCGCGCTTTGCCCAAGCGCGGGCCGAAGCCAGCGATCTGGATGCCCTGGCGCATCTCCCGCACGAGGCCGTGCTGGTGATCGGGGACGCGGCGCTGCTGCTCGCGGCCCGCGGGGTCTACGCCCACCGTTACGATCTGGGCGCTGAGTGGAAGGCGTGGACGGGCCTGCCGTTCGTCTTCGCAGTCTGGGCGGCGCGCCGCCAGACGGAGCAGGACGCCGTGCGGCGCGTACACCGGGGACTGCTCGCCTCGCGCGACTGGGGCCTCGCCCACCTGGACCTGCTGGCCGCCGACGCCGCGCGCGCCACCGGCGTCTCGCTCGCGGCCTGCCGCGAGTATTTCGCGGGGCTCGACTATGCGCTGAGCTACAAGCACCTCGCGGGCCTCACCGATTTCTTCCGCCGGCTCGTGGCCGCGGGCGTCGTGCCCGACGGCGCGCTGCAATTCCTGCACGTGGCCTGACCATGGTCGATCGCACGGCGCCTGAGTTCCGCTCCTTCCTGGACCTCTACGAGCACGCGTCGCTGCTCGAGCTGGGCCAGCTGGCGGATGCCGCCCGGTGGAAGCTGCATCCGGAGAACGTCGTCTCGTATATCATCGACCGCAACATTAATTACACGAACGTGTGCGTCGCCGACTGCAAGTTCTGCGCGTTCTACCGGCGGCCCAAGCATGCCGAAGGCTATCTCCTTTCGTTCGAAGAGATCGGCCGCAAGATCGAGGAGTTGAAGGCGATCGGCGGCGTCCAGATCCTGATGCAGGGCGGGCACAACCCCTACATCCCGTTCGAGTGGTATCTCGACCTGCTGCGCTACATCAAGCGCCACCACCCGATCCACATCCACGGCTTCTCGCCGTCGGAGATCGATTTCTTCGCGGGTCGCTTCGGCATGACGCTCGAGCAGGTGATCAAGGAGTTGGTGGCCGCGGGACTCGACTCAGTGCCGGGTGGGGGCGGGGAGATTCTCGTGCAGGAAGTGCGCGATCGCGTCGCCAAGAAGAAGGCGGGCGCCGACCGCTGGCTCGAAGTAATGGAAGTGGCGCACCGCTTGGGGCTCAAGACCAGCGTCACCATGATGTACGGCCTGGGCGAGGCGCCCGCCGATCGCCTCGAGCACCTGTTCCGGGTGAAGGACGTGCAGGCGCGCAGCGGCGGCTTCACCGCATTTATTTGTTGGCCGCTGCAGCCCGAGCACACGGAGCTCGAGCACCTCGGCAAAACCGATGCGGTGACCTACCTGCGGACGCAGGCGCTGGCGCGCATCGTGCTCGACAACGTTCCCAACATCCAGGCTTCGTGGGTCACGATGGGCCCCAAGATCGGCCAGGTGGCGCTGCGCTTCGGCGCCAACGACTTCGGCTCCCTGATGATGGAAGAGAACGTCGTGTCGTCGGCCGGCACCACGTGGCGCATGACGCTCCCCGACATGCAGCGGCTCATCGTTGACGCGGGCTACCAAGCCGTGCAGCGCCGTCAGGATTACACCTTGCTCCCCGCGGCCGCCTGAGCGTGCCCGACGTCTTGATCGTCGTCGGCTCCGAGTCCGACAAAGCGCGCATCGAGCCGGCGTTCGAGATCCTGAAGGCCGCGGGCGTGACGTTCGAGTTCCACGCGTCGTCGGCGCATCGCCAGCCCGACCAGACCGCCGAGCTGATCAAGGGCGCCAAAGCACGCGGCGTGAAGGTGATCATTACGGGAGCGGGGCTCTCGGCCGCGCTCCCGGGCTTCGCCGCGTCGCTCACCGATCTGCCGGTGATCGGCGTGCCGTTCGCCGTAGGCGCCTTGAACGGCCTCGACGCGCTCCTCGCCACGGTGCAGGTGCCGCCGGGTGTGCCGGTGGCGACCGTCGGCGTGGACAATGCCAAGAACGCCGCGCACCTCGCCATCCGCATCCTGAAGCGGCCCTGACCCGATGCGCGTCGGCATCGGATACGACTCCCACAAGTTCACCGCAGGCCGCAAGCTCATCCTGGGCGGCGTCGAGATTCCCCATCCGCAAGGCCTGGCAGGGCACTCCGACGCCGACGCCGTCACGCACGCCCTGATCGACGCCCTGCTCGGTGCGGCCGCCATGGGGGACATCGGCCGCATGTTCGCCGACACAGATCCCCGGTGGAAGAATGCCGATTCGCTGCACCTGCTCAATCAGGCCTATCTCGCGATCGTGGAGGACGGCTTTCAGTTCGTGCAGGCCGACATCACCGTCATCGCCGAGCGACCCACGCTCGCGCCGTACGTTGAGCAGATGCAGGAGAAGCTTGCGAACGCGCTCATCGCGCCGGCGTCCGCCGTCTCCGTGAAGGCGAAGACGAACGAGGGCATGGGCTTCATCGGGCGCGGCGAAGGCATCGCCGTGATCGCCGTGGCGACGCTGAACCACTCCGACACGCCGCGCGCGAGCGGCGGGCTGGTCGGTCCGGATCTGGTCTGACACCGGACGACCCCATCCTCGGCGGGAGACGTGACTCAATGACGGAAACAGCAACACTCGCTGGCGGGTGCTTCTGGTGCCTCGAGGCGGCGTTCCAGCAGTTGAAGGGCGTGTCCGGCGTGACGTCGGGCTATGCCGGCGGTACCGTGCCGAATCCCACGTACGAAGCCGTGTGCTCGGGGCGCACCGGCCACGCGGAAGTGACACAGGTGGAATTCGACCCCACCGTGATTTCCTACCGCGATCTGTTGGACGTCTTCTTCACGATCCACGATCCCACGACGCTGAACCAGCAGGGCGCGGACGTGGGGACGCAGTATCGCTCGGCGATCTTTTATCAGTCGCCGGAGCAGGAACGAGTCGCGCGTGAGGTGATCGCAGCGCTCGAGGCCACGCACGTGTGGGACGACCCCATCGTGACCGAGATCGTCCCGCTCACGGCGTTTTATCCCGCCGAGGCGTATCACCGGGACTACTACAATCGCAACCAGAACCAGCCCTACTGCCGCGCGGTGATCGCCCCCAAGGTGGCGAAGCTGCGCAAGCACTACCTCGAGCGGCTCAAAGCCTAGGAGCCGAAGCGCACCAGGCACGATCCGCGCACCCCGGACGCGCCCCGTGATCCCGCCACGGCGCCGCCCACGGACGGGGTCGCCCCACTCGCGCTTGGCGATCCGCCGATGGCGCCGTCAGGGTGCTCCACACTATTGAAGCGCAACACCAGGCCGCTGGGGTCGGCGGCCAGCTGTGTGGCGAGGCCCGCCGGCACGGCGAACGTTCCTTGCACCACGTACTGGCGGCACGGGTCGGGCGGGAAGGCGATCGTCGCAAAGGGAATCGATAGGCCGCCGGCGGTCAAGACACCGCCCGTGAAGGTCTCGGCGCCGGGATTGCGGATCTCGCCGCACAAGGCCACAGCGCTTCCGCCCCTGAGGGCGCCTATCGGCCCGCAGGGATTGGGCGGATGTTGCGCATCCAGCGACACTCTGACCCGTCCGAATGCCAGACTGGGATCGGGCCGGGGCAGCGGCAGGATCGCCACGAGCACCGGCAGACGGATGACCCGACGTAACCGCTCATGGTAGAATGTAAACGCGCCGCCCGAGCCCGAGATGGTGTCCACTTGCGCAGTGTCGGTGGCCGAAAGGGACACGTGGTCACCGGAGCGGTCCTGTACCTGTACGCTATCGAGCGCCACGCCGGACGGGGTCGCCATCTCGGTGACGATCACGGTCACGCGCACGTCCGCGGCGAGCCGCGTCAAGCGCCGCCAGGGGGTGAGGCATGCGCCGGGTCCGAGGTTCGCGGCCGTGGGCGACGTCACATCATGGATGTCGCCGGGCTGCCCATCCTGAATCATCCAGCTGAACGTGTAGGTGCCGCTGGGACTGCCCGCGCCGAGGCAGATCCCCACCGTGTCGGGCCAGAGCGGCACCACCAGAAAGTCGGGGCCGGCGGGTCGGATCCGCACGGGTTGCGTCACGTCCTGACAGGCCGCGAGCGCCACGATGGCGAAGGGGAGCAGCGATCTGCGATCCATGTGTCCTCCTCACATGCGCACGGCGCGTACGCACTCGAATCACCGGGGGAGCAGCTTGTAACATCGCGAGCGAACAGCGTCACGCGCGGGCCGACTACTACAATCGCAACCAAAACCAGCCGTGCTGCCGCGCGGTGATCGCCCCAAAAGTGGCGAAGCTGCGCCAGCACTTCCGGGAGAAGCTCAAGGCCCCTCGCGGCTAGTGCTTCGTGGCAATGGTCACTTGTGAATGGTCACGTTCCCCGTAAAATTCGCGCTGCAGTAGCCCCCTGACACCGTGTCCGCATAGAAGGCCCCCGCTACCGCCGACGTCAGCGTATCTCGTTTTGAATCCTTTGTGCCAAACATCTCTATGAACTTGCAACGCACACTCGAGCCCGATGCGTATTCGCCGAACCCGAACTTCGTCGTATCCGAGATTTGGTTAATCGCCTGCGCGCCACTGTCGTACGTCGCAATCAGGGTCGGTCCGTTGTAGAGGCGAACGGTCGGCATCGACGCGAGGAACGTGTCCCCTGATGCCGTCACCGTGACGTCGAACGAGGTGGGCGTGAACGAACGGCCTGCGCTCAACGTGCCGCCACTCACATGCCAGGTGCCGGCCACTGTCGGGGCGGGGCCGTCCGAGCTCGAGCACCCAGTCCAGAGCCCGGCCGCCGCGATGATCAATGCCACTCTCATGCTCCGCATAGCAACGCTCCTTGGGAGAAGGCGTCACGATACGGTAGGGCCGCGCTCCCACCGTCACCCGGCGTTACTTGTGGCGTGACGCCCACATCTCTAGCTTCGACTGCAGCCCATGATCCGCCTTCATCTGCTTGGAGCGCTGGAGCTTGCGGCGAGCGACGGGAGGGACCTCCACCCCCTTGTCGCCCAACCCAAGCGCCTCGCCGTGCTGGCCTATCTCGCCGCCCGGCCGGCCAGCGAATTCGTGCGCCGCGACACCCTCCTGGGGGTGTTCTGGCCGGAGCTCGATCAGGGCGCCGCACGACGCTCGCTGCGGCAGACGCTCCACGTCATTCGCACGCACCTGGGCAACGACGCCCTAAACACGCGCGGAGACGACGAGGTCGCCGTGAATCCCGGCGCGGTCGCCTGCGACGTCCCGGAGTTCCTGGCCTTGGTCGCCGAAGGCCGCTTGGATGATGCGAGCGAAGCATACCGCGGGGACCTGCTCGCGGGCTTCTTCCTGGGGGGCGGATCGGCGCCGTTCGAACAGTGGCTCGAGACTGAGCGGGAGCGCTTGCGCGGGCTCGCCGCGAAGGGCGTCTGGTCGCTCGCCGACGCCGCCGAGCGCGCGGGCGATCGATCGGGGGCGGCCGGGTGGGCCCGCCGCGCCGCGGCGCTCACCGCCGACGATGAGCTGGTGCTCCGGCGGCTGATTCAATTGCTGCTGCGCGTCGGCGACCGGGCGGGCGGATTGCACGCCTACGACGCGTTCGCACGCCGTCTGGCGCGAGACTTCGGTGAGGAGCCGGCCGTGCAAACGCGGGCGCTGATCGCGGGCCTCGGCGGGATCGTCACGCCGGCCCCGGCGCCCTTGGGCGACGTGCCGACGCCGCGCCCCCGGCCGCGCTGGCTCGCCCCGGCGGCAGCGGGCGTCGCCCTCTTGGTGCTGGTCGCGGCCGCGCGGACGCTGCTCGGCCGTCACGCCGAGCCACCGGTGCTGGCGGTGGGGGAAGTCATGAGCGGCGACTCCACGGCGCCCGGCCTGGCGGTGCGGACCCTGCCGGAGCTGCTCGCCACCGACCTGGCACAGGTGGGCGGCCTGCGGGTGATCAGCCAGCCGCGGCTCGAGGAAGTGGCGGCCCAACTGCGCCCGGCGGGCCAGCCGGCCATCGCCGCCGCCCGTGCCGCGGGGGCCGACGAGCTGCTTGAAGGCGAGCTGTACCGACGCGGCGCCGATTCGCTGCGGCTCGACTTGCGCCAGGTCGACGCGCGCACCGGGATGGTGCGCCACGCGCTCACGCTGCGTGGGGCGGATGTGTTCGCGCTCGCCGACTCGGCGGCCGCCTGGTTCGCCGGTCGGTACGGATTGGCGCCTCCCAAGGTGGCCCTCGCGCGGGCGACATCCGCATCGCTCGTCGCGCACGGCCTGTACGACGAAGGACTGCGCGCCTACTACCGCGCCGTGGACTATCGAGCGGCAGAGCGGCTGTTCCAGGCGGCGCTGGAACAGGATACGACGTTCGCGATGGCCGCATACTACGTCGGGCGAAGCCTCGATGCCCAGGAGCAGAATGCCAGCCCGGCCTTTCAACGCGCGGCGCGCCTGGCCGCTCACGCGCCGGCGCGCGAAGCCCTGTTCGTGCGCGTGTGGTGGCCCGCGGCGCAGAACGACCCCGGCTGGCCCGCGCTCGCCGAGTCCCTCGCCGCACGCTATCCCGACGAACCCGCGGCGCAGTACGCCGTCGGGGTCGGTCGTTCCATGGCGGCGAACTACCTCGGCTCGATCCGCCCGTTGCGCCAGGCCATCCGGATGGACTCGTTGAGTCTTACCGCCGCCACGGCGGCGCGCTGCATCGCGTGCGACGCGTACAGCGACTTGGTCCATGCGTACGTGGACATGGACTCGCTCCCGGCCGCCGACAGCGTGTCGCGCGACTGGGTACAGCGGCAGCCGCGCTCGCCGGTGGCGTGGTCAACCCGGGCCGCGGTCTGCAATAACCTCGGCCGCACAGCGGAGGCGATCACCGCACAACGGATCGCCGGGCGCCTGAGCGGCGGGCACAGTGTGGACCTAATCACGCAAGTCTTCGATGCCCTGTCCAGTAACGACTTGGCGGGAGCGGAGCGGCTGCTCGCGAGCGGTGAAGACGCCGATTGGCGGGCCCGGCGTTCGCGGGTGTGGTGGCGCGTCATCATGCTGCGGTATGCGGGCCGGCCGCGCGCTGCGGCGGCCGTCTCCCGGGAGCTGCTCACCCCCCAGCCCGACGACGCCGAGCGCCGCCCCCAATGGCTCCCTGCGGGGATCGCGTTGTTGGAAGCGGGCGATCTCGACGCGGCAGCCGCCGCCTTCAATGCCGCCGCCCATGCCGCTCCCGAATTCTGGCGCGCTCATCCCGGTGCGGTCGCGCGACGGCGCGCCTGGGCGTTCACCTTGCGCGGGGCGGTCGCGGCGGCCCGAGGCGACACGACCACGCTGCGCCTGCTCGCCGACACGGTGGCCGTGTATGGGCCGCAGAGCGCCCTGGGGCGCGACCGTCTGTTGCCGGCCTACCTCCATGGGCTCCTGCTGGAAGCCCAGCAGCGTCCCGCCGCCGCGATCGACAGCTTCCGTGCGGCCGTGTACTCGCCGACGGAGGGCTTCACCCGCGTGAACGTGGAGTTGGCGCGGGCGTTGGTAGCCGTGGGCCGGCCGCGCGAAGCGATCTACTGGCTCGAGGCTGCGCTGCGCGGCGGCATCGAGGGCTCGAACCTCTACGTGACCCGCACGGCCCTGCGTGAGCAGCTGGCGCAGACGTTCGCGGCGGCAGGCGAGGTCGATAGCGCCCGCGCGCAATTCGCGATGGTCGCGCACGCCTGGGCGGACGCCGAGCCGACCTACCGCGCTCGCCGCGACAGCGCGATCGCCTACCTCGCGCGCACCGCCCATTCGCCGTGAATGCGGCTGCGTCGCCCGCCGCCTTTCACCTCGAGCTGTTCCGCGACTTCCTGGCGCTCGAGGCGGGGAGCAGCCCGAACACCGTCGAGAACTATCTGCGCGACGTGCGGCGCTTCGCCGACTGGGCCACGAGCCAGGGCAAGGCCGAGCCCAGCGCCGTGCGCTCCGCCGAGCTACGCGAGTTCGTCTATCAATTGAAAGACCTGGGCTTGGCGCCCGCCACCATCCGGCGCCAGATCTCGGCCGTCCGCACCTATTACCGCTTCCTCGTCGGCGAAGGACACGCCGCGCGCGACCCCAGCGAGCGCCTGGAATCGCCCAAGCGTTGGCGTACGCTGCCGGCGGTCCTCACGGTCGCCGAGGTCGAGCGCCTGCTCGGCGCCCGCGCTACCGACGAGCGCCTCGCCATCCGCGACCGCGCGCTGCTCGAGTTCGGGTACGCGACGGGCGCCCGGGTCTCCGAGCTCACCCGCCTGACACTGCAGGACGTGATGTTCGAGGACGGTCTGGCCCGCATCTTCGGGAAGGGCTCCAAGGAGCGCATCGTCCCCGTGGGGCGCCGCGCCTTGGGTGCGGTCTCGCTGTACGCTCGCGAGATTCGTCCGCTGCTCGACAAGGGGAAGACCCGGGGCGTGCTGTTTCTGAATGCACGGGGCACCCCGTTGTCGCGCGTCGGTGCCTGGGGCATCATCAAGCGGGCAGCACGACAGGCCGGCTTGAGCAAACGGGTCACGCCCCACACCCTGCGGCACACGTTCGCCACGCACCTGCTCGAGGGCGGCGCCGATTTGCGCGCCGTCCAGGAGATGCTCGGTCACGCGGACCTGGCGACGACGCAGATCTACACGCACGTCGACCGGGATTATCTGCGCAGCGTCCACAAAACCTTCCACCCCAGAGCGTAACGCGAGGAGAGGCTGATGCCCGTGTCTGTCGCCCGACCGCAAGCCGGTGAGTTCGCCCCCTACTACCAGAAGTACGTCGACCGGGTGCCCGCGGGTGATCTCCTCGCGCTGCTCGTGCGGCAGGGCGACGAGACCGCCGCGCTGCTCGCCAAGGTCAAAGAGAGCGACGCGGGCTACCGCTACGCGCCCGACAAATGGAGCATCCGTGAGGTGGGGGGGCACGTCTCCGACGCCGAGCGTGTCTTCGCCTACCGCGCCCTGCGCTTCGCGCGGGGGGACGAGGGTGCGCTGCTCTCATTCGACGAAAAGGCGTTCGTAGCGGGCGGTGGGTTCGACCGCCGGACCTTGGCGGACCTCGTGGCGGAGCTCCGTGTCGTGCGCCAGGCGACCCTGGCGCTGCTGCGCAGTCTGGACGACGCCGCCTGGGCTCGCGGCGGCACAGCGAGCGGCCAGCACGTCACGGTGCGGGCGCTCGGGCACATCATCGCGGGCCATGAAGCGCATCACGTCGCCATCCTCAAGGAGCGCTACGGAGTGGGCGGGTGATCCGTGCGCGGGTCATCCTGTTCGATCTCGACGGCGTGCTCGTGGATTCGCGTGAGGCGATCGCCTTCGTGTGGCGCGATTGGGCCGCGCGGCGCGGCGTCGACCCCGAGCCCTTCATACGCGTGGCCCACGGCCGCCGCATCTCCGAGACGCTGCGGCTCGTGGCACCGCACCTCGACGTCGCGGCCGAAACCGCCGCGCTCGACGCCCTCGAAGCGGTGGAGACGCGCGGTCTCCGGCCGGCACCGGGCGCCGCCGATCTCCTGCGGCTCCTGCCGCGGGCGCGGTGGGCCATCGTGACCTCCGGCAGCCGGCCCGTAGCCACGTTGCGCCTGCACGCGGCCGGAATCGCCCCGCCCGAGGTCTTTCTCACGGCGGAGGACGTCCGCCACGGGAAGCCCGCGCCCGACGGCTATCTCGCGGCTGCCGCCCGCCTCGGCGCCGCGCCGGCTGACTGCGTGGTGATCGAAGACTCGCCGCCGGGGATCGCGGCGGGAAAGGCGGCGGGCATGCGCGTGATTGCCGTCTCTACGACGTACGCACCAGACGCGCTCACGGTCGCGGACTGCTGCGTCGCATCGCTCGCGCGGCTGCGCGTCGCGGTGACGGGGGGCGGCTTAACCATCGAGGGAGGATCGCCGTGACATCTCGCCGCCAGTTTCTCACTGTTACCGGCAGCGCGCTCGCGGTTGCGGCCCTGCCATGGAAGCCGCGGCTGGGAGTCCAGGCGGCCAGCCGCCGAGTCGTGCTCTTCCAGGGTGATTCCATCACCGATGCCGGCCGCGACCGTACGGTGGCGGGCCCCAACACTGCGGCTGGACTGGGGACGGGTTATCCGCTGCTGATCGCTGCCGATACGCTTGCGGCACAGCCCACGCGCGAGCTGCTGTTCTACAATCGCGGCGTGAGCGGCAACACGGTTCCCGATCTGCAAGCGCGCTGGCAAACCGACACGCTCGACTTGCAACCCGATATCGTGAGCATCCTCGTCGGGGTGAACGACTACTGGCACACCCTGATGGGGACCTACCACGGATCCGTGGACGATTACGAGGCCGGCTACACCGCGCTGCTGCGCAGCACCGCGGCCGCCCTGCCGCAGGCGCAGCTCGTCGTGCTGGAGCCGTTCGTGCTGCGCTGCGGCGTGGTCACGGACGCGTGGTTGCCGGAGTTCGACCGGCGGCGCGCTGCGGCCGCGCGCGTGGCCAAGGCGGCGAACGCCACTTTCGTGGGGCTGCAACAGACATTCGACCAGCTCTCGCAACGGGCCGCGCCACAGCACTGGTCGAACGACGGCGTACATCCCACCCCGGCCGGTCACCACGTCGTCGCGCAGACCTGGCTGGATGCAGTCCGGGTGTGACAGAGGAGGATCTCTTCAGGCCGCCTTCATCGTTTCTTACTAGAGAACGGCTCATCGTCCTACGCCGACGAATTCGGACACGTCCAGTCGGCGGAACCCGCACGAGGAGCATGCATGTCGCATCGACTGACCGCGCTCATGATC
>Ga0209648_10004131_pt1 | contig 12297 bp, 10 predicted proteins | sample GraSoi2013_115cm_FD_185830 | JGI IMG/M metagenome (GOLD analysis project Ga0209648, IMG submission 185830) | Grasslands soil microbial communities from the Angelo Coastal Reserve, California, USA - Sample 9_17_2013_115cm (SPAdes) (version 2) | ecosystem: Environmental > Terrestrial > Soil >...
GTGCAGTAACAGAAACAACAGAAACATCTGAACTCACCCTCAACGGCGAAGTCATCGAACAGGAGATCACAACTCCAACAGATAAGGTCGATCTCGTTATCGCCAATCCGGATGCGCTTACCTACGATGCATACAACAAGATCAGCCTGCTCAGCCCTTTCGGGGCTGGCAACCCCGAGCCCTCCTTCAGAATGAACAACCTGCGCCTCACCCGCCGCTGGACAAGCGGACCCGCAGGACGCCATTTACGAGTACGCCTCAAAGCCAACAACAGGCAATTCAATGGTACATATTTTCGCGGCGGCTCCCAATTAGACTCTTTCAAGGAGGGCTCACTCGTGCATGTAATCTTCTGCCTGGAGCCTGTTTTGAATCACCCCGAATGGGAGAGCAAGCAGGACATCTGGCTGAAAATATTACATATAGAGGCGGTGCGATAAGTTTTGCCTTAGGCATCGTTAAAAAAACCTTTCCAGATTTCCTGACGAAATGCCATTCTATCCAGATTCCATCACCTAAAAAGACAATATTGCAACGTCTTCCTACTTAAGGACAAATATGCCGTATGCAAGGCAGATAAACACACTTTAAGGAGATACAGCATGAATATTTTGCAAGGGCTGACACATACCAAAAAGATTGCAGGTACCCATCAGGCTATTGTTTGCGGAGACCACCGGTATACCTGGAATGAGTTCGACCAGCGAACTGACGCACTCGCTCGCGGACTGGCCTCACTTGGCATACAGCGAGGTGACCGCATAGCTATCATGATGCTTAATTGTCATCGCTATCTCGAACTCTACTATGCCTGTGCGCGTATGGGAGCGGTCATTGTCCCACTCAACATTCGCCTGGCACGGCCTGAGATCGTGTTCATCCTCAATGACAGTGAAACGAAAGCCCTTGTAGGCTCTCCATTAAGGAAAGAGCCTGATAGCCGCAGGGCAGATAAGTGCGGCACAGTTTTTGACAGTGATGCTTCCCGTACAGATCACCTTTCGGTGTGCCCCACCAAACTGGATTGATAACTCTTCTTATCAGTTGAGTTTCCCCGCCTCTGGGGGGGTATCGGCACAGTTGCCCACTGTATCCGACCTAACACCGAGATACGTGCAAAATGAGACATAGACTATCTTTGCGCGTATCTCGGTGTTAGGTCTATACGATGACATTAATAACCAGCGAAATTATGCTTCTGCCTTCTATCTGTATCGCTTTAAGAGCATTGATTCTTATTTTCAGTTCGTACAGGGCTATGCCAATACTGAACATGCTGATATCAGTACCTTTGAAAGCACCACTTGCCGATGGAAGTGTTGATGTAACCATTACAGTCGGTGTGCTTAATGAGACGGGAGGGGGTTAGGAGACGAATATCTATCATCAGGTGAAGTTTAATGTCGGCCCTGTCAACGGCATATGGAAGATTCTTCACTAAACACTTACCCTACGACAATATCATAGAATGATAACAACCTGAACACATCTATACTTGTATTTTGCTCGGCAGTAAGCTATACTTCACATGTAAACATCAACAGATAGAATTACAGCAGACAAAGATGCGTGAGGAGTAATTTCTACCCTGTGAAGAGCCCTGTAAGGTATTCCAGTGCCATAATCGTTCGTGTGGAAACTTGATGAGGTAAAGGAGGATATTAGAGCGATGTATCAATGGTTATCGATAGTAGCTGTCGTCATCAAGCCACCACCAACCGCCCCAGCACACGTCAGTCCACCCCCGAATAACACTCTCCTCTATGTGCTGCTTATTGTACTATCTCTGGCTTTCTTTGGACTGCTCTTCACGGTAGTCTGGATGTTTAGAACCGGGCGCTGGCAGTCAAATGGAGCCGTGCTTGCCGATCCCGGTGACCAAGTGCAGCCGACCTTGTATAGGAATACTCCATCCCCCACTTATCAATCCCAGAGAACCGGCACCAACTCGTCTTTTAGTCGAACCTCCGCCTCAGGTACTCCCACAACTTACAGAAAGCCTCCTGAAGAAATTACATTCAACCATGCAGGCACGCCTCCGTCTCCCCCAGCCACAACCACTCCGCCACAGAGAGAGGACTTACTGAGGAACAAACGCTGGCTAGAGCTGGCAGAAGATTGTACGAATTTATTTGATGAACTTGATGACCTCATGCCGACCTTAGATGCCCCTCGCCAAGAAATAAGCAGGCATGTCAAGAATCGTTTGCGAGAAATCCTCATCCGTTCTGGCGTAGAGCCGATATCTCGGGATTGCGCCTTTGACGAGAGTCGTCACCAACTAGAGCATTCAAATGCTGCGGTAGCCCCAGGAACGCCAATCGTAGCATTTGTCAGTCCTGGTTTTGCAGTAGAGCGGCGGGTACTGCGGCGTGCAGTAGTTCGCGTAGCTCCAGCGGACGAGTCATAATAGGTTTTAAAGGTTTGGTGTTTGACTAATTCGGCCCGAAAAGGCAGGGAGCCAATGGTTTCTCAAGCTTGAGGTGTATAGATAGCACTGTTTGGATGAATTATCGGCATGTTCACTACATCCTATCTTCTGTCCTCACATGCCAATAATTCAGGAACTTGATTTCAGAAATCCGTATCCTAAAAGTGCTGCTTCTAATCGTTTCAATAGTGGATAATTGGGTACGAGCTCGCCTTGATGGCAAATTAGTTTAAACATCAATAAAGGGAGTGGAAGCCGTAAAAGGGGGGTCATAGTAGAGAAATAGCTTGGGAGGAAGAATCATGAGCACAGCAGATACACTGAAGACGGATGCTGCGTTAATCCGTCAGCGAACGGTAAGTGTTCTGGAAGAGTTGTCCACGACAAACACGCAATTTGGGTTGGCAACGTTCCCTAAAGAGTTAGAAGAGTACCGCAAGAGATTTGCCGAAAATACCTACAATGTGCTGGTTGTTGGCGAAGCCAAACGAGGCAAAAGCAGTTTCGTGAACGCGCTGATAGGCCGTGATCTCCTGCCGACGGATGTTGATATTGCCACCAATCAGGTATTCCGTGTAACGCAGGCCGAGAAAGATTCCTTCGCTTTGCGCTTTGACAACGGTAGCACACTGCCAATCAGTACCGCTGAACTACTTGAATATGGGTCGCAAGCGGTAAGGGACCGCAGGGAACCATCTCGTGTCAACCTCGATCACCTGAATTGGATTGAAGTAAACGTGCCGATTGACTTCCTTCCAACGGGGATAAGTCTACTGGATACACCTGGTCTAGGTTCACTCTATGCCGCGCATGCTCAGATTACACAGCGTTTTGTGCCACTTGCCGATGCAGTGATTTTCGTGCTGGACTCTAGCGGGCCGATGGGTGAATTTGAGCTCCAGTTCCTGGAAAACATCCTGGAAGTCACTCGTCATGTTTTTTTCATTCAGACCAAAATTGACCTGTATGATAAAGGGCATTGGCAGCAGATTCAGCAGCGTCACCAAACCATCCTGGCAGAGCGTTTTGGAGATCACCTGGTTGATACTCATGTCTGGCCAATCTCCAATCGCAACCTGCTGAAGGCGACAGAAATGAAAGAGCAAGGTGGCAATCCAGCAGGCTTCCTGAAACTGAGTCGGCAGCCAGAACTCTCCGATGCCCTGGAGCTGTTCCTGTTCAAGGTGGCTGGTGTCAATCGCTGCCATGATGCGCTGCTGTTGGCGGATCACTACTACATGACCTCGCGAAAAATGCTAGCATCCCAACTGGCGGCACTCGATGGCAAATCGACGCAAGAGCTGGTTAACCAACAACAACAGGTGGCTCAACTCTTACAACAATTCGAGGCGGACTGGGGACCGCGCGGGAAGAAAAAGTGGGAATTGACCAGCGGGGTACAAAAGATTGCTGCTACCAGCAGGCAGAGCATGGTCAGTTTGATTGGCTCAAAGGGTGAGCTAGAAACTAGCCAGCTAGAGAAGATCAGAGCAGTTCAATCGATCGATGAGGTAAATAAGCTCAGCCAAATTATCTCCGAGGAGATAGTGACAGTAACGGCTACTCGGTGGCGAGAACTTTGCGAACAGGCACGCTTGCAATATTCTACGTTGCTTGGATCGCTTATCCAAGCCACTGATGCGCTGCAGTTCGCACCCGAAGACCCCCGTCTGCCTGCTCATATCGGAACTCCCGTTACCGTGAAAGACGACCTTATCAACAAATTCAGCATAGTGCCAGAATCGTTTGCCAAGGCAGGTACAGCAGCAGGTACGACGCTATTAATCGCCTCCTTCTTCGTCCCCCCCATCACAGCGGGAGTAATCGTAATCGGCGCAGCAATAGCAGGAATTTTGGCTGTGGCTCGCAGTTGGAAGATATCGAAAGAAGAACAACTCGCGCAAGCTCGAAACAAACTGGAAGAGTATCTGTCTACAGTGATGCACGAGGTACGCAAGCGTTTCTTGGAGCCTGATATGGCCTACAAAGGGATGAGCCTGGTGAACTACCACTTTGACTCCCTCGTCAATATGATAAATGACCAGATCGAGGCCATTGTCGAAAAGAAGTCCGAGGATACTCGCAAGGAAAGCGCACGGCTAGAAGAGCAGATCAAGATGGATAAGGAGCAACGCGCTGCCAGGAAAGAAGAATTGCAACAGCAACTGGCCGAATGGGATCAATTGGGCCGCTCGCTCAGGGCTACCAATAGCCAGCTCACAGACCTTGAGCAGAGACTAGCAGTATCGAGCACGATAGCAAGTGTGTAAATCGTACGTCTGTTGAGTAGAGAGGAAAGTAATCGAGGAGAGATGGAAAAGAGACAGGAGGCCCTATGGACTCAATGGTGCCCTTCATTGGTATCGACTTTGGAACATCCAAGAGCAGCATGGCCTGGTACGATCACCGCATCGGACGTGCTGACATCATTCTTAATGCGGAAGGGAAGCAGATAACACCCTCGGTGGTCTACCTTGGGCCAACCGAGAGCGAGACGCTGGTAGGGGATCCTGCCGAGCACAAACTTGGGCAGGAAAAAGTGGATCAACGTCGCTTCGTCCTCAGTGTCAAGCGCGATCTCATGAGAGCATCGACCAAGATTCTGGATAGCAAGGTCTACAGCCCAGTAAAAGTGACCTCGCTCATCCTGGCTAAACTGCGTGAAGATGCCGATAAACGGCACTTTAAGCAGCCAGTAGACCGTGCAGTGATCACCTATCCGGCATCCTTTAACACACTCCAACAGGATAAGATCAAAGAGGCAGCCATCTTAGCCGGATTTAGCCAGGTAGAATTACTGCCTGAACCGGTCGCAGCAGCGCTGACCTATGCCTACACTGGCTTAAAGGTAGGCCAGTATATTATGGTCTACGACTTTGGCGGTGGAACGTTCGACGTGGCAGTGTTGCAGCGCATCTCCGACGGCACATTCCGACGAGCGTTAGCATCTCGGGGTCTGCCTAAGTGCGGCGGTGATGACCTGGATCGTGTAGTCTACAAATACTGTGAAGAAATCGTCCAGCGTGAAAAGAAACGGCAGATTAGCTTGACCGACGAATACGACCTCAGGTTTTTGCGCCTCTGCCGCGAATGCAAAGAAAACCTGACAAGCCAAAGGGATTACACTTTCAGCAAATACCTGCCCTCGAACAATGGTCCGGTTCTGTTCGAGCACACGCTTGACCGGTCAACATTCGAGAACCGCGTTCGAGACTATATTAGCCAGACGATCACGTTGACGCAGGAAGTGATGCAAGAGGCAAATGGAAAAGGGTGTCAAGTGGATACCGTTGTGCTCATCGGCGGCTCATCGCGGGTGCCGCTGGTATGGCATTCGCTCGTCGGATCCCTGTCAGTAAAGCCTGATGAGTGGCAATACCAGGATATTGCTGTGGCATTAGGGGCTGCATATCACGCACAGCAATTGTGGGGGACTGAAGCAAGCTCCGGTGTACCTCCATCTGAGCCTGAGGAAGAATATCGCGCTGCGGTAAAAGATGCATGGGCTAACAACACCTTATCAGAGACGAAGGTAAATGACCTTGCTGCCAAGGCACGTACGTTAGGATTGAGTAGCAATGAGGTAACCACTATCGAGCGCCAGGTCATGGATGGAACCAAAGAAAGTATTTTAGAGATTCAACGCCGTCGGGATGCTCTCGCAGACTACAGCAAGGCGGTCAGGAAGATGCAGCCGAAGCAATTGACACAGCAGCAGGTAAACGAGTTGGCTGCACAGGCTCGTTCGTCAGGATTGAGCAGCGATGAAGCAGCAGGCATCGAGCGCGAGATAATGGGTGGAACCAAAGAAGAGCTATTGAAACGCCTTCAAACGCCCCCACCTCCGCCTCCAACCCCGCCTCAGCCACCTCCGCCGCCTCAGTTTCGTTCCAGTCCCAAGAGAACCTGGACGTACCTGGTGGGCATCCTGGCAGTTCTCTTGATAATTATAAGCATTGTTGTACTCAACAATGCCAATAGTCAACAACAGAATATTCAGGCGACGGCAACTGCTCAATCAGACCAGGCAACGCAGAATGCCATTACCGCCCAACAGACACAAGATGCCCAGGCAACGCAGGATGCAGTAAACGCTCAGCAAACTCAGGATGCAGCAAACGCTCAGCAAACTCAGGATGCACAAGCAACGCAATCGGCGCAACCTTCTTTCCCTAATGTTCAGCAGAGAACGTATGCCGGGAATTATCAAATCTCAAACTCGTCCGGTACAATCAGCCTGAACATTACCGGGCAGAACGGACAGGCAATTAGTGGCGCATGTGAAGTTGATAGTGGAGGTTATATTACCATTGATAATGGCACGATTGACACAAGCGGCACTATTCAATTTTCCATCACTGGACCTAACTCGTCTGGGAATACTATTACATGGACGTTTACAGGTAATGCGCAGAGCGGTGGAGGCTGGCAAGGCACCTTTACAGACAATAACGGCAATCAAGGAACATGGTCTGCCAGTTAAAGCAGCCGAATAGGGATATTTGCGAGATGAACGAGTTACAGTTGAGGCTTGAGGAGGCATTGCGCAACGCCGCAACGCGTTTGCGTAATGCTGGCCTTCCAACTGACCTGGTAGCGCAAATGGAGCACCTGGCTACCGAGGTGCATCAGCCCTGCGTTGTGGCTGTAGTAGGTCGCGTGAAAGCTGGTAAAAGCACCTTCATCAATGCATTGCTTGGCGAGGACCTGGCGAAGGTAGGACCAACCGAGACCACCGCCACCATTAACTAACTTTAGGCAAGGTTCAAAACAAGGGAAAAGGATGTGACAGTGTGAGAAGGCGCCGTTGCCAAAAAGCTCCCTGGAAGGTATGGTTGATAGAGTACATCACCATCACCCCCAGGGAGGAACCAATGGTCCAGACACATTCTCGCACAGCCCACGACTACGCACAATGGGTCAGTATGCTGTTGGCCCATGATGGCAGCTATGGAATCGTCAGTGTAGTGAGTCAGCAGGTCGGCGTTGCGCGCCAGACCCTCTACCGATGGAAAGCCAAGGGACTGGCGGCACTGGAAGCCGCTTTTGCCCCCACGGCCCAAGGAGCACCTCCGGCTTGCCCGTTGGAGCGAGCGATCTTGACGTTGCTGGTAGAGGGCCACGCGAGTTATCGAGGCATGCAACAGTGTCTGTGGACGAGGCTTCGACAGCACGTCAGCTTGGGCAAGATTGCAGCGGTGGTCGAGAGCGCAGGCAAGCTGGCCCAGGACTGGCTTGGTCATTATGCCCCTGACACGTTGCGAGCGCTGGCGTTGGATGAACTGTATGGCAGCACACACGGCGAAGCCTACCTCAACGTGGTCGATGTCCACAGTGGGGCGGTCTGGGGCCAGTACCAGTCCAGTGGCGGTGGATGCGGAGAGCTGGACCCTGATCCTGTGGCAATTGCAGGAGCAAGGCATCGACTGGCAGAGCACGGTCAGTGATGGCGGGCGAGCTATTGGGGAGGCCGTCAGCACGGTGACCCCACAGCGGCCCCATCAACGCGATGTGTGGCATGTGCTGCATCTCTGTCAGCAGATCCAAGCGCGTCTGGATCACCTGGTGGAGCGACTGGAACAGCAAGGGCCTGTCGTGGCCCGGCAGGCAGCACGGCTGGCCGCAGGCAAGGGCCTGCGAGGAAAGCGTCCCAAGAGTGATGTCAGTGCCCATGCCGCCCAACTGGCCCAGGCGTGCTATGTGGCCAATGGTCTGCGCTACCTGTCGGGTGAATTGCACCGCCTGCTGGAGGTGGTGGTGCAGGCAACCCACCCTGGGCAGGGGGTCATCTCCAGTTCTGTTCGGCAAGGGGAGCTGCAGACCGTGCTGATCTTGCTCGACGAACTGAGTCAAACGGCTCCTGATGGCATGCAGCACGAGCTGAGAAAATTGGTGACGAGGCTCGAGGCAGCTCTGCCGCAGCTGGTGCTCTTTGCACCAGCACTGGATGAGCTGCAAGCGTCGGTCAGCCAGGCGTTGGGACTCCAGGCCCTCCATTTGCTGGCCTGGGCCTGGCAACGGCGAGCCATCCTGGGTCCCAGCAGCCAGGACCTGCTCAAAGACGTGCCGCCAGACTGGCGACCGCTGGCAGAGCCGCTGCTGGCCGCCTGGGATGGGGCTGTACGGGCCAGCAGTGCTGTCGAGAACTGGCACAGTGTCTTGCGACCGTACTTGGCGGTGCATCGCACCCTCTCGACCGGCATGCTGGCGCTGTTGGCGGTCTGGCACAATCATCGGGTGGCCCAGCGTGGGCGGCATCAGGGACACAGCCCGCTCATGCGCAGCGGACTGACGCCGGTCACCAACGATTGGCTTGAGGCCTTGGGCTATCCCCTACCAGGGGAAACTCATCCGCCCGAGCCTCGTGCCGATCCCCAACCGGTGCTGGCTCTGGCTGCTTAGAGACAGAACTGTCACATTCATTTGAACCTTGCCTTATGAAAACATCCATCGTTCTGGGATACCATGTAACAGCCGATAATCGGGCTGGCACCGATGGGTGGTTAATCTTCATAGGCGTAGCATGGTTTTCCGTCCCGAACACGACGGCAGAGCAAAGTGGAGTAGCTCATGAATGAATTACAGCTGAAACTGGTGGAATCGCTCCGCCATACAGCGGAGCGATTCCACAAAGGTGGCTTGCCAGCGCACTTGATAGCACAGATGCAGCAGTTAGCTACCGAGGTTGGTGAACCATGCGTCGTAGCGGTGGTAGGCCGCGTTAAAGCGGGCAAGAGCACCTTTGTTAACGCCTTGCTTGGAGAAGATTTAGCCAAGATGGGAGCGACCGAAACTACTGCTACCATCAACTACTTCCGTCATGGTACGCCCGATCCCAACTTCCCGGTGCGCTGCTACTGGCGTACCAGCAAACTAAAAGTGACGGATGAGAGCCGTACATTTCTGGATAGCCTTCAAGGCAGAGACAAGGAAACACTGCGCAGAGCCGCTGATATCGATCACCTGGAATATCTCGTTCCCAGCCGTTACCTGGAACAGATCACGTTAGTCGATACCCCTGGTACAGGAGCAGCAGTGAGTGAGCATCAGCAGCGCGTTGAAGAGTTTGTGAATATCAGCGATCCCCTATATGATGAGTTGAAGAAGCACCATCACGACGAGACAGAGCGTATCGGCAGTGCTGCCGATGCCGTAATCTACCTGATCGGCGTTACGGCAAGAATCACTGATGAGTTCTTCCTCAAACAATTTCTGGAAGCGACGGGGGATAAGTCACGAGCATATAACGCTATTGGTATAATGGCGCAGATTGATCTCGACGACAAGGTAGTCGAGCGCCGCGAGGAGCTATCAGAAAAGGTCGCCTCACAGTTGCAACATCGGCTCAATACTGTGATCCCTGTCTCGGCAGGCATCCAACGAGCGCTGAATAACATGCTAGAAGACCGGGTTGGTCTGAAGGAAATGATGACGATCTTTCGCCGCGACCCACCTCTCCCTGCTGAGGTCATCGATAACCTGTTATCCGACTCTGAAGCCTATGACGATTACGAAGCGTTCTTCGATACAGATAAGCCGTGTCCTGTGGCTCCTGAGCAGCGCAAGCAGGTACGCGGAAAGCGTGGGAAGGACGGCGAACCAGACGAGGTACCCTGGAAAGTTTTTGCCACGATTGTGCGGGCGGTGACCGACCCCTCTCTGGCGGATGAGACGGCTATTGTGCAAAAACTACAGGACATCGCCGGGTTTGAGAGACTGCGTACAGTGCTGGAGCAACATTTCATCAGGCGCGGAAGTTTACTACGCGGGTATAACATTGTGAATAAGGCGCTAAAGTTGTTGGAAGAGATCAAGGATTCCTACCTGCGTGAGTTCCGCGAGCGTGAAGACGAAAATACAACCAAACGAGAACGCTTTGTGGCCTTTCTGCAGCACATACCCAACAACGCTGCCGCCCGAGAGCTCGAGGAATTTGTGCAGCAGCAGCTAGCCCCGCGTGCCGATATGGGTGTTATGCTCGATGAAGTAGAGCGAGAGATAGCTCACATCAAGTTTGAACTGGAGGACTACAATGCCGATTTTAAAGCTCTTCAGCAAATAGAAGAACATATGGACCTGTTCGAGGAGAAAGATCGGAGTGAACTGCAACTGCTCTTTGGCTTACACAGTCTGGAGAGCGAAAAGCGATTGCAACCATCTCATGTCACGTTCCCCTATATGGAAGAACGGCAAGCCTACTGGGAACGCAAGATGGATCTTGGACGTGAGCCAATCGTAGTGGAAGTGGCAGAACAAGCAGTACGGCGCTACGGCCTGATTGCTGAATCGCTCAATTAGTGGATACAAATACAATAATTACTTCCCCGCTTGCCTTTGACTGTACTCTATGCTAGAGTTTGCGTCACAGTTCTCCCATACGCTACGATACCTTTGTAATGCATCGTGACGCGATATAGTTATATTTTGCGGTACGACATCAAGACCTAACGCCGAGATACGCGCAAAGATAGTCTATGTCTCATTTTGCACGTATCACGGTGTTAGGTCTGTCCCGTCAAAAACTCTGCCGATAACTGAGCATGTCAGCGTCCCCAAAAAACAAAACTGGACCGCACTTATCCACTTTGCGCCTAGAGGACCGCTATCTTAACGCTGGGCCTCGTAGTGGACAAAACATTCGCTTCCTCTGTGACTGGACGCGATACATTTCCCACCGTCGAAACCGTCCTGTACAACGGTGACGAGACACCCGAAGGCATGGTCCATTTCGAGGACCTGGTGAACAAAGGCGCACAGGTACAACAAAGCGCAGACCAGGAGATGGAAGACAACGATCTGTCGGGATTGTACTACACGGGCGGCACAACGGGACGCGCCAAAGGCGTCATGCTTTCCCACAAAAATGTCGTCTCCAACGCTTTCCACATGATTATGGCATCAAGCTACACCGGGCAGGATACCTACCTGCACACCGGTCCGATGTTTCACCTCGCTGACATCGCCTCAACCTTTGCGTTGACGATGGTTGGAGGTTGCCACGTCTTCATTCCCATGTTCAACCCCATATCTATGCTTGAGGTTATTCAACGCGAGAAAGTCACCGCAACCCTCATCGTCCCCACAATGATCAACGCGCTGCTGAACCATCCAGACGTCGATACCTACGATATCTCCAGTATGCGGCGCATCACCTATGGTGGCTCGCCTATGCCTCTCGAACTGCTCAAGAAGGGACTACAAAAATGGGGCCCCATCTTCGTCCAGGCCTATGGTATGACCGAGGCGGCCCCCCTGCTCACCATGCTTGCTCCCCAGGATTGCAGTATTGACGGGACCCCTGAGCAGGTAAGGCGGCTCGCCTCGTGCGGCAAGGAATCGCTCGGCTAGGACTGCCTATCTCCACATTTCAGTATCCGCTCACTCTTCATTTGGATTGGAATGCTTCCTTCCCTCTTTTACGTCTGGTTTTTCCTCCCAGGGAAGGAATGGGTTGATGGTATACCGAAAGTGATTTTTTAACAAGCACTTACTGAAAGGAGCAATCGCATGTGGCTGATCGCCCTGAAAAGCCTTGCAGGCACAAGCAGACTGGGAGAGCGCCCAAAAATTTATGGCGCAAACGCTCCACAGTTGCACCCTATTTTTCGGATCTTAGGGATACACTCCCCGTATCTCCGTCGCCTCAGCCACGCGCGCCACGGCCAGCAGGTACGCTCCCATACGCATATTCGTCTCCTGCTCGTCAGTCTTCGCACGCACCGCCCGGTACGCACGCGTCATGATTGACTCCAGGCGATTATCGATCTCGTGTTCAGACCAGAAGAAGCGCTGCAGGTCCTGTACCCATTCGAAGTAGCTCACCGTCACGCCACCCGCGTTAGCCAGGATGTCAGGCACAATCATCA
>Ga0209648_10004132_pt1 | contig 12296 bp, 1 predicted proteins | sample GraSoi2013_115cm_FD_185830 | JGI IMG/M metagenome (GOLD analysis project Ga0209648, IMG submission 185830) | Grasslands soil microbial communities from the Angelo Coastal Reserve, California, USA - Sample 9_17_2013_115cm (SPAdes) (version 2) | ecosystem: Environmental > Terrestrial > Soil >...
CCGCCGGTACGCCGGGCTGGGTCAGCAGCCGCTCGATCTGCTGCGGCGCCGCGCCGGTGAACACCCCCCGGCCGCCCGGCCGGCGGCGGGACGTTGAGCCGGGCCACCACCGCGTGGGGGCGCGGAAGACCTGGACCCAGATGTCCTGGGTCTCCGGATTAGCTCGGCCCTCTTCGCCCTCGTGGCCGGCCAGCACCTTTTCGAGGATGCCCGGATCGCCGAGCAGGCGGTCGATCACCTCGCTGATGTGCTGCGCCTCCTCGTTCTGTGGCTCATCCTGCCGGTCAAACTCCGGAACCGCGCCGTGCTCCCGCAGCACGTCGGCGGCACGGGTAGGCCAGGTCAAGAACTTGAGAAGGTAGGTCCTGGCCTCCTGGCGCCGCTCTTCGGGGCTCATTTCCAGGATCTCCTGATGGCGGTCGGCCCACCTGTCGTGGATGTTGCCGCAGCTGCCGGGCCGGTCGGGGACCAGCGCCGGGCCGGTGGCCAGATGGCCGAACGCGTCGTCGGTCCACCGCTTGGCCTGCTGCGCGATCTGCCCGATGTGCTCCATCGGGTACAGGTTGGCCGGGTCGTCGTGCTCCGCCTTCCCCCGGTCCGCGATATAGAGCTGGATAAACGCCTGGATGTCGTTGTGGTAGGCCTCGCGCAGCCGGGCCGCGAAGTCCTCGCTTTGCCCGGGCAGCTGGCGGGTGAACCGCGGGGCCTGCCCGCCAGCGTCGCTCCTGGGCGGGTCGAGCGCGCGGCGCAGCCGCTGCACCTGATCGCGGGTGGGGCGCACGGTGACCTGGCGCAGCCGGGCGGCATCGGGAACCTGCCGGGCGGCGTCCCGGTACAGCAGGTCCAGGGTGATGTCCAGCACCCCTTCGGCCCGGTGCAGCTGGTCCGGGTCCGGGGTGATGCCCGGCAAGGTTAGCGGTGGTCAGCGCAGTAGACCGATCATCGCCAAGGCGTTTCTTGGCCGTCAGGCTGTGCTGTGTCTCACACCGACCCATCCGGCCTGAACAGCTGCCAGATGACGCCATCCCCCGGCAGCACCTCAGCCGCGGGACTGTCCAGGGCCAACAAGTCCGTCTGCGCCGCCAGCACGTCTCGCCCCAGCGTCACCGCCAGCCCGCGGACGAACGGGGCCTCCAGGGCACCGGCCGCACACGACAGCAACGCCACCACAGCATCGCCCGGCAACCGGCCCTCCAGCATCCGCGCGACCTGCTCCGGGCCCATCCCCACCCAGCGGGTCACACCGCCCGGGCCACGCACCGGAACCCGGGCAAACCCGCCGTTCCCGTGCACCGCCACCGGCACGCTCGCCCCCTCCGGCAGCGCCCGGCCCGCCAGCCCGGCCAGCTCATCCTCAGACAGCAACGCCCAGCCATCCCGCAACTGCGGCACCTGCCGCCACAACACCTCCGCACCGTCAGCCAGCCACCCGCCATCCACCTCCACCAGGTCCGCAACCGTCGCATGTTCAACCCATGCCACAACCCGGCGGCGCACCTCCTTTGACGCCACGCCACCAGGGAAGCCGGAAAACGCCGATGTGCCCCGTCCCCGCGACGTCGTCGGAGCGATCGTTACTGCTCCGTCTGGTATGTTGCGCCTGTCGAGTTCTGCGCACAGCATCGACCACAGGGCGTCCAGCACGGCCCGCGCCCGGGCGAAACCCGCGGCCGGCTTGCCGTTACCACCGCCTTCGATACGCAAGACCAGGCCTGGTTGCTGTCCGCTCGCCGACTCCTGTGCCGCGGCCGCAACCTGCCGGGCGAATTCGCCGAGGGCGCTGCGGTGGCGAGAGACGTCGAAGGCATACTTCCTTTTAGCGAATCCGATGTCCAGGTGACCGGCCGACGTCACCATGTTGTGCTGACCGCCCGGCCGGGGCGATTGCTGGACGTTCCGGGCCTCGTGTTGCAGTACTTCGATCAGCGTGTTCAGCTTGCCGATGATACTATTTACCGAATTCGCCTGGAAAAGGTTCTCCGTTTCCGGGCGGTTCAATTCGGCGCGAACCGCCTCGGCTGCACCGCGGGCCGAAGTGATGGCCTGCGCGCGCCGGCTTGGCGTAGCGCGTGCATCCGCGAGATCCAGCAAAGCTTCGGTGAGTCTCGCGGTCACTCGGTCATCGATGGCGGATGCGCTAGGCGCTCCGGCGCCGCTCCGGCGCCGATCACGCATAACCTCAATGGCTTGGACCAGCGCTTTCGCGCCTCGATCACGCGCCAGTGAGGGCTCGCCCAGGATGCGCACCGCGTCCATCAGGCGTGCGGCATGTCTCCTTCCGTCTTCGGAGGCCACGCGCGCGGCCCGCTCATAAGAGGCGGCAGTGCGGTCGTCAAGCGCCTGAAGGATACCCGGCAGCCCCGCGGGCCCGATCGGGCACTCGCCGTGTCTGCGGAGCTCGACCACCAGGAGCTTGACGGGTAGCTCTCCTTCATTATCGTCGAGCAGGGGGACGGGCCCTATATCGCACGCATCGAATTGATCGATTATTTTAGCAGGAGTGGCGACCAGCGCGTTGTCGAGATAGACGCCGACACTCGCCTGCACCAGGTTGGAGTCCAGCTCAAGATCGAGCAATTCACCGCGGCCCTCCCCCATCTTCTCATAATACTGTTGAGAGAAAGAGTTTTCCTGCGGAAAACCGAAAAGGAATTTGGCACGAAGAATAGCCCTGATATCTTCGGCATTCTCCTCCAGGAATCTCTTTGCTTCTTCAGGCAGCAGGCTTTCCCGAATGACCGCTAGTGGCGTACGCAGCGCTACGTTGAGCTGATTCTTCAAGTAGCCGTGATCTCCAGGAGTGTAAACCTGGAAATGTGCCACCACGTGCGAGTACACCAACGCCATGAAACCGCTCGTCGAGTAGCCCCATCTCGACAACCGCCGAGCTTATATCCGCTTCCCTTGACCACTCTACGAACATCCGAGCGACAGTATTCCCGAACTCTAGCTCTCGCCCGTGGGGCTCCGCTTGCATCAGGCGATACAGCTCGGTCAGCGGCACCCCGATCGAATACTGCGGCCACAGCGGCGTCTTGACGTCAGCATAGCGCGCCCGGAGCCGGAGATTGAGCCCGCGCGCCGCGGGGGAGATCTGCCACCCCTCTTCCGGCCGGAAGAATTCCGCCACCGGGATGATCGCGCCCGCGGGTCTTTCTGCAAGCTTAGCCAGGTCACGGCTGATCCGCTGAACAATTCCGTCCCAATCCCATTTGCGCCGATCTCCGCGTATGCTCATCGGTTTGGTCACGACCTCGATCACAATCGAAGCATCACGGTACTCGGTAACAGCCTGGTAGCCCGCAATCTCGTTTCGGGCTACGAGCATCCCCAGAGGAAGGTTACTCCCGCTGTTCCCCGGCGGGAGTACGACGATGTCGGTTTCGGCCTCGAATCCGAGTGCTCCGACGCGGGGATCGGGGGGGTCGGTGATCGAGCGGCCGACATGCGACGAGTCGGCGAAGGTACCGGGTGTCACGGCAGCGGCCGCCGCGCTGGACCTGGTGGCCAGAAGAAGGGCAGCGGTACCGGGCGCGGGTCCGCGGGCACGCCCTGCTGCGTCGACGAGCAGGGCGCGGACCCGGAACGGCGCCCGCAGGACCGCCTCCCCGCCGGCCCGGCCGCACGCCCGATCGCCGGACCCGCCCGTGGCCAGCGAGCGGGCCTGCCCGATGACCTGCCTGGCGTCGCTGACACCGCCGTTTTGCGGGTCGGCCAGATACAGGCCCCCGGCAGTGTTCACGATGGCGAAGGCATGGCCAATGGCGCCGGGGCGCCCTTCGACGACCAGCGCAGCCCCGCCCACCCCCAGCCCCTCGACCAGAGGGAGCAAAGTGTCCCAGTCCGGTATCGGCGTCCAGTCACCGGGGCGCCCCAGCAGACGGCGCATGGACGGCTCGCTTGCCACCACCCGGTCATCCAGCGTCGCCCCCGACGCGATCCCGTGCTCGAACAGCAGCCCAGCCAGTGCCTCCAGCCACGTCAAACACGCCTCCTGCACGCCCTGCAACGGCCCCCGCGCAGACCGGCGCGCCTCAACCTCCAGCCACCGGCCGGCCACGGTGACAGCCTCGCCCGCCAGCCGCATGAGCCGCGACCGATCGATCCGTTCCCCGCCACCGCGCGCAGGCCGCCGCCCGGTCCGCTCCCGCACCCACCTCGCCAGCTCGCCAGCCGGCGGCTGCGTGCCAGCCAGGTGCGGTGCACCCGCCGCCGGCTGCCCCGGGTCCAAGCCGCCTGCCGTTTCAACCCTGGGCGGGTCGAGCGCGCGGCGCAGCCGCTGCACCTGATCGCGGGTGGGGCGCACGGTGACCTGGCGCAGCCGGGCGGCATCGGGAACCTGCCGGGCGGTGTCCCGGTACAGCAGGTCCAGGGTGATGTCCAGCACCCCTTCGGCCCGGTGCAGCTGGTCCGGGTCCGGGGTGATGCCCGGCGCCTCCAGGGCGTTCGGGGGCCTGGCGCGCTGCGTGTGCACCGCGACCCGGGCCGCGGTCAGCCACCACGCCGCCCGGGCCCGCGGCACCCCGGGCAGCCGCAACAGCGTTTCGGCCAGCTCATAAGCGTTCCGCTGTCCGATGGCCGCGGCGATGCGGTCGGCCTCGGCCGCGGGCGGCCCGGCGGCGGGATCCAGGCCGGCCAGGTCCGGGCCGATCAGCGCGGGGGTGAACGTGCCGGCGAGCTGCCCCCGCGGCACGACGTGGCCGGCCTGCAGCCCGGCCCGGCCCCGCGCGAACCGGCCCGCCATCATCTGCACCATGCCGGGGCCGTCAGCGAAGATCACGCTCAGCTCGCCGTCGTCGGCTGCCTGGAGCAGCCGCAGCGCCGCCCACCGGGCAGGACCCCGCGCTAGCTCGCTGATCAGCACCGGCAACCGGTCCAGCGGCACCGTGAACCGTGGGTCGCGGGTGAGGTGACCGCGGGCCTGCGCCACATTGCTGACGGCTTGACGGATATCACGTAGCCACCACCGGGCCCGCGCCTGCTGCACCGGCGGCAGCTGGGCAAGGTTTCCCAGGATCGCCTCGCCGGTGACGGCGGCTAGCACCTTCCCGGCCCGGTTCAGCTCGTCCTTGGTCAGCTCGCGCCGGCGAAGGGCCGCCAGGTCCGGATGGATCAGCCCCGGGCTGAACTGCCCGCCGGGTTGCCCCTGCGGGACCACCCGGCCCGCCGCCAGCTCCGGCCGGCCGCCGTCGAACCGGGCGGCGAGGAAGTCTTCCAGCCCGCCGCGCAGCGCATCGCCGGGCGGGAAGGCCGCGCCGAGCAACGCCAGCATCCCGGGCCCGCCGGTGAACATCTCACCCAGCTGGCCGTCGCCGGCCGCCGCCAGCAGCCGCAGCGCCACCGGCCGGGCCACGCTTTGCGCCAGGTCCGCCACCATCTGCCGCTGCTGCGCCCCGGGCAGATCGGCCAACAGGTCACCAGCCAGATACCGCCCGGCCAGCGCGGCCTGCGGGGCGGCCGCCCGGATCTGCGCCGGCCAGCTTTCGGCGTGCCCGCGCTGCGGCGCGGGCAGCCCCCCCAGCACCCGCGCCACCTCAGCCCCGGGCAGGCCCGCCGCCACCTCAGCAGCCAGCCCGATCTGCTCCTCGGTCAGATCGCCCACGCCAACCCCCTCCAGCGCGGGGCTGAGCAGCGCCGGGCGGAACGGCTGCGACCAGGACGCGGCAGCCGCCAGCGGCGCGGGCACGTCGGTGACAACCTGCTCATCGACCAGGCCCGCCAGCCGCGGCGGCATGGCCGCAGCGCCGATCGCCTGGGCTCGCAGCGCCCCGCGCTCGGCGGCCGGGACGGCTTTCAGGGCCTGCCGGACGGCCTGCCACACCTCCTCCGGCACCTGATGACCGGGCGCGCCGATCAGGATCAGCCCCCGGGCCGGGGCCGGCGGCACGCCGTTCGCCCACGCCCGGGCGGCCGCGGTGACCGCCAGCGGCCGGATCCACAGGCCGCCGGCCAGCTGGATATCGGCCACCCACCCCGGTGGCAGCCCGGTGACCGCGCCGTACACCCCGGCCACCGCGCGACCTGCGGCGTTCATCTGGCGGCGGGCCTGCCGGGCGGCGTCCAGGTGAGCGTGCAGCTCGCTCACGGTGTCCCTGGCCCGGCCAGCCCGGGCCAGGGCGTGCTGCCACGGCCGATATTCGCCGGCGGTCAGCAGGTCACGGGGATCGTCGGGATGCCCGGCGATCTCCGCGAGCCGCCGGTCCAGCTCGCCGCGCTCCGCCTGGGCCGCGCGGTCCCACGCCGCCGCCACGGCGCGGCGGATCACGCCAGCGGCCGCCGCGGCGCCGCGAGCGGCGATGCGGTCCGGGGCAAGCCCCAAACCCTGGGCCCCTGACTCGGCCCGGGCCCGGGCGGCCTCCGCATGGGGCTGGGCGGCAGCCTGCGCGCTGGCCAGCACCGCCTCCTTCGCCTCCCGCGCCGCATACACCGCAACCGCCCTGCGCTGCCGGTCCAGGGCCGCAAACCGCTCCGGCACCCAGCCGAATCCGGCCAGCTCCGCCTGACGCTGCCGCAACACCGCCTGTTCCGCCGTCAGCCACTCCCGCACGACCTCCTCGGCGGGAAGCTGCCGCCCAGCCAGCACGTGCCCGGTCACGACCTCGGCCAGCGGCTCGCGCAGCCGGACCGCCAGGTCACCGGCCAGCTCCCGCTGGCGGGCCGCGTCCGCCGCGGCCCGTACCGCAGCCGCCGCCCCGGCGGCGGTCAGCACATCCCTGCGCTGCTGCCGGGCGTGCTGGGCGGCGGCGCCGGCCTGGCCCTCGAGCGGGGCCAGCTCCTGCCCGCGCTCGTGCGCAGCCTGCGACGGCTGGACGCCGTCCCGCAGCGCACGCTCGTATCTCCGCGCCGCCGCCCCCCGCCCATCGGCCATCACCCGGCGGTATTCCGCCTGGGCCGCCGCCTCGGCTTGCTCATCGATCCTGGCCTCGTTGTGAGCCCCAAGCCGCCGCAGCACATTGCCGCCGGCCTCGTCCGCGGCATCGAGCACGACCTGCACCACACCAGGGCCAACGGCCAGCGGGCCGGCCAGCCGGGGGTCACCCCCCGTCAGCGCCGCGACCAGCTCATGCACCCGCGAGATGGTCACCGCCAGGCCAGCATGGCTGCCCATTGCCCCCTCCACCAGCACCGGCCTGATGACAAACGGCCTCCCCTGCACCACACCGGCCAGAGCGGCCGCGACGGCCCACGCCGGCGCCCGGTAAGCCCAGCCCCCTTCCCCCGCCACCGGCAAGACCCCAGTAAGCAGCAAAAATGGCAGCCCCAGGGAACCGTCACCGAACGCCGGCACGGCCACCTCAGCGGCCAAGCGGCCCCACGGATGGCGCATCCCGTTGACCTGCCCGGTCAAGTCCACCAGCTCCCGCAACCACTGCATGCTGACCGGCGCGCCATCACCCAGGCCATAATGCAGCCGGTACTCGGCCTGCAGGCCGGCCAGCGTGACCTCCGCCCTCCGGCCGCCCTCTGCGGCGCGGCGCGCGGCCCCGATGGTGTCAACCAGCCGCCGCAGGTTGGCCAGCCCCTCCCGGCCGACGCTGCCGTCGTCGAACACCGAGGTGGCGAGCACCAGCAACCGGAACAGCCGCGTCGTCGCCCGCAGCGCCGTCCGCGGCGCCGTCCGCGGCGGCCAGACCACACCCTCGACGGCCACGTTCGCGTTCACGCCCGGGTCATGCAGCCCCACCTCGCGCGCGAGGTCGGCGAACCACCGCCCTTCCCCGCCCGCAGGCATCCCGAGGCGGCGGGCCAGCTCGATCACCCTGGTGATCTCCGGTTCCGCGGCCTGGTGACCAGCCCCCAGCAGCATGCCAGCCAACGCCGGTGGCGCTGGATCAGCGCCGTCGGCCTGGACCAGGCCGGCCACGCCGAGCCATTCGGTGAAAGGCGCAAGCGTCAGGTTCAGTGCCGCGCTGTCGCCGGGAAACCGGTCTAGGTACAGCCCGGCCGCTTGGCGCAAAATCTGAGCAGCGCCGTCCCGCTCGGCTCCCCTCAGTGCCGCCGCCACCTGCCCCAGCCAGGCCCTCACCAACCGGCCCTCCGGGCTGGTGGGCAGCTGGCGGGCGAACTCCGCGGCAGCCTCGCCCCGCCGGGCCATGCCGGTCATCCGCTCGATGGTGTCCGCCATCATCGGATCGTCGATCATGCGGTACGTCTCCGGCCGTTCGGCCGCGTCGTACTTTGACTGGCCGAGGTCGCGCATTTCCAGCACCACCAGCGGCAGGGGCATGCCCGGCCCGCGGCCGCGTGACCGGTCCAGGCCGCCGGAATCCGCCCGGCCGATATCGAAGACCTCCGGCCCGATCCGCTCACCTTCGGGTGCAGGCCGCAGGATCTCATCGAACAACCGGCCCACGGTGCCGATACGGACATCGGTGTCCTCGTCGTAGAATGGCACGTTCCACAGATCGGAGGACTCCCCGTCCAGGTACTCGCGATCGAAATCCGGGAACAGGTCCCAGAACTGCTTCGCGAACAACTCCCGGATGTCGTCCGCCCGGTCGGCGCAGAACGCCTGCAGCCGCGGGCCCAGCTCCGCCCAGATCTCATACAGCGATTGCCGGGCAACCATCACCATCCCGGCCTTCATGGGGCCCTCGGGATGGGCCTGATAGTCCAGAACGGCGCTGAGCTGCACAAAAGCCAGCGCCATGACCTCGGCGACCGTGACGGCGCCGGCCACGTCCCAGCCAGGCGTGAGCACCTGGGCAGCCTCCGGCGACGGCGCACCGCCGGCCGTGGCGTTCATGTAGCGGTCCGCGACCTGCCACCCGAACCGCGCCGCCGCGCTGAGCACCTCCGCGGAGTAAGCGCCGGGGTCTGCGCCGCGCTTAAGTTCGGCCAGCGCGGCCAGCACACCGCCGCCGAGCGGAACCCCCACCGACAGCTGCAGATACAGCGGCGCGCCATCGAACAGGTCCTGGAGCCGGACCACCCGCACGTCGCGGAACTCCCGGGTGATCTCATAGTCCGCGCCCGGGAACAACTCGGCCAGGCTCCTGCTGTCCGGTGGGCTGCCGAGCCGGGTTGCCGGGGCCCGCTCCCAGCGCTGGTCAACGTCGCGGATGCGGGCCAGCACCGCACCGGGGCCGGGCCGGCCCGGCTCCGCCAGCACCGCCCACGGGGCCGTGACCGTCTCCGGCACCGACATCCTGAACCCGCCGCGACCTGCCTGCGGATCAGCCGCCACCCCGCCCGCCTCCATGGCCTGCGGGCTCGCATACAGGACGCCGTTCTCGCCGAGCCACGCTTTGCCGTTATCCACGACCACGCGGACCAGCCCGTCACCGCTGCGCAGCAGGACCGTCTTCGCCGGCAGCCGCTCCCCACCAGGCAGGAACAGGCGGACGTTGTGCCGCTCGGCCTCCACCCCCATCGCCCCGCCGGGCAGCCCGCCGCCGCGGCGGCGCCCGCTCGCCCGCCGGGACAGTTCCGGCCAGGCGCGCCAGTGGCTGGTGATGCCGGCCGCGGCCAGCCGCTGCTGCGCCCCGGCCAGCCGCCGCAGGGCGCCGTCCACCGCCGCGCGCAGCTGCCGCGCAGCGGGCAGCGGCCCCGACGGGCCGCCCGGGCGGTCCCGGGCCTGCGCCCACGCCCCGTACGCCGCGTCCGCGGCCTGCCACGCCCGCGCGAAGTCCGCCAGCGCCTGCCCGGCACCGCCCGGCAGCCCCTCCGACCGCCCCGGCGGGGGGGAGGGGTGCGCGCCCAGGCCCGCTGGCAGCGCGGCCAGCCGCTCCCGGGCGGCCTCCCACGCGCGTTCCACCCGCGCCCCGTCGCCGGAGCGGCCACCGCGCCCCTGCGGCAGGGCGTGCGCCTCGTGGGCAGCCGCCTGCGCCGGCGGCCCGGCCGCCCCGGGCCGGGGCGCCTGCAGCTGCTGCGCCAGCTCCGCCCGCCGCCCCCGCAGATCCGCCCGCTCCTGCGCGTCCCGCCGCGCCCGGGCGTCCCGGACCGCCGCCTGCCGCGAAGCAGCCGCCGCTGCGGCCTGCTCCGCCGCGGCACGGTGACGGGCAATCTTCACCTGCAGGGCGGCCAGGTCAGCCCACCGCTCAGCGGTCGGCCCGTCCGGCCGCCCGCGCTTCGCCGCCACCGGCTCCTCCGCTCCCGCCCCGTCCTGGCCCGCCGGGTCACCGTTCGCCGGTGCGCCGCCGGCTTCGCCCGGTGTGGCCGGCCGGCCGGGCCGGGCGGGCCGCCCAACAGGCCACGGCGGCGGGATGAGCCCGAAGGACATGGCGCGCGTGACCTGGCGGCTGGTCCGTGGCGGCCGCGGAGCCGCCACCGGCTCCTCCGCTGCCGCCCCGTCCTGGGCCGCCGGGTCACCGGTCGCCGGTGCGGCGCCGGCTTCGCCCGGTGTGGCCTGCTGGCCGGGCCGGGCGGGCCGCCCGCCGGACGGCCCGCCGGGGCCGGCGGCCAGCCGGGTGGTCAGGGTGGTGATCTGCGTTTGGACGTGCTGGAGTGTTTCCCGGGCTTGGGTGACCTGGTCCGCCCGGGCGGCGCCCTGCGCCGACGACTCGGCCGCGGGCCCGGCGATGACCTGCTCCAGGCGCTGTCGCCGCTGCTGGAGTTCAGCCAGCTCTTGCTGGTCGTGCTGCCGCTCCGCCTGCTGGTCGCGCGGCTGAGGCTGCTTGCCGCCCCGGACCTCGGCGCGCTGCTGCGCGGGCAGCGCGGCGGGAGGGTCTTGCGGGTAGGCGTGGTACCACACTGCCGCCTGCCCCGGCTGGGTGACCCGCCCGGCGGCGTCCAGCGCGATCAGGCGGCCGCTGGGCGGCGGGTGGCCCGCCACCGCGCGGGCGGGCAGCTCCAGCACCAGCTGACCGCCGATGCCCGCCAGCAGCTTGGTGGTGACCGGCTCGATCTGCGCCGGGGTGAGCGGCTCGCCGGAGGGCGGGCCGGGCAGCCGCACCGCCACCGGCCGCTGCCGCCACCCCGCGGGAGCGTTGGCCAGCACCCGGCGGACCACGGCCCGGCTGGTGACCGAGGAGTCCACGATCACGGTCAGGCCGCGGCCGGGCCGCGGCGGCACGAACGGCACGAAGTCGCCCGGCGCCGCCCCGGCGTGCACCACGATGCCGCCGTCGACCGGCGTCACGTGCACCCCAGGCGGCAGGCCCCGCTCCATCCGTGCGGCAAACCGCGCCCGCCGTTCGCCGTACGCCCGCCACTGCGCGTCCTGATGCACCCGGGAGGCGGTGACGTCCGCCTCCCGCCGGGCCGCATCCTTCGTCGAAGCAGCCGCCGCCGCGGCCTTCTGCGCCGCGGCCCGGTGCCGGGCAATCGCCTGATCAGCCCGCTGGTGGGGGGTCAGCCCGTCCGGCGGCTTCCCGGCCGGGGCCAGCCCGGCGATCTTCCCGTCTACCTCCGCCCGCTCCGCGCGCAGCTTGGCGGCCTTTCCCGCCGGCAGCGTGCCCGTGACCGAGCTGAGCTGCGCATCCAGCTCCGCCCGCCGCCCGCGCAGATCCGCCAGCTCCTGCGCGTCCCGCCGCGCCTGGGCGTCCCGGGCCGCCGCCTGCCGCGAAGCAGCCGCCGCCGCGGCCTCCGCCGCCGCGCCATAGTGACGGGCAAGCGCCTGATCAGCCCGCTGGTGCGGGGTCAGCCCGTCCGGCGGCCTCGGGGCCAGCCCGGCTATCTTCGCCAGCTCCGCGTCCAGCTCGGCGGCCTTTTCCGCCGGCAGCTTGCCCTTGACCGAGCTGAGCTTGAGCTGCCGCGCCAGCTCCGCCCGCCGCCCCTCCAGATCCTTCAGCTGCCGCGCCTGGGCGTCCCGGGCCGCCGCCGCGGCCTCCGCCGCCGCCGCATAGTGACGGGCAAGCGCCTGATCAGCCCGCTGGTGCGGGGTCAGCGGCTTCTCCTTCGCCGCCAGCCCGGCGATCTTCCCGTCTATCTCCGCCAGCTTCGCGGGCAGCCGGGCGAGATCCGCCTCGCGGGCAGCCGCCTGCGCCGGCGACTCGGCCCCCTCGGGCGGGGGCGCCTGCAGCTGCTGCTCCAGCTCCGCCCGCCGCCCCCGCAGATCCGCCAGCTCCTGCGCGTCCCGCTGCGCCCGGACAGCCTCTTTCTTCGCCTGCAGGGCGGCCAGCTCCGCCCGTTCCGCCGCCGCACCCCCCGCCAGCTCCGCCATCCCCGGATCCCGCACCCCACCCCCCGGCCGCACCGCCCCAGGACGCGCCCCAGCAGCTCCCGCCGCCCGCCCAGGCCGCGGGCCGGTGGTGACCTCGTGCACATGCTGCTGCCCCGTCAGCGCCCGTTCCGCCGCCGCATCCCCCGCCAGCTCCGCCATCCCCGCATCCCGACCCCCACCCCCCGGCCGCGGC
>Ga0209648_10004135_pt1 | contig 12293 bp, 11 predicted proteins | sample GraSoi2013_115cm_FD_185830 | JGI IMG/M metagenome (GOLD analysis project Ga0209648, IMG submission 185830) | Grasslands soil microbial communities from the Angelo Coastal Reserve, California, USA - Sample 9_17_2013_115cm (SPAdes) (version 2) | ecosystem: Environmental > Terrestrial > Soil >...
GCCAGCGTGGTGTTGGGCAATCACGTCGGCCACCGTGGTGATGCCGAAGGGCAGATGGCCGCCGATCAAATCGTTCACAATGGGCGCACTGCCGCGATAAGGCACCCGCGTCATCGGAATGCCCAGCACTTGCTCAAGCTTTGACCCGGTGAAGTGTGGAATGGTGCCGTTACTCGGTACGCCGAAGGTGGCCTTGCCCGGATTGGCCTTGAGCCACGCCACAAATTGTTTGAAATCCCCGGCATCGATGGCCGGACTGGCAACGACTGCGAATTCAAAGCGGGCCAGCAGCGAAACCGGTACGAAGTCCTTGGCGGTGTCGAAGCTCGGCGTGACCTCCGTCATCGGCAGCAGATACATGGTCGGGCCGGTGGTGACGAGAATCGTGGACCCGTCGGGCGCGGCGCCTTTGACCGACTTAATCCCGATCAGCCCGTCCCCGCCAGTGCGGTTCTCGACGATCACGTTGCGATCGAGCGGCTGGCCGAGATGTTGAGCCACGACCCGGCAGAGCGCATCACCGCCGCCGCCGGCCGCGAAGGGAAAGATGATCTTGGTCAGCGGACCGGATTGGCCGAGCGCGGCACCCGCTTTCACCGTCAACGACAAGCCGACACATCCCGCAATAAAATCCCGGCGGTGCATTGTTCTTCTATCCCCTGGATGATTTGGCTTATTAAGCCAGACTACGACACTTATTGAATTGACTGTGCAATAAGGAAGCTATCGGCATGGGCCCGATTCAAGCCGCCCAAGTCGTACCCTCCCAACAGGCGTATTTTGCTGCACGGCAGTTGCACCGGCACTCTTCCTGCTGCAAAACACTATCATTCCAGAATATCTCCGGGAGGGAAATCATGATCGGTTACGTCACGGTGGGCACCAACGATCTGAAAAACGCCGGCGAATTTTTCGCTCTCCTTTGAAACTTTCTGCAAAGTCTCATCCATGGCCCGCCCCGCGCTCAAAAATTTTCGCCGCATCGTCGTCAAGGTCGGCTCATCGCTGCTGATCGATTCCGACGCCGGCGAGGTGCGGGCGTCGTGGCTGGCGGCGCTGGCCGCCGACCTTGCAAAGCTGCACCAGGAGGGGCGCGAACTGCTGATCGTCTCATCCGGTTCGATTGCCCTTGGACGCAGCCGTTTGAAACTGCCGCGCGGCACGCTGAAGCTCGAGGAAAGTCAGGCGGCGGCGGCGGTCGGACAGATCGCGCTGGCGCGCATCTGGTCGGAGGTGCTGGGGCATCACGGCATCGGCGCCGGGCAGATTCTGGTGACCCTGCAGGATACCGAGGAACGCCGGCGCTATCTCAACGCGCGCTCGACCATCGCCAAGCTGCTGGAGTGGCGCGCGGTGCCCGTAATCAATGAAAACGACACGGTCGCCACCAATGAAATCCGCTATGGCGACAACGACCGCCTCGCCGCCCGGGTCGCCACCATGACGAGCGCGGATCTCTTGATCCTGCTGTCCGACATCGACGGCCTCTACGATGCGCCGCCGGGCAACAATCCGAATGCGAAGCTTATTCCGATCGTCGATGCCGTCACCTCGGAAATCGAGGCGATGGCGGGCGCCGCGGAATCCGAATTGTCGCGCGGCGGCATGCGCACCAAGATCGAGGCGGCGAAGATCGCAACCACATCGGGCACCCATATGCTGATCGCATCGGGCAAGATCGAGCATCCGCTGCAGGCGATATCCGATGGCGGGCGCTGCACCTGGTTTCTGACACCGGCCAATCCGGTGACCGCGCGCAAGCGGTGGATCGCAGGATCGCTGGAGCCGAAGGGCACGCTGACCATCGACGCCGGCGCGGTGAGCGCGTTGCGCGCCGGCAAGAGCCTGTTGCCGGCCGGCGTGATCCGGGTCGATGGGCAATTCGCCCGCGGCGACGCGGTGGTGGTGCGCGGTCCCGACACTCACGAGATCGGCCGCGGCCTCGTCGCCTATGACGCCGAGGACGCCGAAAAGATCAAAGGCCGCTCCTCGCCGGATGTCATGGCCATCCTCGGCATCAGCGGGCGGGCGGAAATGATCCACCGCGACGATCTCGTGGTCGGCCCGGGCGGGACTTTTTCTCAAGGCTAATTCTCGAGGCTACGCCAATGGCCTAGCGCCCCAAAGGAAGCCACAATATCGCTTTCCGCCCGCCAGCCATGCGGCTCGGCACTTCGCAGAACATGGATTTCCGTGCTAGGACATGGCCTTAACGAACGCTGGAACCGACATGAGCTCGCCGCTGAAGGCGATCGACGGAAACGCCGATTTGCCTGTCCTGATGACCGGCCTTGCTATCCACGCGCGCGCCGCCGCGCGGGTGCTGGCGCTTGCCTCACCCGAACAGAAAAACCAGGCGCTCAAGGCGATGGAGCGCGCCATCCGCGCCAATGCATCCCTCATCCTCGCGGCCAACGCCGAGGATGTTGCGGAAGTTCGCGCCAGCGGCGCGAGCCCGGCCTTCATCGATCGCCTGACGCTGACGCAGGCGCGTATCGATGCGATGGCCGACGGCATCGCGACCGTGCGCGATATCGCCGATCCCATCGGCGTCGTGACCGAGAGCTGGCAGCGTCCAAACGGCATGACCATCGAGCGCGTGCGCGTGCCGCTCGGCGTCGTCGCCGTGATTTTCGAAAGCCGCCCCAACGTCGCCGCCGACGCCGGCGTGCTGTGCCTGAAATCCGGAAACGCGGTGATCCTGCGCGGCGGTTCGGACAGTTTCCGGTCCTGCCGCGCGATCCATGATTGCCTGGTGCAGGGATTACGCGAAGCCGATCTGCCGGAGGCTTCGATCACGCTGGTGCCGACCCGTGACCGCGCGGCGGTGGGTCTGCTGCTGAGCGGGCTGAACGGCGGCGTCGACGTCATCGTGCCGCGCGGCGGCAAGAGCCTCGTCGCACGCGTCGAAGCCGAAGCGCGGGTGCCGGTGTTTGCGCATCTCGAAGGCGTCAACCACGTCTATGTCGACCACGCCGCCAATCTCGAAATGGCGAAGTCGATCGTGCTGAACGCCAAGATGCGCCGCCCCGGCGTCTGTGGCGCCGCCGAAACCCTGCTGGTCGATCGCGCCGGCGCAGCAACTACGCTCCAGCCGTTGGTCGGGATGCTGATCGACGCCGGCTGCGAGGTGCGCGGCGACGACGCCGTGCAACGAACCGACCCCAGGGTAAAGCCGGCTTCCGACGAGGACTGGGATACCGAATACGAGGACGCGATCATCACCGCGAAAGTCGTCGACGGCGTCCAGGAAGCGATCGCCCATATTCACAACCACGGTTCGCACCACACCGACGCGATCGTGACGGAAGACGAAGCGGCTGCGCGCAAATTTCTCAACGAGGTCGATTCGGCGATCGTGCTGCATAACGCATCGACCCAATTCGCCGATGGCGGCGAATTCGGCTTCGGCGCGGAAATCGGCATCGCCACCGGAAAATTCCACGCCCGCGGCCCGGTCGGCGCCGAGCAGCTGACCAGCTTCAAATATCGCGTCCACGGCACCGGGCAGACCCGGCCGTGAATGGCAAAGCGTTTTCAAGCGAAAGCCTGCCCCGGACGCGATCGGGGGTGGGTACCGGTTGGCGTGAAGAAAACGCGTCAAACAAGAAAGCCTTGCGCACGCGGTGGCCCAGTTGAATAGAGCTTCGGTGGCGTCGCAATCCGTTTCTCAAGCCGTCCCGCTCTACACCAACGGCATGCGCATCGGCCTGCTCGGCGGCTCGTTCAATCCGCCTCATGTCGCCCATCGCGCCATCAGCCTGTTTGCGATCAAGCGATTGAAGCTCGACCGCGTGTGGTGGCTGGTGACGCCGGGCAATCCGCTCAAGGAGAATGGGGCCTTGCGCGATCTCGACCAACGCGCCGAGGCCGCGCGTGCCATGGCCGACGATCCGCGCATCGATGTAAGCTGTCTCGAATCCGTCATCGGCACGCGATATACCGTCGACACGATCACATATCTGCGCCGGCGCGCGGCCGGCCTGCATTTTGTCTGGATCATGGGCGCCGACAATCTTGCGCAATTTCATCGCTGGGAAAACTGGCGGCGCATCGCATCCGAGGTTCCGATCGCTGTAATCGACCGTCCGCCGCAAAGTTTTCGCGCGCTGGCTGCACCCGCGGCCCAGGCGCTTGCGCGCTATCGCCTGCCCGAAAACCAGGCCGCCAGGCTGGCGGACCGGCGCGCGCCGGCCTGGGTTTTTCTCACCGGGATGAAATTGAACCTGTCGTCGACCGGCCTGCGGAACCCGGATGGCAGCTGGAGGACAAAGAAGTGACAGGTCGGGCTCACTGGAATATTGAAACCATTAACCCCACATGCGTAGTATAGTGAGCGGGCACCGGGATTCGGTGCCCGCGATACAGTGAAAGGAATGGTCCCTGGCCACATCTGTATTGTCCAAGTCTGTTTTACCCAAGGCTCCTAAAACCACGCGTAAAACATCGACACAAGCTGCGGCCTTGAAGGCGCAACCCGACGCCGACAAGACGCTGAATATGATCCTCTCCCGCCTCGACGACATGAAGGCGGAAGAAACGGTCACCATCGACCTTCGCGGCAAATCCGCATTTTCCGACTACATGATCGTCACCTCGGGCCGGGCCAACCGGCACGTCGGCGCGATCGCGGAAAATGTCGCCAAAGGCCTCAAGGAAACCGGAATCCAAAGCTTCCACATCGAGGGCTTGCCCAATTGCGATTGGGTGCTGATCGATTCCGGCGATGTGATTGTGCACGTATTCAGACCCGAGGTGCGCGAGTTCTACAATCTGGAAAGATTGTGGACGCAGGGCCCGACGGCGGCGAAGGCGATCTGAGGTAGCGGCCGATGTGAATCGGCTTGGGCGCATGGTAGCGTGCTGCGCGCGCATGCCGCAAAAGTGGAATCCGGTTTTGCGATAAGCAGGCGCGCAAATTATCGATTTGACGCGTTTTCTGCGGCAAACCGGTTTCCACTTTGCCGGAAAATGCTGTTATGCGCCTTGTCGTCATTTCGATCGGCCGGCTGAAGCAGGGTCCGGAGCGGGAGCTGGCTGAACGCTATCGCGAGCGATTCGACGACATCGGCCGCAAACTCGGTTTTCGCGGCCTCGAGATTCATGAAATTCCCGAAAGCCGCGCCCGCGACGCCGCAACCAGGATTGCCGAGGAAGCGACCGCAATTTCGGCAGCAATCCCTGCGAAATCCACCTTGGTAGCGCTCGACGAGCGCGGCGAGAATATCGACAGCGCCGCGTTTGCCCGGCACCTTGGCGCCTGGCGGGATCAGTCGGTCGCCAACACTATTTTCATGATCGGCGGCGCGGACGGACTTTCGCCCGATTTGCGGCGCAAGGCAAAGCTGAGCATTGCGTTCGGTTCCGCAACCTGGCCGCACCAAATGGTTCGCGTCATGCTGCTGGAACAGGTCTATCGGGCCGCGACCATTTTGGCGGGCCATCCTTATCACCGCGCGTAGGCCTCTTAAAAAGCACCCATTCGGATTCGATGCAGTCAACGCGGAAAATTCAATCCTACCCTGACACCATCGGCCGCGGCCGATGGTCTTCGGCCCGCATTCCACTTTCCATCGCCCTGTTGTCCGCAGGCTTTGCCGGGATGACCCCTTTGCCCGCGGCCGCGCAGGATGCGGCCTCGACACCGCAGACATCTTCCGCTTCGCCCGACGCCATCAAGGCGCGGGAGCAGGAACTGGAAGCCGCCCGCGCGCAGCAAAAAAGCGCGGCTGAATTGCAGCAGAAGCTGAAGGCCGAAATCGCGGCGATCGGACAAGACCGCAGCAAGCTCAATGCGCAACTGATCGACATTGCAGGCCAGGTGCGCAGCGTCGAGACCAGGATCGGCGATGCCGAAGCGCGGCTGCGCCCGCTCGATTCCCGCGAGCAGCAGATTCGCAGTTCGCTTGATTCGCGTCGTTCCGAGATTGCCGAGGTGTTGGCGGCGCTACAACGCGCGGGGCGGCGCACGCCGCCGGCCTTGCTGGTAAGGCCGGAGGACGCGCTGCAATCGCTTCGCACCGCCATGCTGCTCGGCGCCGTGGTGCCCGAATTGCGGGCACGCGCGGAAAAACTGGTCGGCGACCTCGGCGAACTGGTGACGCTTCGCAAGACCATCGCCGCGGAGCGCGATCAGCTCGCGGTTGACCGCGACAAGCTCAGGGACGACCAAACCCGGCTCGCCGCCCTGGTCGAGGAGCGGCAGCGACAGCAGAGTTCGATCGAGAAGGACATGGAGACGGAAGGCGCGCGCGCCATCGCGCTGTCCCGGCAGGTCGACAGCCTGCAGGGCCTGATCGCCAAAATGGAGCAGGACTTGAAGAGCGCCGCGAAAGCGGCCGCAACCGCCAGCCTGCAGGGCGCCCCGGCCACCCTCAACGGCAAGCCGAATCTGGGGGCGCTGAAGGACCCCGCCCGGATGAGCCCGGCCATTGCTTTTGCGTCCGCCAAGGGACTATTTGCGATGCCGGTTAACGGCGTCAAGATTCGCGATTTTGGCGGTTCCGACGGCGCAGGTGGCGTAGAAAAAGGCATTTCTTTGGCAACCCGGGCCGGAGCCCAGGTCACAACACCGTGTGACGGCTGGGTTGTTTACGCCGGGCCGTTTCGCAGCTACGGACAACTCTTGATCCTCAATGCCGGGGGCGGGTATCATGTGCTGATCGCCGGGATGGAGCGCATTTCGGTTAACATCGGCCAGTTTGTACTTACGGGAGAGCCGGTCGCGACCATGGGGGCGACGTCCCAGGTTGCATCCATACTCGCCGCCAACGCGAGCCAGCCCGTGCTCTATGTCGAGTTCCGTAAGGACGGCACTCCAATCGATCCAGGTCCATGGTGGGCCGCAAATGAAGGCGAAAAGGTTCGCGGATGATGCGCAAGACTTCTGTAATTCTCCTGAGCGCCGCCACCGGCGCAGCACTGACGCTGTTCGTGACCCAGCCGCGCGCGGTGTTCATGGGATCGAGCGCGCGTGCCGCGACGTCCGACACCTATCGCCAGCTCAATCTGTTTGGCGACGTGTTCGAGCGGGTGCGCAGCGACTATGTCGAGAAGCCCGACGACTCCAAGCTGGTCGAATCCGCGATCTCCGGCATGCTGGCCGGCCTCGATCCGCATTCCAGCTACATGGACGCCAAGAGTTTCCGCGACATGCAGGTGCAGACCCGCGGTGAATTCGGCGGGCTCGGCATCGAGGTCACGATGGAAGACGGCCTGATCAAGGTGGTCTCGCCGATCGACGATACGCCGGCTTCCAAGGCCGGCATCATGGCCAACGACATCATCACCAACCTCGACGACGAAGCCGTGCAGGGCCTCACCCTCAACCAGGCCGTCGAGAAAATGCGCGGACCGGTCAACACCAAGATCCGCCTCAAGATCATCCGCAAGGGCCAGGACAATCCGATCGACGTCACGCTGGTGCGCGACAATATCCGCGTCCGTTCGGTGCGCGCCCGCGTCGAAGGCGACGATATCGCCTATATCCGCATCACCACCTTCAACGAGCAGACCACCGAAGGCCTGAAGCGTGAAATCGGCAATTTGTCGAACCAGCTCGGCGACAAGCTGAAGGGCTACATCATCGACTTGCGCAACAATCCCGGCGGCTTGCTGGAGGAAGCGGTGACGGTTTCCGACACCTTCCTCGAGCGCGGCGAGATCGTCTCGACCCGCGGCCGCAACGCCGAGGAAACCCAGCGCCGCGCCGCCCATCCGGGCGACCTGACCAAGGGCAAGCCGGTGATCCTGCTGATCAACGGTGGCTCGGCCTCGGCGTCGGAAATCGTCGCCGGCGCATTGCAGGACCACAAGCGCGCCACGCTGGTCGGCACGCGCTCGTTCGGCAAGGGCTCGGTGCAGACCATCATTCCGCTCGGAAGCGGCAACGGCGCGCTGCGTCTCACCACCGCGCGCTATTACACGCCGTCGGGCAAGTCGATTCAGGCCAAGGGCATCGTGCCCGATATCGAGGTACTGCAGGACGTGCCGGATGAGTTGAAGTCGCGCACCGACACCAAGGGCGAAGCCTCGCTGCGCGGCCATCTGAAGAACGACGGCGACGAAAAAACCGGTTCGCAATCCTACGTGCCGCCGGACGCCAAGGACGACAAGGCCCTGAGGACGGCCGCCGACCTGCTGCATGGCATCAAGTCCACTGCCGTGACGCCGGCACCGGCGACCGGCGACAAGGCCGCGATCGAGAAGCCTGCCAACAAGGCGGCGAACTGATCCACCCGACTTTGGGTTTTCGCGAAAAGGGCGGTCTTCGGGCCGCCCATTTTGTTCCCGGTTCCAACCGCGCGCGGGAGGCCCCCGCGGGCTTTTGCGCGTGCAAAGGGGCTCGAATCCACCCCGTCGTGGTATCGTCGGCACAGTTGATTCGGGGAGGTTCATGGCAGAGACGGCCGACGAACTGAGCGCGCCACTCGGACAGAAAGCGGCGCGCAAGAAGCGCTGGTTCCGGCTGCCGTTCACGGCCATGCAGGCGCTGGCCGTGTTGCTCGGCCTGTTTTTGGTCGCCTTTGCCGGTATCGCGCTTTTCACCGACAACCCGCTCGGCGGCGAGCCGGTCGCCCACATCGCCTTGCGCAAGGCGCCGGCCGACGAAAAGCCGGCCATGGCGGCGGCGGGTCACGGCGAACCGGCCGCGAAAGCCGCGCCCAAACAGGCACCGTCGGGCGAGAACAAGACCGTCACCATCATCGACGGCTCCAGCGGCAAGCGCCAGGACGTCGTGATCGGCGGCGAAGTCACCGACAAGGCCGAGGGGGACGCCGCGCCAGGGATGATGGCAGGCATCGACGCGCGCCTGCTGGAGAAGTCGCGCTACGGCATGATCCCCGTGGTCGCCGACGGGCTAAAGCCGTTCACGGTCTATGCGGCCGATGCCGACCGCACCAAGGCGGCCAAAATGCCCGTGGTTGCCATTGTCGTCGGCGGCCTTGGTGTGGGCGCCGCCAAGACCACCGACGCCATCATGAAGCTGCCGCCGGCGGTGACGCTGGCATTTACGCCTTATGGGGCGGATCCGACCAAGCTCGCCGAACGGGCCCGGGCGCAGCGCCACGAGATCCTGCTGCAGATCCCGATGGAGCCGTTCGATTATCCCGATAACGATCCAGGTCCCCAGACCCTGCTCACGACACTGGCCGCCGAGCAAAATCTCGACCGGCTGTACTGGCACCTCAGCCGGTTCCAGGGGTATGCCGGGATTGCCAATTTCATGGGTGCGCGGTTCGTTGCCACCGAAGCGGTGATGCAGCCGATCATCCGCGAGGCGGCCAAACGTGGCCTCGGCTACCTCGATGACGGCGCCACGCCGCGCAGCGTCGCCCCCTCATTGGCGGCGGGCCAGGCCATGCCCTTCGCCAGGGCCGATCTGGCCATCGATGCGGTGCCGACATCGGCGGAAATCGACCGGACGCTGATCAAGCTTGAAACCCTGGCCAAGGAGCGCGGGGTAGCCGTCGGCGTGGCTTCGGCGTTGCCGGTTTCGATCGAACGGATCGGCGCCTGGATCAAGACCCTCGATAGCCGCGGCATCCTGCTTGTGCCATTGACAACGGCGATGTTGAAATCAAAATCAGGATAGAGCGTTTTCGAGCGAGGTGGGTACCGGCTCGCGTAAAGAAAACGCGTCAAAACAAAGATCAGAGCCTCGAAACCGAGGCTCTGGAGATCAATCTGATGGCGCGACTTCGGACCCGCCGGGTCTTAAGGGTCAGCCCCCCTGAGTATGCGAGGTTTTGACGGCATGGCGCGCTACGAAGACCTGCCCTACCGAACATGCGTCGGCATGATGCTGATCAACGCAGCGGGGCTGGTCTTCATCGGTCGCCGCGCCGGCGGCATCGAACATGTCGATGAAACCCACGTCTGGCAGATGCCGCAGGGTGGCGTCGACCCCGGCGAGGATACCTGGGCGGCGGCCAAGCGCGAGCTCTATGAGGAAACCAGCGTCCGCTCGGTGGAGAAGCTCGGCGAAGTCGCCGACTGGCTGATCTACGACATCCCGCGCACCGTCGCCGGCCGCACCTGGAAGGGCCGCTATCGCGGCCAGCGGCAGAAATGGTTCGCGGTTCGCTTCACCGGCGCCGATAACGAGATCAACGTCGCCAGCCCCGGCGGCGGCCACAAGGCCGAATTCGTGACGTGGCGCTGGGAGCCGATGAAGAACCTTCCGAACCTGATCGTGCCGTTCAAGCGGCCGGTCTACGAGCGCGTGGTGAAGGAATTTTCCAGCCTCGCGGGCAGCTAGTCCTGATGGAAGCCAAGCCCTATCGCCCCAATGTGGGGATCGCCTTGTTCAACGCGTCCGGCCAGGTTCTGATTGGCCGGCGGTTTCGGGACGATGGACCGGAAATCATTCTCCCCGGCCTCGAATGGCAGATGCCGCAGGGCGGTATCGACGCCGGTGAGGATCCGCGCGAGGCGGTCATGCGCGAGCTCTGGGAAGAGACCGGCGCGGTCAGCGCCGACCATCTCGGCGAAACCGACTGGATGACCTACGAGTTTCCTCCCTACGACGGGCCATCGTCGCATCGCCTCGCCAAATTCCGCGGCCAGCGCCAAAAGTGGTTCGCGCTGCGCTTCACCGGCCGCGACGACGAAATCGACCCGCTGACGCCGCGCAACGGCCAGCCCGCGGAATTCGATTGCTGGCGCTGGGAGCGTCTCGATCGCGTCGCCGACCTCGTGGTTCCATTCCGGCGCGAAGTGTACCGGACGGTGGCGCAGCGCTTTGCGAAATTCGCGCTTTAATTCGGCCCGACCGCGAATGGGCCGATCGCGATGACATGGCAATCGCTGTCGTGCTTGACGCAGTTGCCGAGCGCCTCATTGACCGCGTTCTGTTCGGTCGCCGCCTTGAGCGCCAGTCCGGGACGCCCCGAGGTGCCGACGGCGACTGCGTTCCAGCCGGATGACGCATCCGCCAGTTTACGGGCCACGTCATCTTTCGCATCCACCGCGATGGAAGGATTCCGTTCCGGCCGAAAGAATCCGATGGCCTTCAAGGTGGTCGGCACCGGAACGACGAAGACGTCGTCGGCAGCCACGACCATGCAGGCAATGCCGACAACGGCGCCGCATGTTTCCAGAATTCGGCGCGCCGATTCCTCGACGCTTTCCGCGCCCGTATTGAAGAAGTAAGCCCCACCAGGTCCGATCGCGATCGTCTTGCTCTTTCGGGCCGACGGATAGACGCTCTCAATCCTGGCCTTCCCGGGGTCACGCACAATCGGCACATCCTTGGTCACGAACGGCTTCTCGGTCGATGGGTCGTGCCTGATCCAAGGTGTCGGTGGTAGCGGCGGGCGGGGATGTGGGTAGACCATCGCGTTGCCGACCGCGTAAAGTTCGCATTTTCGCACCGGCTGACTGTTGTCGGCGCGTTTCTGACATTGCTCGAGCACGGCATTTTTCGCCGCTTCTTCGTTCGGCTGGCCGGCGACGAACACGTTGACGCCGTTGGTGTTCAAAGCGAACGCTTTGTAATCCGCCGCCGGCAAATATTCGTTCGCCAAAATGATCCGGGTACGATCAGGAACGAACGGCACGGCCTCCGCAGCAAACTTCTCGCCGGATGAAATCGGTGGTGGCGAAGGTGGTGGAGGTGGCGGCGCCGGTGCGGCCATGGTTGGTGCCGGGGCAGGCGTCGGAGCGGTCGATGCCGAAGGTGCGGGGCTCGCATCCTTGCTGCTCGAAGACGCGACCTTGGTCGCGGAGGTTTCCAGCTTGGTGAAATACAGGAAGCCGCCGACACCGATCGCGGTCAGGCAGACCAGCGTGACCGCGACCGGCCACATCCAGTTCGGCGCCGTTGCGGCCCCGGCCGTGACGGGCTTCTTGACCTGCGGCGTCGCATAGGTACCGTCCTCGCGCCGCATCGCCACCATATAGGCATGTACCGGCGTCGGGATGTTCTTCACTTCCTGCGCGCCGATATCGGCGAACTGCACCGACAATTTGTTGGCGACCTGTTCATGCACCGCGCGCGAGATGCAGATGCCGCCGACTTCGGCCAGCCCTTCGAGGCGCGCCGCGATGTTGACGCCGTCGCCGAGCAAATCGCCGTCGCGCTCAACCACGTCGCCGATCGTGATGCCGATGCGGAAGATCATCTGGCGGCTCGGCGGATAGGCCATATTCCGGGTGCGCAGGCTTTCCTGGATGTCGATCGCGCAGCGCACGGCCTCGACCGCGCTCGGAAATTCGGCGAGCACGGCATCGCCCGCGGTGTTGAAAATCCGGCCGCCGCCCTTGGCGATGAAATCGTCGGTCACCAGCCG
>Ga0209648_10004137_pt1 | contig 12293 bp, 9 predicted proteins | sample GraSoi2013_115cm_FD_185830 | JGI IMG/M metagenome (GOLD analysis project Ga0209648, IMG submission 185830) | Grasslands soil microbial communities from the Angelo Coastal Reserve, California, USA - Sample 9_17_2013_115cm (SPAdes) (version 2) | ecosystem: Environmental > Terrestrial > Soil >...
CCCCGATTAACGCTACCGGTCCGCGCGTCAGCGCCAGCTCCAATCCCAAATAGCAGAAGCACAGACATTTCATCGCGGCGTACGTCCCGCGGCTCCATCGCGAAGCCACCAGCGCCTGCCCCCACCAGGTCTGCAGCATTGTGTTCGCTTCCCATCCCGAATGCCCCGCGCGCATCGCCAGTCCACGAAGAAAATCCGTCGCCGCCCCGCGCGCAAAGAAAAACACCGGCAGCCACAGCGACACCATTCCCACCACCGCAAAGTAGGTGAAGTAAACGTTCTCGATCATGCGGTCGCCCAAAATATCGATCTGTGCCCCCATCGGCGTCGCCAGCTTCTTCGTTCGCGCAATATGCCCGTCCAGCGCATCCAGGGCGATCGACGTTACTGTCAGCCCCACCGCGGCAAGGTTTGCCCACGGGCCGCGCCCAAATAAACTCACCGCCGCAAATCCCACCAGCACCCGCAACATCGTCACCTTATTCGGCGTCCATCGCATGCGCGCTCCGCAGAACGGCCATTTATGGCTGTTCTCCGACCCACTCGGGAGAATGCAACATCGCTGCCAATTGCCTCCTGCTAAGCTCATTAGTTCCAGCGGCTTATAGACAGCCTTTTTGCGGGCACCTCCCGCCCCGCCAGCCAAATCCCTCATCTGTCGGCGATTTGCTACCTTGCACCGCTGCCGCGCGTCCAACCAATAGCTGCGCACTGTTGAAATAAACTGGCCGCGAATTCAGTTCATCCCTCATAACGGCATTTGCAGGGCTGACGATGCGCCGAGCCGCGAAGCAACCGGTACTGGCGCAAGCACTCACGCACTTTGTGGGACAATAAGAGGTTGCACGCCAAGTGCAGCTCCGCATATAGTGCGCCGCGATGCCCGTGTTCCTCGTAGCAGCGCGGAACAGGAAAATCCGAAAGCGCATTGCTAACGTAACTATGGTTGTAACGAAAAACGGCTTGAAGAGTCTCATGAACCAAAGGACCGACCACGAATGACGGACGTCTCACTCGTAGGAGCCTTTCTCGCTGGCCTGGTGTCGTTTCTCTCTCCTTGCGTTCTCCCTCTCGTGCCCGGATACATCTCCATGCTCTCCGGCATCGGCATGGAACAGCTTCGTCAGGGCCAGCCGCCCCGTGCCGGACTCTTCGCCTCATCCCTGGCTTTCGTCACGGGCTTCTCCGTCGTCTTCATCTCCTTCGGCGCATCGGCCAGCGCCGTCGGCACATTCCTTCGCCAAAATCGCTCGCTGCTAGCCCCCGTCGCCGGCGCGCTGATTCTTCTCTTCGGCCTGCACCTTCTCGGCGTTCTCATCAAGCTGACCGTCCGGACCGGCCTCATTCTCGGTGCCGTGCTCGCTCTTCTCGGTGTCGTCGCGCTCCTCCGCGGCGCTCCGCTCGTAGCGGGCCTCGGTTACGTTCACTTCTTCTCGCTCTCGCTGATCGGCTTCTTCGGTCCCGCCATGACGCGCTGGCTCAATCGCGACGTCCGCCTGCGCACCGCCAGCACGCAACCAGGCATCTGGAGCGGCTTCCTTCTCGGCTTTGCATTCGCCTTCGGCTGGACTCCGTGTATCGGCCCCATCCTCGCCACCGTGCTCGCGCTAGCGGCAGCCAGCGACACCATCGCCCGCGGCGTTCTCCTTCTCGCCGTCTACTCCGCCGGTCTCGCCGTTCCCTTTTTGCTCACCGCCCTCGGCATCGGCCAGTTCTTGCGTTTCTATCAACGCTTCCGAAAGCATCTCCACGCCGTCGAACTCTTCAGCGGCGCTCTCCTTCTTTTTGTCGGTGGCCTCATTTTCGTCAACCGCCTGACGTGGATGGCCGGAAAGCTCGGCTTTCTCAACAGCATCGTCTTATGGCTGGAGAGATCACTGACAGGGGCGAAATGAATCACGCGTTTTTGCCGTGCTCGCCCAGCTGCGAGATAATATTGCGAGATAATATGCGAGATAATATTTGTGGGAGCTAAATCTCAGGAGTGACAAGTTGAAGAAATCCCTGCTGGTAATCATCGCGGTTATCGCCGTCATCGCCGCCACGTACCTCGCCGACCGCGCCACGCGTCAGCCTCGCACCAGCGTGCTCAAAGTCGCCACCGCCAATTCGGCCCCTGCGCCCGCTCCCGACGTCACTCTGAAAGATCTCGACGGCAAAGACCTTTCCCTCGCGCAATACAAAGGCAAAGTAGTGCTCGTCAATTTCTGGGCCACCTGGTGTGAGCCTTGCCAGGTGGAAATTCCCTGGCTGATCGAAATCCAGCAAAAATATGCGGCCCAAGGTTTCACCGTTCTCGGCATCGCCATGGATGAAGAGGGTGCCCGCGTAGTCACACCCTGGGTCCAAAAAGAGCGCTTCGACGTCAACGGTTCCAAATCTCAGATGAACTACCCGATCGTCATCGGCAACGATGCTGCGGCCGACAAATTCGGCGGCCTTCTCGGCTACCCCACAAGCCTTCTCGTCACCCGCGACGGCAAAATCGTCAAGCGCATCACCGGTCTCATCAGCTACGACGAAATCACCAAATCAATCGAGTCCCAGCTCTGATACTCTGATTCTATGGACGAAAAAGATTTTCAACGCAAAGCCGACGCCGCCTTCGACGATCTCAAGCGCCGCTTGCTCACTCTCGGCGACGAACATGGCTTCGATGTCGAAGGTGAAAGCGGCAAGCTCGAAGTGATCTTCGAGGATCCCGAAGAAGCCAAGTTCGTCGTTTCGCCCAACACTCCCGTGCGCGAAATCTGGATCTCCGCTCTTTCCACCAGCTTCAAACTCGGCTGGTCCGACTCCAAGAACGCTTTTGTCCTCGACAAGACCGGCGAAAATCTTCTCGACGTGATGAGCCGCGTCGTCTCGCAGCAGCTCGGCCAGCAGGTGCGCCTGTGAAGTTCGCCGGAGCCGTCGTGCTCACAGCCGCTCTGCTGGTCATCCTCGCCGCGTTGCCCTCCGCGCAGCCGCAGATCCCGTCCGGCCGCGAAGTCGTCTCGCCCTCCGCCTACGTTTCGCTCGAACCCGTCGCGCGTGGCAGCAACTTCCAGCTCGCCGTCGTGCTCAAAATCCGCAACGGTTTCCACATCAACGCGCGCAAACCTTCCGCCGAGTACCTCATTCCCACTGATCTCCGCGCCAATCTTCCGGCTGGTTTCAAATCCGCCGGCGAAGTCTCCTACCCGCAAGGTGAACTCCACACCTTCACCTTCACCAAAACTCCGCTCAACGTGTACCAGGACAAAGTTGTTCTCCGCGTGCCGCTCACCGCGCAATCCGACGCCCCTCTCGGCGCCCAAAAAATTCCCCTCAAGCTTCGCTACCAAGCCTGCAGCCAGGAAGTCTGCCTTCCCCCGGTAACTCTCGATGTCGACGCGCCTGTCACCATCGCCGCGACCGCCGCCAACTCCCGTCCCGCTCATCCAGAACTTTTCGCCTCCCACTAGCATCTTCTCTTTTATGGAGTGCGGCGGTCTTGCCGCCGCTTTTGAAACGGCAACCCATGCAACAAGTCTCGCGCGCAAGCCGAGGTTTTCCCTACGTGTTCGGAATTCTCCTCGGTATCGCGGCCGGCCTCGTCCTCTTCATCTACCTCGGATCGCGCAATATCGACGACCGCACCCGCGAATGGGTCATTCGCGACCTCAGCGCCCGTTTCGATAGCCAGGTCGACCTGCAAAGCCTCCACGTCGAAACGACTCCGCGCATGCAAGTCACTGGCGAAGGCCTCACCCTGCGCTATCGCAACCGCACCGACGTCGCGCCCCTGATCCAAATCGCGCGCTTCTCGTTCAATCTTGGCTTCCTCGGCATCGTTCATGTTCCTCGCCACGTTAAAGGCGTCTATGTGGAGAACATGGTCATCACCATTCCGCCCAGCGACCCCAACGCCGCTCCGCCATCCGCAAAATCCGCGCAGGTCCCCCACATTTTCTTCAACGAAATCGTCTGCAACGACACCAGCCTCATCATCCTCCCGAAGAAAGCAGGTAAGATTCCGCTCGACTTCAAAATCCACGACCTTGTCCTGACAAATGTCGGTAAGCAAAAGCCTTTCGACTTTCACGGCACGCTCACCAACGCCAAGCCCAAAGGCGAAATCGCCACCAACGGCACCTTCGGCCCCTGGAACGCCGAAGATCCCGCCTCCACACCCGTTTCCGGCGGCTACAATTTTTCCAACGCCGACCTCGATCCCTTTGCCGGCATCGGTGGCACGCTCTCTTCCACCGGAAAATACACCGGCCAGCTCAATCAACTCGAAGTCGAAGGCGAGACCGACACTCCGAATTTTTCACTCGACCCCGTCGGCCGCCCGGTTCCCTTGCACACGGAGTTCTCCGCCACCGTCGACGGCACCGACGGCGACACTTACTTCCATCCTGTCCGCGCCACGCTTCTCCACTCGCTCATCATCGCCAACGGCAGCGTCACCCGCGTTTCCGGCAAGCCGGGCCACATTATTTCCCTTGATGTCTACGCCCCCAACGCTCGTCTCCAGGACATCCTTCGCCTCGCCACCAAATCCAGCGAACCCGTCATGACTGGCACCGTCAACCTGAAAACGAAAATGCTTCTTACGCCGGGCAAAGAAAAAGTTATTCACCGCCTCACCCTCGACGGCGATTTCGGTGTCAACGACGCCGAGTTCGCCAGCGTCGATGTCCGCGACAAGCTCGAATCTCTCAGCCGCCACGCCCTCGGCCAGCCCGATAATGAAGACGCCGGCAGCGCCGTCACTGATCTCCTCGGCTCGTTCCATCTCGCGCGCGAGGTCGCCTCCTTCCCGCGCCTCAGCTTCAGCATTCCTGGCGCTGAAGTCCGCCTCACCGGCAGATACAATCTCCCCGACGAAACTCTCGATTTCAGCGGCAACCTCCGCATGCAGGCCAAACTTTCGCAAACCGTCACCGGCAAAAAATCTTTCTTCCTCAAGCTCGCCGATCCCTTTTTCAAAAAAGACGGCGCCGGCTCCGTAGTCCCCATCCGCATCTCCGGCACTCGCGACAACCCCAAATTCGCCCTCGCCCTCTTCAACAACTCCAACAAGAATTAGCTCCCACGAATTCCAGGCCTATGTAGCGCCCGCTTTCCTAAGCGGGCTGCTCTTCGCGGTGGAAGCCCCCGACCTTCAGTCGGGGGAGCGCCGCCTTTTAAGGCGGCGCGTTCAGGCGACCCCCTCATTCTTGGGCTTTAGCCCTGGTCCGCCTCTCCCCCATGTTCTTTAGGAGGTGGCGGCTTCAGCCGCCACGTTCAGGTGCGGCCGCAACGAGCTTCAGCCCCTGAAGAAAGCTTTTGGAGGCCTGAGCCGTGGAGGGTGCACAACCCTTTGCGTTCTTGCCGGCTGGCGAAGGCACAGCGACGGCACAGTCTAATGTCCGCATTTTTGATCGGCGGGTTTTACACGGAGAACTTTCGCGAGCGAGGCGAGAGCCAATAAAGCGACGTCGAATCAGCTCTCCGGCTCCGTTTGCTGATCCGCAGGAAAGAACCGCTCCCTACGTCGAAGCGCGTCTATAGCGTTCGGCAACATCTCCACAATTTTATCCTTCAATAGGAACCCGTCTCCCACCAACCTCGCTTGGTCCAATATTTCCTGAGAGTTGTGGATAGAGAACAACAGAACGGGAATATCAGGGGCCTGCTGTTTGATCTCTTTAGCGGCATCAAAGCCGGAAAGCACAGGCAAACGAATATCAAGCAGAATCAAATCCGGCTTCCATTCAAGCGCCCTCTCGACCGCTTCCCTTCCGTTTGTCGCCTCCGCGCATTCCTCCACGTCCCCCCGCGATTGAAGCACCCTGATAACACTGCTCCGTATGACTTCGTGATCGTCCGCAATCAAAATTCGCATCGTTCCCCCATGATGCCAATCGACGACACACCAGTACATTAGTAATGGGTATCGACAGAGCAGAAAAATATAGAGGCACCAGCCAGCGGGATGGAACGAATGACCACCCAGCCGGGTGAGCAGCTTCCCCGAGCGCCAGCGGCGCGCCACAGCTTAGCCTCGTGGGTAAGCGCCGGGAAATGGAAGCAATAATCCGGAGCGCCGTAGGTGCGTCACAGGTTAGCCCAGCGCGTAAGCGCTGGGACAATGGGAGCAAGAAATCCACAGCACCGGAGGTGCGGCGCACCCCTTTGTTCCAACAGCACCAAACTACTCGTCAAACAAAAGGTGCGCCACGCCGGTCGAATCAGTTAACAGTAAAGTTCACGCCGTTGCTTGTGACCCCATTTATGGTGACCTTTACTGCTATTGTCCCCGTCGGCGCTCCAGCGGGCACCGTTGTTACGATACTCGTGGCGCTCCAGCTCGTCGGCGTCGCAGCCGTTTTGTCAAACTCAACGGTGCTAATCCCCTGAGTTGCTCCGAAGTTCGTTCCGGTGATCGTCACCGAGGTACCAGGCGTTCCCGACTGCGGACTTATGCTAGTGATAGTTGGAGGGTTCGGGACATTAACGGTAAACCAAGCGCCGTTGCTGTCGAGGCCTGAGACCGTAACCACCACGTACCCTGTCGTGGCTCCGCTGGGCACCGACGTTACAATGCTGGTGCTGCTCCAGTTCGTCGGCGTGGCAGCCGTTCCGTTGAACGTCACCGTGCTTGTTCCTTGGCTTGTTCCGAAATTGGTCCCCGTGATCGTTATTGCGTCACCGACGCCACCGTTCGCCTTACTCAGACTCGTTATGGTTGGTGCCGTGCCTCCTCCCCCCGCACTAGCCGCCTTGAACGCCGCCAGGACGGCACCCCACGGATCGGAGGCGCTCAGCGACTCACTAGCCGCAGCCACCCCGGCTGCCGTTTGCACTTCGGCCTGCGCGACCAGCTTCGTGTTCGGCTCGGCGGGAACAAATTCTCTGATAACGTAGTTACTGGGTTCTGTAAAGTTCCGTGCATCGGCCGTAGAAATACCACTGAGCAATAAATCCCCGCTCGCAGTTGTCGTCGCGTTTCCGCTGTTCGGCAACGCGCTATTCCCTTGTGCCGACGCCGTGACATCCAGCGAGTTTGCCGTCGCTACGCCGGAATATTCCAGAATCGCAAACTGCAGCGTGTCGGAGATGGTGTCCGATACCGTTACCGTATTCGCGCCGCCTCTAATGTTCTCGGCGTAGTAGATCGCCAGCGCATGCCCATTCGGAGTGTCCAGCGTCTCTGCGAGTTGCAATGCCTTCTGATACGTGTTCCCCCGCGAATCCGTAACGGTGAAAACCTGCCCCGAGTGTCCTGCGCGGATACACACACCAATAAAATTCCCGGCAATATTATTCGCACTGAAGGCTAGCGAAGAGGATGTCGCCGTGCCCGCATCCCTGCTGGTATGCTGAACGACGGAGATTGTGCTGGTGGCGGCCTGGACGGTGAAAGTCAGGCCGTTGCTCGGTGATCCGCCAACCGTCACCAGGACGTTGCCTGTCGTCCCGCCAGTAGGCACCGTAGCCACGATGCTCGTCGCACTCCAACTCGTTGGTGTCGCTGCCGTTCCGTTGAACGTGACCGTGTTTGTCCCTTGTGTCGCACCAAAGTTTACGCCGGTGATCGTCACGGAGGTTCCGACAAACCCGGACGTCGGACTCAGGCCGTTGATGACTGGCAGGGCTATTCCGGTACCGCTGAGCGGGATAATCGCAGGCAGGATGTTGGCGCCGTTCGCGATGCTCAGACCACCGGCGCGGGAACCTGCGGCAGTCGGTGTGAACGTAACGTTGGCCGTGCACGTGCTTCTCACTGCGAGGGGAGATGAAGAGGTGCAGCTATCCGTCTCCGAAAAATCTCCCGTTGCACTAAGACTTATAATCCGAAGTGGGCCGTTCCCGGTATTCGTTAGCGTTAACTGCTGCGCCGTGCTGGATGTGCCGACGTTTTGATTGCCGAAACTCACCGAAACCGCTGAAGGCGCCAAAACCTGGGCCGGAACAGTGACAGGAACCGCAACCTGAACGTTCTGCGTGCCCTGTGCATAGGTCGCTGTAACGGAGGCACGTCCGGGCGCTACCGCAGCGACGATCCCGTTCGCATCGACGCTGGCAATGGCGGTGTCAGAGGAGAAGTACCTTAGGTATGCTGACCGCGTTACATCCAAGATGCTCCCGTCAGAAAAGGTAGCCAAGACCACGACCGGAGACTTCTCCCCAATGACCCCGAATGTGATTCCCTGCATCAGCGTTGAGAGAGAGGTCGGCATATCGGGTCTTTCCACGTCGATCAGAATCGTATTGGATTCCGCCCTTTGACCCGTCCCTGTAGTTGCGTTGGCCGTCAGCGCATACGATCTGCAAGCTATGTTTGCCGGAATCGTGAAAGAAAACTGGAACGGTACAGATGTGCCGATGTTACTGAGCCCGATCGGGTCTTCTGCGACAACGCCCACCGCGGTGAAGGCGATGTTAGCAGGGGAGGTGACACCGACGGATATAGTTTGTCCGGGATTTACGATGGTGCCATTGGTGGGTGAAGTAATTTGCAGCGCAGCAGGGTTTTGTTGGGCCGCCGAGAGCGCGGCCGTCCAAAGGATTGCCAAGAAGAACAGGGCAATCCGAAGGAGTAAATCGACTGCGAAACGGTGCTTCCTTGTGTCCGTCATGGTTGTGTTACCCTCTTCGTTGGTGACCGCAGACCTGCGCCTCTTCGGGCCACGATATAGGCGGTGACATAGGAAGCTGCCCAAGCCACCGGGATAATCGCCTCTTTTGCGCCCCATCTTACGAAACCTAGGATCACGTAGCCCGTGGTTGCAATAATTGAAAGACTCACTAGAGCAAGCCAGACCCTATAGCCTGTCCTGCTGCTTCCCGCGATCATAAAAGCTGCGACGATTGCAACGAGGCTGATCACGATCACTGTGATCGAAAACAGATGGTGCTCAGAAAGTGGTAATACGTAAATGTTGCTCCACTCCGCGGCATAACGAGAACGCGGGATACCGTGACGCATCAAGGTCAGGACCGGATAGGGGCTGATGAAGGAATGCCACATGGCCGCTTCTATGAGATCGCCGTTTCGGACTAGCCCCCAGGCGCCGGCAAGTAAATATGTCAAACCAACGAATGCGAGGTAAGCAATGGCCCATCGACGATGGCGCGGTATCCCCGAACTAAGGAGCAAAGAGATTCCATAGGTGAGCGCGGCGATAAGCAACACCACCCAAACCGTTTTCGGTAAGGATCGCTGGGTCGCTGGAAAGAACAGCAGGGCAAGGACGACGAGTACGCCAAGCGCTTTTAGGAATTTTAACATCGTCGAAAGTACCAATCTCCTCTACGGGTTGAGCATGTTGTAGTACACAGTGTTGCTAGCAGGTGTATTGAGCAGATAGATCACCTGGTTAGGAATCGGACCGGCGTCTATGACACTTGGGCCCGCGAAGCCCAATTTCTCCGTGCCTGGGGAATGCACGTACCCGAAGAATTGCGAGCCAGGGCTTGGAATCAAGCCGTTGAGTTGGCTGTTCTCTGAAACAATGGCGTCGTTCGGATTGTTGTGGAAGATTGGCGGCCAGCCCGTAGAGGTGAGCTGCTGAGCTAGCGGGTCGCTTGGGCACCCAAATCCCCAATTGCGAATCGCAATGGCGTTGACGTCCGAATCCAAGGCCGCGAAGTTCTGATACACTCCCGCAATCATAGAGATTGGCAGGGGATGCGCAGCGGACGAATTGAACTTACTGAGCGCGTCGCTTAGGGCACCGGTTGTGTCGTCTCCCTGCAGATCAGCGACGGCTCCACTGACAAAAGAACCGTCCGAGAATACGACTGAGCTGAGGGTGAACTTGTCCTCGTCCGCGAGAAGACCTTGCAGGCATCCCCCATTTTCTTGGCTCGATAGAAGCTGGATAGCTAACGGCGAACCAAGGTGTGGCGTGTCGATGGTAATAACCTTGTGAATGTTTCCCTCTCCGAAGGTGGAGTCATTTAGAAAGGTGGGCTGCAGAACCAGCGTGCGGGCAATGTCTCCGCCCATGCTGTGCGCGACGATATCGGCCTGAACCGCGGCAACAGGAATATTCGCAGGGTTTTTCCCACCCCTAAAATTACCCAGCCCTATCCATTGTTCGATCTGCGCCAAAACAGAGGGGGCGTTATACTGGAACCCGATGGAATTGGCTTGAACTCGATTTAATCTTTCCGACGAGTAAAACGGGTCGCTGGCAATGATCGTGGTCCCAATCACTGCATCGTAGCTGACACGACCGACGCTGAATCTGGAGTCAACGACCGTTCCGCGCCCTGTGACCAGCGGACCAAAATTGTTCCAAGCGGACCAGTTGTCCCAAAGACCGTGAATCAGAATCACTGGAGGGCGGACGATTATTATGGGGAGTGACGTTGGATTTCCACTTGGACCCTGGATCTGGAGAGAAACCGAGCGGCAGGCAAGCTGGTCGTCTGTTTTGTTAAGACCAGCGCACGCTCCTGTCTTATAGGTGGTCGACGTGATGGGCCGTGCGAAGTCCACAGGTGCCCGGTAGATCGCGAAGGCAAACGGCGGATTAGGTCCGTTTGGGCCATTGCCCGAGGCAACCGCCGTCACGGTGATTTGACCCTGTGAGAAGCTCGTATCTCCTGGATTCCCCAGCGCCCCATCTTCATTAGGAATGATCTGACTGCCCTGGTCATTGACCAAAGTGAGCGTGAATTGGTCGCCGACGTTTCTTGCCATGATCCTGACAACAACTTCAGCAACGCCGTCGGCTGCGACCCCCTGGACGACCGTCCCTTTCGTTGCCAATAATTGTGCGCCCGTCTGCGAGCCGACCTGGGCGTTCGGCGTCATCACGCTAGACCCGCTCAGCAGGTCGGGAACTGGATCGACAAGTGAAATAGGGTTCGTAATGAAACCGTGTCCCTGGCCGTTGGCGTCGGTGTAGCCTCCAACGATGTCGCCACCATCGTTAATGCCGTTTGCGGTGGTAGAAATGGCCCCCGGGAAGTCCAATGAAGTAAATGTGCCTCTAGCAAGAACGAATCCATGTTTGTGACCAGCGCTATCGGTCCACCCCCCCGTGACGACTCCACCGTTGTTAATTCCCGCGACCGTTGTGCTGGCGCTCCCAGGAAAATTGATTGTCGAGAAACTCCCGCCCGAAAACAGAAAGCTGTCTCCGACTATCTGGCCCGCATCATTTATTCCAGTTACTACCGTCTGGGCCGCGCCTGGGAAGTCAATCTGCGCAAAGCTGCCTCCCGTCAGTTCAAAGCCGTGCAGGGGATAACCGATTGCATCCATATAACGGTCAGACTGATAGAAGCCCACCACTTGCCCGGCGGTATTTATTCCGTTGCCCCAGGTGTTCAGCTGAACGCCGTCGGTGCTTGGAAATACGATATCCGCAAACTGGGAGCCAGAGAAGCCATGCGTCTTGCCATCCAGGGCGCTGATATAGCTTCCCACTACGACGCCAGAGTTACTAATACCAGATACGAACGTTCCGCCACTATTAGCATTGGGCGCGTCAACGAACGCGAACTGACCTTGAGTTGACACAAAACCGTGGCACGTTGAGCCCAGACAATAGGTGCCAACCACCTGACCGGAATTGTTGATTCCAGACGCCGATGTGAAGGACGCGCCTGGAACATCCAGTGTTTGGAGAGTGTAGGAGCCCGCCTGACCGCGAGCCGGTCGCGTTGCGATGCCAAGGGCGGTTATAAGTAGCACGGAAATGCGTAAGAGCACCACAATGGCCGATTTTGAGTGCATGGAAGAATCCTCGAATGTTTCCGCGAACAGGCTCCAACGCGCGCACGAGTCGGATTGGGCAGAGAAAACCGAGCCACGACCCCGTTGCGCTATAATAATGTTTCTCTCTTACCAGTCAAGTTAATTTTGAAAGAGCCATTTGACGCGCGATTGCGGCACATAGAGATATAGCCCGAACTAAAGACGCCGGCGCCAGATGAAAAACCGATGGGCCTCCCTGTTGTGTTCGGGGTCGGAGGAATTCCTGAGATTTATGCCTGGTCGAGGGCCTGCTGCGACGCGATTACGAAATTCTACCGATAAGCGGACAGGATGCGGATGGCGACGTCCACCCGAAATATTCCTACTAGGCGGGTGGAACCCCTTCCTGGTTTGTGAAAGGGTGGGGCATTTGGTTCTTTTGGTTTCCTTCTTGTGATTCGCTTCGCCGAACCGCGCGCAACCCATTCAATCCACAGTCTTTATGGTAGCGTAAATTCTTTTGTGTAAATTCGGGTTTTAGGCAGAAAAAAAGGGCGTACTTTCCTTTGGAGCGCGAACTCACAGAGGAGGTACACCCTGATGCGAGAACTGCAAGTCCTCGGCGACGGCC